>Ga0111538_10006030_pt1 | contig 16458 bp, 13 predicted proteins | sample SoiMethybrSBSTD1_FD_79669 | JGI IMG/M metagenome (GOLD analysis project Ga0111538, IMG submission 79669) | Bulk soil microbial communities from a Populus tree surrounding site in Tennessee, USA - Soil MetaG P. TD hybrid SBSTD1 (version 2)... | ecosystem: Environmental > Terrestrial > Soil >...
AAGTGCCTGCCCGAGCGCGGCCGGATCGGCATCTTCAACCGCAGCTACTACGAGGAAACGCTGGTCGTGCGCGTCCATCCCGTGTTCCTCGAGCGGCAGCAGCTGCCGCGGGAGCTGATCACCCGGTCGATCTGGAAGCAGCGCTTCGCCGAGATTCGCCACTTCGAGCAGTATCTGACCGGCAACGGCATCGCCGTGCGCAAGTTCTTCCTGCACCTGTCGCACGCCGAACAGAAACGCCGCTTCCTGCGGCGGCTCGACGACCCGACCAAGAACTGGAAGTTCTCGAGCGCCGATGCGGCCGAGCGGCGGCACTGGCGCGCCTACATGAACGCGTACGAAGACACCATCCGCCACACCGCGACGCCCGACGCGCCCTGGTACGTCGTGCCCGCCGACAACAAATGGTTCACGCGGCTGGTCGTCGCCGCCGCGGTGGTCGAGGCGCTCGACTCGCTCGACCTGAAATATCCCGCCGTGAGCGGCGCGGAGCGCAAGGCCCTGGCTCAGGTGCGCGCAACGCTGAAGTAGCCCTTCGACTCGCGCTGACAGCCGTGCGCTCGCTCAGGGCAGGGCTGAAGATTTTCCTGCCGGTCGAGCTGGCCGCCCGGCGGATCATAAAGAGAAGTGGCTGCGCCATTTTTCGCAGCCTGGAGTCAGCACATGTTGAAGAGCAGGTTGGCCATCGTGATCCTCGCGTGCGGCCTGGTCGCCGCGTGCTCGCAGCCGGCGCCGCCGCCGGCCACTGAGTCGACGCCCGCGGCCGCTCCGGCCCCCGCGCAAACGCCGTCGACACCAGCCACGCCGCCGCAGGCCGAGGCCACGCCGACCGCGCAGTCGCCCGCACCATCCGCCGCGGCGCCAGCGCCCGCATCGCGGCGGGCAACGCCCGCGCCGTCCTCACCCGCCGCCGCGGCAGAACCATCGTCTGCGCCCTCTCGATCGCCATCGACACCGCCGGCATCAGCGGCCGCCGAGCCGCCGAGGCCGACGTTCCGCGAGGTGACCGTTCCGGCCGGCACCACGCTGACCATCAGGCTCGGGACGCCGGTCGCGTCCGACACGAGCAAGGTCGAGGACCGCATCACCGGCACACTCACCAAAGCGATCACGGCGGAAGGCACGACGGCCGTGCCTGCGGGGTCCGAGCTGACCGGAACGGTCGTCGAGGCCAACGAGTCGGGCCGCGTCAAAGGGCGCGCGTCGCTGACGCTGGCCTTCGATCGGATCAACGTCGAAGGTGAACGCCAGAGCATCCGCACCGCCCGCATCGTGCGCGAAGCGGCGCAGAACAAAAAATCGGACCTCAAGAAGGGCGGACTCGGCGCCGGCGTCGGCGCGATTGTCGGCGGCATCGCCGGCGGCGGCAAAGGCGCGGCGATCGGCGCCGGCGTCGGCGGCGCCGGGACGGTGCTGGCCACCAAGGGCGACGAGGTCCGCCTCGGCCCGGGCGCCACGGTGACAACAACGCTCGAGGAACCGCTCACGGTGCGCGTGGCAATCAGGAATTAAAGGAGCCGGCGCCCAGCGTTCGGCGAGAAGCCCTCTGAATGCGGGTATGCGGTATCCGTGCCGCAAGGCCGCATCCGCTTCTCACCGAACCCTGGCCGCCGACTGCCGACTTTCGACTTCCCGACTTTCGACTTCCGACTTTCGACTTTCGACTTTCAGGCCGCCCACGAACCGTTGCGGTAGAGCGTCAGCGCGATGTCGACGTTGGAGCGCAGCGCTGCCGCAACCGCCTCCCACGTCTTTTCCGCCCGCACCAGCGTCTTCCACGAGTGCAGATGCTTCGGCTTGTGGAAGTCGCTGTTGGCGACGTACGGATAGTGCTTCAGGCTGGTCACCGAGAAGAGATCGTCGCGGTTGGCCGCCTCCCACACGTCGACCAGGTCCGACACGCGCTTGCGGTGGTCCCACAGGTAGCAGGTGCCGACCTCGATGCGGCGCGTCGTGCGGTGATGCGGGTGGCAGGCGATGCTGAGCGCGCCCTGGGCGCGGATCGCGCGCAGGATCTCCTCCGCCGGCTGATCGGCGCTGATGTACTCCTTGATGTCGAGCGCGATGATGTGCGAGCTCTTGCGGCTGCGCAGGTGGTTCTGGGTGATCTCGGCGCCGGGGACGACCAGCAGATCGTAGAGCCGCCGCGCGCGCCGCGCCTCGGCGTGGATGTCGGCGAGATATGCGGCGAAGCGGGCTTCGGTGACCGAGAAGTCGCGCTGGCCGAGCGTCGCCAGCTTCGCCGCGCGCGCCAGCAGATCCCGTTTCATCAGGATGTGGTCGGTGATTGCGATGACGTCGAAGCGCCCCGTCTTGCCGTAGAGATCGACCACCTCGCGCAGCGATAGCCGGCCGTCGCTCCAGCGCGTGTGCACGTGAAAGTCGCAAAGCAGGAATGGCTCGTATCCCGGCATGTCACCGCCCTCCGTCAGGCCCGCACATCGAGGTGCTCCTCGTCGGCCGGCCGGTGCCGGAGGATCTCCGACCAGAAATTCCGCACGTAGACGCGGAACACCGCGCCCTTGCCCATCGCCTTGTAGCGGCGCGCCGACGTCCACACCCAGCAGTCGTGGCAGAGCGCGACTCGCCCGACCGCGGTCAGCCTCCTGCCGAGATTGGTGTCCTCGCCGTGGAATTCGATGCGGCGATCGAAGCCGCCGATCTGCGCCAGCGCCTCCCGCCGCACGGCGAAGTTGCCGCCGTAGAGGATCGCGCCGGCGCCGAAGGCGTGGTGCACCAGCGTGTGCGTCGCCGGCGCCACCAGCCAGTCATAGGCGCGGACCAGCGCGCGGCCGCTCCAGTCCCAGTCGTAGAAGCGGTACGGCCCGGTGATCGCAATCGGCGCGCCCGGTCCGGCCAGCTGCGCCTCGATGCGTTCGATCCAGGTGATCGGGGCGCGGCAGTCGGCGTCCATGTAGGCGATGATGTCGGCGCGCGTCGCGAGGCGCGCGGTTTCGCGCGCCACGACCAGCCCCTTGCACGGCTCGTCCAGCACGCGGACGCCGGGCACCGCCCGCGCGACGACGGCGGTCTCGTCGGTGCTGGCGTTGTTGACGACGACAATGTCGTCGGGCGGGCGCGTCTGGGCGCGGAGCGAATACAGGCAGCCGGCGAGGAGCCGGCTCTCGTTGTAGGCGCAGACAATGGCGGCGATGGTCAACCCCATGCGGTCGCGCTGATCACGGCCGCAGGATATCGGGCCGCTGTAACAGGACTGCGGCAACGCGATGACATTGCTGTAAGTTCTGGTGAATACCCTGAGGAAGGAGCGATCGCCGTGCAGTATCTGGAGGATTTTTCGCCGGGGATGACCTTCAGGTCGGGCACCGCGCGCATCGGCGCCGATGAGATCCGGCGCTTCGCCGCCGAATTCGATCCGCAGCCGTTCCACCTCGACGACGAAGCCGCGCGCGCGACGATGTTTCAGGGCCTCGCCGCCAGCGGCTGGCACACCGCGGCGGTGACGATGAAGCTCCTGGTCGGCAGCGACTTCAAACCGGCCGCCGGCATCATCGGCGTCGGCTTCGACGAGCTGCGCTGGCCGAAGCCGGTGCGGCCGGGCGACGAGCTGCACGTCGAAGGCGAGATCCTCGAGACGCGCGCGTCGCGATCGAACCCGCGTCAGGGTTTGATCAAGTTGAAGACGTCGACGATCAACCAGCACGGCGACGCGGTACAGATCTCGGTCGGCAACCTCGTCGTACCGCGCCGCCAGTGAATCACGCCGCAGCCCACTGCCCCGCGACCTGCCGGGTGGCGACGTTCAACCGGTTCCACACGTTGACCATCGAGATGTGGACGACGATCGCGGCCAGCGCCTTGTCGTCGTAATGGCGCGCCGCCTCGTTCCAGATCTCGTCGGGCACCGGGTCGGACCGATCGGCGAGCCGCGTCACCGCTTCGGTCAGCGCCAGCGCCGCGCGTTCTTCGTCGCTGAAATAGGGCGCGTCGCGCCAGCCGGCCACCGTGAACGAGCGCACGTCGGTCTCGCCGCTCTTGCGCGCGCCGCGCGCGTGCATGTCGAGGCAGACGGCGCAGCCGTTGATCTGGCTGGTGCGCAGGTGGATGAGATCCAGGGTCTTCTGCGGCACGCCGCAGTTCTCGATCGACTTCGACAGCGCCAGCAGCGCCTGCATCGACTGGGGCAGAATCATCGCCGGGTTGTTGATCCGTGCATTCATGGGGTGTTCTCCTCTCGAGATCGGCCGCGGCTGTCACATCGCAGCCGTGTCGTCCGTCAAGAGGTATGACGGAACGCGACGAGGAAATGTGACGTGGCTGAAAACGACCGGCTGGCGGAAGAGTTCGAGCAGAACCGGGGACACTTGCGCGGCGTCGCCTACCGGATGCTCGGCTCCCTGAGCGATGCGGACGACGCGGTGCAGGAGGCGTGGCTGAAGCTGAGCCGATCGGACGCCGGCAAGGTCGAGAACCTGGGCGGCTGGCTGACGACTGTCGTCGCGCGCGTGTGCCTCGACATGCTGCGCGCCCGCAAGGCACGCCGCGAAGACTCCTTCGACGCTGCCGTCGTCGAGCCGGCCGCGCACGGCGCGCGCCCCAGCGATCCGGAGCGCGAGGCGCTCCTCGCCGATTCGGTCGGCCTCGCCCTGCTCGTCGTGCTCGAGACCCTCGATCCCGCCGAGCGGCTCGCCTTCGTGCTCCACGACATGTTCGCCGTCCCCTTCGACGAAATCGCCGGCATCGTCGGGCGCTCGCCGGAGGCGGCGCGCCAGCTCGCGAGCCGCGCGCGGCGCCGCGTGCAAGGTTCCGCGGCAGTGGAACATGGCGAGCTCGCGCGGCAGCGCGAGGTGGTCGACGCGTTCATCGCCGCGCTGCGCGCCGGCGACTTCGACGGCTTGATTGCGGTGCTCGATCCCGATGTCGTCGTCACGGCCGACGAGGGGGTGGTGGCGGCTGGCGGCGCGCGCGAGGTGCGCGGCGCTCAGGCGTGGGCGAAGGGCGCAATCGCGGCGGCGCGCGGGGCCCGGTTCGCGCGGCCGGCGCTCGTCAACGGCTCGGTCGGCGTCGTCGTGGCGCCGCAGGGTCGGCTCTTCCGCGTGCTCAGCTTCACGTTCAAGGACGGCAGGATTTCACGGCTCGAGGTCATCGGCGACCGCAGCCGGCTCGAGCAGCTCGAGCTCGGCGTCCTCGACAATTGAAGACATTTTCGCCTGTAGAATCAGGCAATTGCGGCGCTCGCTTTGTGCCACGCCGGCGCCGCCACACCTTATACTTACGGAGCGGCCGCGCTCCGCGCGCCCGCTTTGGCAGCCCTGAAGGGCTGCGCTACCTTAGAGCCTGGGCCCAGGCCGGCCACGTTCGAGGTGTGCTGAGGGTGTAAATGAACAAGGTGTTGGTGATCGGCGCGGTCGTGTGGCTGTCGTCGTTTGGCCTTCTGGCGCAGTCGCGGCCGGCGCGCCCTTCGACAGGCTCAGGGCAGGCGGCGAGCGCGCGCGTGCCCGACGCCGGCGCTGCACCCGCGACCGCGACGGTGAAACAGTACTGCGTCAGCTGCCATAGCGAGCGCGGGAAAGCCGGCGGCCTGTCGCTGGTCGACTACGACGTCGCCCGCGCCCCCGAACACGCAGACACATCCGAGAAGATCATCCGCAAGCTGCGCGGCTCGATGATGCCGCCCGCGGGCGCGCGGCGGCCCGATGAATCGAGCCTTCAGGATCTGCGGCGCGAGATCGAGACGCGGATGGATCGGTGGGCCGCCGCGAACCCGAATCCGGGCTGGCGCCCCTTCCAGCGGCTGACGCGCGCCGAGTACAGCCAGTCGGTGAAAGACCTCCTCGACCTCGAGGTCGACGTCACCGCCTTCCTGCCGCCCGACACGATGAGCCTCGGCTTCGACAACATCGCCGACGCGCAGAGCTTCTCGCCGGCGCTGCCGCAGGGGTACCTGCGCGCGGCGGCCGAGATCAGCCGCCTGGCGGTCGGTGATCGCGCCGCGGCGCCGACGACGGTGACGCACCGCGTGCTCGCGACCGAGAACCAGATGCGCTATGTCGAAGGGACGCCGTTCGGATCGCGCGGCGGCAGCGCCTTCGTGCACACGTTTCCGGCCGACGGCACCTACCGCTTCATCGCCACGCTGGTTCGCACGGTCAGCGGCGAGCTTTTCGGCAACACCGCGATCCACATGGCGCAGAAGAAAGAGCTGCTCGAGATCTCGGTGAACGGCGCGCGGGTAGCGCTGCTCGAAGTCGACGAGAGCATGAACGACGCCGGCGAGAAGGGGCTGACGCTCGAGACGCCGCCGGTGCCGGTCAAGGCGGGGCCGCAGACGATTGCCGCCGCTTTCGTGCCGCGCTCGATCGGGCCGGTCGACGATCTGCTGGCGCCGATCGAGCAGACATTGATCGATACGCGCATCGGCACCGGCTACGGCGTGACGATGGCGCCGCACCTGCAAGAGCTCGCGATCACCGGGCCGACGACGGTGACCGGCGTGTCGGACACGCCGAGCCGCCAGCGCATCTTCACCTGCCGGCCGACGTCGCCGAGCCAGGAGCGCAGTTGCGCGACCGACATCCTTCGCCGCCTGGCGACGCAGGCCTACCGCGGGCCGGTGAAGGACGACCTGAACGACCTGCTCACCTTCTACACGCAGGCACGCAGCGACGGCGGCAGTTTCGACGACGGGATCCGCTTCGGCGTCCAGGGGATTCTCGCCAACCCGCGCTTCATGTTCCGCGTCGAGCAGACGCCGTCGACGACCAACGCGGTGTATCGCATCGCGGACAGCGACCTCGCGTCGCGGCTGTCGTTCTTCCTCTGGGGCACGCTGCCGGATCAGGAACTGCTGAGGGTGGCACGCGAAGGCACGCTCGCCAATCCGGCGGTGCTCGACAAGCAGGTGAAGCGGATGATCGCCGACCCGCGCTCGCGCGCCCTGGCGACCCGCTTTGCCGCGCAGTGGCTGCGGCTGCAGGACGCCGACAAGGTGCGCCCCGACGGGCTGCTCTTCACCAACTGGGACAACGAGCTGACCGCGTCGTTCGTCGAGGAGACCGAGCTCTTCTTCGACAGCATCGTGCGCGAGAACCGCAGCGTGCTGGATCTCATCACTGCCGACTACACGTTCGTCAACGAGCGGCTGGCGCGGCACTACGGCATCCCGAACGTCAGCGGCCCCGGCTTCCGGCGCGTCACGCTGGCCGAGCCGCGTCGCGGCCTGCTGACGCAGGGCAGCATCCTGCTGCTCACGTCGGTTGCCGATCGCACCTCACCGGTGCAGCGCGGCAAGTGGGTGCTGCAGGTGCTGCTCGGATCGCCGCCGCCGCCGCCGCCGCCGAACGTGCCGGCGCTCGAAGACACCAAGGGCTCGGCCGACGGCCGGTTCCTCTCGGTGCGCGAGCGCATGGAGCAGCACCGCTCGAACCCGGCGTGCCAGTCGTGCCATCGCGTCATCGATCCGATCGGCCTGGCGCTCGAGAACTTCGACGTCGTCGGCCGCTATCGCAGCAAGGACAACGGCGTGCCGGTGGATTCGACCGGCCAGCTCTATGACGGGACGCAGATGGAAGGCGCCGCCGGCTTGCGCGCCGCGCTGCTGAAACACCAGGACGCGTTCCTGATGACGTTCGGCGAGAACCTGATGACCTACGCGCTCGGGCGCCACGTCGAGGCGGCCGACATGCCGGCGCTGCGCGCGATCGTGCGCGACGCGGCGGCGAAGAACTATCAGATCGGCGCGTTCATCGGCGGCATCACCCGGAGCGCGGCATTTCAGATGAGCCGCCAGGCGCCGGCGACGGCGACCGCTGGCGATGAAGAACGGCGCCAGCGTTGAAAGTTCGAAGTAAGAAGTAAGAAGTGGGGGCGGGCCCCGGCCGACGGGTAACTCCCACTTCTGACTTCTGACTTCTGACTTACAGGGTCGCGCAAGCGACCCACGGAGACAGAGGATGATCATCACGAAGCGTCATGTGTCGCGTCGCGCGGTGCTGAAGGGCATGGGCGTCACCGTCGCCCTGCCGTTCCTCGATGCGATGACGCCGGCGGGAACAGCGCTGGCCAACACGGCGGCGAAGGGCAAGCTGCGGTTCGTCGCGATGGAGATGGTGCACGGCGCCGCCGGCAGCTCTCCCTACGGCCTGCAGCACAACCTGTGGTCACCGGCGGCGACCGGGCGCGCGTTCGACCTGACGCCGACCTCGCTGGCGCCGCTCGAGGCGTTCCGCGACTACATCACCATCATCAGCAACACCGACGCGCGGATGGCCGAGGCGTTCTCCACTCCCGAGATCGGCGGCGATCACTTCCGCGCCAGCTCGGTGTTCCTCACGCAGGCGCACCCGAAGCAGACGATGGGGTCGGACCTCTACGTCGGCACCTCGTTCGATCAGATTTACGCCAGGCAGTTCGGCCAGGACACGGCGATCCCCTCGATGCAGCTGTGCATCGAGAGCGTCGATCACTCCGGCGGCTGCGAGTACAACTACTCGTGCGCCTACACCGACGCGATCAGCTGGGCGTCGCCCTCCGAGCCGCTACCGATGCTGCGCGATCCGCGCGCGGTGTTCGACACGCTGTTCGGCGCCGGCGCGACGCCGGAGGACCGGGCGCGCCGCCGCCGCGAGGACAAGAGCGTGCTCGACACCATCGTCGCGTCGATCGATCGGATGAAGCGCCAGCTCGGCGCCGCCGACAAGGCGCGGCTCACCGACTACCTCGAGGACGTGCGCGAGATCGAGCGCCGCATCCAGAACGTCGAGGCCGCCAACCGCAGCGGCGAGGCGCGGGCGCTGCCCAACGCGCCGGCGGGCGTGCCCGACTCCTACGAGGAGCACGTCAAGCTGATGTTCGACCTGCAGTCGGTGGCGATGGCGTCGGACATCACCCGCGTCTTCGCCTTCAAGCTGTCGCGCGATGTGTCCGGGCGCGTCTTCCCGTCGACCGGCGTCGCCACCGGCTTCCACAACGCCTCGCATCACAACGAGCGGGCGGAACGGGTGATCGACTTCGCGAAGATCAACACCTATCACGTCAGCCTCGTGCCCTACTTCCTCGACCGCTTGAAGCGGATGCCGGACGGCGACGGCACGCTGCTCGACAACACGCTGATCGTCTACGGGTCGCCGATGGGCAACCCGAACGTCCACAACCACAAGCGGTGCCCGCTGTTTGTCGCCGGCAAGGCGGGCGGACAGCTGAAGGGCGGCCTCCACATCAAGGCGGCGGACGGCACGCCGATGGCGAACGTGTTCCTGACGATGGCGCACATGCTGGGCATGGAGGATTTGGCGTCGTTCGGCGACAGCAGCGGGACGTTCGATATGAACGCGGCCTAACGGCCGCGCAGAGGGCAGGTGGGGCTGGCAGGGCTGGTAGGGTGGGCAGCAGGAAGCGGGGCAGGTAGGGTGAAACTGCGTATGCCACGAATGACTTCGATGTTGATGGGCGGGATGGTCGTCAGCCTGGCGGTGACGGCGGGCGCGGCGGGTCCTTCCTCGATCTCCGACGCGGCGATGCGCGGCGACCGCGCGTCGGTGCTGGCGCTGATCAAGCAGGGCGCCGACGTCAACGCGCCGCAGGGCGACGGGGTCACCGCGCTGCACTGGGCGGCGCGCACCGCCGACGCCGATCTGGTGAAAGCGCTGGTTGCCGCCGGCGCCAACGCCGGCGCGCGCACGGTGTTCGGCGCCTACACGCCGCTGCACCTTGCCGCCGAGCGCGGCTCGGCGACAACGATCGCCGCGCTGATCGCCGCTCGCGCCGAGGTGGACGCGACGACGACGACCGGCGCGACGCCGCTGATGCTCGCCGCCGCCTCCGGCGACACCGCCGCCATCACGGCGCTCATCGATGCGGGCGCGAAGGTCAACGCCGAGGAAACCGACCGCCTGCAGACGCCGCTGATCTTCGCGGCGGCGGCGGACCGCCTCGACGCGGTCAAGCTGCTGATCGCGCGCGGCGCCGACCCGAACCACGCGACGAGGCTGACCGATCTGTCGGCGCTGAGCAAGAACGGCGAGAACCCGGACGGCCGCAACCTCGCGGTGAAGGCGGAGGCGCGGCGGCGCCCGGCGAAGATCCTCGTGCCCGGCGCCGAGCGCCAGCACATGTTCAACGAGCAGGTGGCCTGGCAGGGCGGCATGACGCCGCTGCTCTACGCGATTCGCCAGGGGTATACCGACGTCGCCCTCGCACTGCTCGACGCCGGCGTGCCGGTCAACCAGCGCAAGGGCGGCGACAACGCCTCGGCGCTGCTCGTCGCCACCGTCAACGGCCAGTTCGATCTCGCCGCCGCGCTCGTCGAGCGCGGCGCCGATCCGAACCTGGTGGCCGAGAACGGCGTGGCGCCGCTCTACGCCGCCATCAACCTGATGTGGGCGCCGCGCGCCGGCTACCCGCAGCCGCGCGGCCACGCCAACCAGAAGCTCAGTTATCTCGAGCTGATGACCAGGCTGCTCGATGCCGGCGCCAACCCGAACCAGCGCCTCAACAAGAAGGTCTGGTACACGAACTTCAACTTCGACCAGTCAGGCGTCGACGAGGTCGGCGCGACGCCGTTCTGGCGCGCCGCGTACGGCGCCGACGTCGAGGCGATGAAGCTGCTGCGCCGCTACGGCGCCGATCCGACGATTCCGACGATGAAGCCGGCGGAGCGGCCGGAAACCGGTGATGTCGGGCGGCGCGAGATGAAGGACGTCTCCGGCGTGCCGCCGATCCCGACCGGTGGTCCCGGCGTGCCGGCGCTGCTCGCCGCCGCCGGCGTCGGCTACGGCGAAGGGTTCGCCGGCAACTCGCACCGCCACGCGCCCGGCGGCATGCTCGCCGCCGTCAAGTACCTGGTCGAAGAGCTGGGCACCGACGTCAACCTGCGCGATCACGAGGGCAACACCGCGATCCACCACGCCGCGGCGCGCGGCGACCTGGAGATGATCGAGTACCTGGTGTCGAAGGGCGCGGACGTCAAGGCCGTCAACCGCGAGGGACAGACGACGGTGGACATGGCGAACGGGCCGGTGCAGCGCGTGCAGCCGTGGCCCGAGACGGTCAAGTTCCTCGAGAGCCGCGGCGCTAAGAACAATCACAAATGTCTATCGTGCTAATCACGTAAGTCATCTCTTAATCACACTTACCATCATCCCGCCGGGCGTCGGCACCGGCACCATCGCGTAGTTCGTCCGGCCGTGCCGTCCGACCACCGTCCAGCCGGTGGCGATCCCCAGCGCCGATCCGAACATCACATCGCTCAGGAAATGCCGGTTGTCGTGCAGCCGCGAGGCGGCGACATACCCGGCGACGACGAAGGTCGGCCACGCGCCACGGTAGCCGAGGTGGCGCTCGAGCACCGACGCGGTGGCGAAGGCCGCCGACGCGTGTCCGGATGGAAACGCGCAGCATTCCCCCGTCGGCCGCGCGCGCTGTCCGACGACCTTGATCCCCTGGGTCAGCGCCTGCGACACGATCAGCGCGCGCATCAGGTCGAAGCCGAGGTGCGAGACCTTGTTGGTTCGCGGCTGATCGGCGGCGTGCGGCAGCGCGTAGCGGCCGATCAGGTAGAGACCGCCGGCCGTCCCCGCCTGCACGTACGCCGAGCCGATCCACTTCCCGGCGGCGAACGCGCGGCCGACCGCCTTCGATCCGGTGAGGCGATCGTTGAGCGTGTCGTCGGCGGGATGCGCCAGCAGCGCGGCGCCGGCGCCGATGCCGAGAATCACCCATGTCGATCGACGGCGCGGAAACGCCTTGAAGTCGTTGCCGGTTTCGAAGACCAGCGCCTTGAAGCCGGTGTGCGCCGGTTCCGGGTGAGCGGAAGCCGGCTGTTGCGCCGCCGCGGCCGCCTGCGGCGGGATGCGATCGTCCTGGGTCTGCGCTGCAGCAGACCCCGCCTGCGAGAGCACCGCGGCAACTACGATCAACGCCGTCAGATACGCGCTCTGGTATCCACCTCGCATCGGTCGACTATACACAAGCGACGATGACGCGTCGATCAGACCGGCTGCGCCAACGACGATGCCGTCACGTCGCAGCCCTTTCGTCCACCGCGGAACCGCGGGATACCAGCACCAGGATCCCGGCGGCGAGCCACACCGCGCCGACGATTCTGGCCAGCGGGCTGGCCGCCGCAACGACGCCAATCGTCACCGCCGCGCCGAACAGCGGCACGAGGCGATGCGCCGTCCGCGCCGGCGCCCTGCGCCGGACGACGAAGTAGCCGACCACGGACGCGTGCAGCAGCGTGAATGCGGTCAGCGCGCCGACGTTCACGATCGACACCAGCACATCGAGCCCGTCGTCGCGCCGCGCCGCCCACACCGCGACGATCGCGGTCATCGCCGCCGCGGTGAGCAGCGCCGTCCGCGGCACGCCGTGGCGCGCGTCGACGTGCGCCAGCGCGCGCGCGAGCCGGCCGTCGCGGGCCATGCCGAACAGCAGCCGCGCCGCAGCGGCCTGGGCGCTCATCGCCGCGAACACCGGCCCGGCCGCCTTGACGAACGCCAGCATCGCCGCCAGCCACGGCCCGATTGCGGCGCTGGTCAGATCGTAGAAGGCGGTGCCCTGCGCCGCCGGGCGGGCGGCGAGATCGGCGGGGCTCAACGGGTTGAGCACGCCGGCGAGGTACACCTGGACGAGGAAGAGCACGCCGGCAGCGGCGAGGCAGAAGCGAATCGCCGAACCGACCTGGCGCGCGTCGCCGGCGGCTTCTTCCGCGAACGACGCGATGGCGTCGAAGCCGAGAAACGACAGCACGGCGACCGAGATCGCCCTCGCGATTGCCGTCGCATCGATGCCCGACAGGCCAGTGAACGGCGAGGCCCACGGCCGCAGCGGACCGTGCACCGCCAGGACGATCACGGCGCTGACGACGAAGACGGCGAGCACGACGACTTCGGCGACGACGACGACAACCCCCGCCCGCGCGGCGACGGCGACGCCGGCGAGGTTCAGCGCGGTCGTCATCGTCAAGGCGACCGCGGTGAAGGCCCACGCCGGCACTGCCGGCACCAGCGCATGCAGCGCGATGCCGCAGAACAAGTAGGCGACCGATGGCAGGAGGAGGTAGTCGAGCATCGCCAGCCAGCCGGCGAGGAAGCCGGCCCGCGGGCCGACGCCCTCGGTGACGTAGGCGAACACGGAGCCGGCGTGAGGCACGACCGCCGACATCTCGGCGTAGGACCAGGCGGTGAAGGCGATGGCGATGGTGCCGGCGAGGTAGACGAGCGCGACCGCGCCGCCGGTGCGCGCTTCGAGGACGCCGAAGACGCTGACCGGCGCCAGCGGGCCGATCACGAGGAGGCCGTACGCCACCAGGTCGCGGCGCGAGAGAGTGCGCCGCAAGGTCGCGCGCGCGAGTTCCACTCGCGGAGTATAGGCGCCGCGCGGCGCAATTAAGAATTACGGGAATTAGGAATTAGAGCTCGCCGACGTCCTCGCCGTCGAGGTTCTGGGCGACGCCGCCGTTGGTGCCGGGCGTGTCGAACGCCGGAAAATACAGGTTGCCGACGCCGCTGCTGCGTTCGTAGGTGCCCGACAGCGCGACGTCGGCGCCGCCGGCGAGCTCGCGGCCGAACGACGCGCGCGCCAGCTGCGTGCCGAGCGTGCCGGCATCCGCCTCGATCGACGCGCCTTTCATCGACGCGCCGCTGCGGGTGACGACGTTGACGACGGCGAAAAAGGCGCTGGTGCCGTAGAGCGACGACGCGGGACCGCGGATGATCTCGACCCGATCGAACATCGCCACGTCGATGCCGAGCTCGGCGCCGATGTAGGCCTGATCGAACACGTTGTCGTTGGTGCGATGGCCGTTGACCAGCAGCAGCACGCGCGTGTTGTAGTCGCCGGGGCGGCCGAAGCCGCGCGCGCCGAGATAGCTGTAGTTGCGATCGTTGCTGACGAAGAAGCCGCGGACGCCGGCGAGGATCTCGCCCAGCGTCCGGTAGCCGTAGCGCCTGATCTCGTCGGCGGTGACGATGGTGACGGCCGACGGCGCCTCCGTGACCGGCTGCAGCCGCTCCGACGCGCCGAACACGCGCTGGACGCTGATCCGCATCAGATCCTCGAGGTCGAGGTCGGCGAGCTGCTGCGGCGTCTGCGCTGCCGCGAGGGCTGGAGAGATCGCCACGGCGACGGCTGCCGCAATCACGCGCAGCCTCGTCATCGTGCCAGTGAGCGTGGTTGAAGCGTCGGGGGCATCCATCGGGTTTGAGAGGAGCAAGGTCTGACCGAGGTGGAGCAAGAACATCGCCCGCGCCGCGTGCGAGGTTTGCGCCGGAATTCGCTCGCGCGGCCGACACGGTGGGCGGAGGTGGCGCAGCGTGGCGTGCGGATCCGCACGGCCCGCACAACCGCGGCGTGGTACGCTCGTTTGATCATGCACTGTCCCGTTCCGATACTGCGGAAGGTCCCGAGCTGCGCGCTCGCGCTGGCGATGGCAGTCGCCGCGGCCGCGCACGCCGGCGCGCAACCGGCGGGCGGATCGCTGACGCTCGAAGCGGCGATGGAGCGCGCGTTTGCCGCCAACCCGACGATCGCCGCCGCGCGTCTCGGCCGCGCCGTCAACGTCGCCGGCCTCGCGGTGGCGAGCGAGCGGCTGAATCCCGAAGGAACGGTCGAGTTCGAGAAGGAGACGCCGAGGCAGGCCTTCGGCGTCGCCGTGCCGCTCGAGCTCGGCGGCAAGCGCGCGCGGCGCATCGCCGTCGGCGAGGCGACGATTCGCGCCGGCGAGGCGGAGGTGGCGTCGACCGTCGCGCAGGTACGCAACGACGTCAGGCGCGCCTACTTCGACCTCGTGGTCGCCGGCGCGCGGCTCGGCGTGCTGCGCGAGCTGCGCGACCTCTCGCGCCGCGCCCGCGACACCGCGCAGACGCGCTTCGACAGCGGCGACGCGCCGCGGCTCGAGGTGCTGCAGGCCGACCTGGCGCTGGCCACGGCTGAAAACGAAGCGACCGCCGCCGAAGCCACCGTGTTCGCGGCGACGTCGAGGCTCAATGCGGTGCTCGCCCTGCCGCTCGACACCGCGCAGCAGCTGGCGACGCCGATGGATCCGGTCGGCCCGGTGGCGGCCGCGACGGTGCTGGCGCTGGCGCGCAGCGGCAGCGCCGAGCTCGCGGTGATCGATCGCCGCATCGACGCGCAGCGCGCGAGGCTGGAGCTGGCGCGCGCGCTGCGCGTGCCCGACGTCGTGCCGACGGCGACGCTGACCCATGGCGCCGAGCCGGAGTTCAACTACGGCTGGCGCGCGGGCGTGGCGGTGACGCTGCCGCTGTTCACGACGCACAAGGCCGGGGTGATGGTCGAAGAAACGACGCTGGCGCAGCTCAGCGAGCAGCGGCGCGCGGCGTTGCTGCGCATCGACGGCGACGTCACGGCCGCCGCGGCGACCGCCGAAGCACAGCGCGTCGCTTACGTCCGCTACCGCGACATCATCCTGCCGCAGGCGCAGCAGGTCGAGCAGCTCGCCCAGGATTCCTACCGGCTCGGGCAGACCGGCATCGCGGCGCTGCTGCAGGCGCTGCAGGCCTCGCGCGACGTGCGGCTGCGATCGCTCGACGCGGTGGCGCAGTTCCAGACCGCGCTCGCCGATCTCGAGCGCGCGGTCGGAGCGCCGCTGCCATGACCACGGCCGCGCCACGCATCGTCCTGGCCGCCGCGGGCGTCGCGGTGCTCGCGCTGTGGCCGGGGTGCGCCAGACACGCCGCCGAGGAGGTCGAGAGCGAGACCGTCGTCGCCGTGAAGACCGCGCCGGCGGCGCTCGGGACCATTCGCGGCCTCGTCCACGCGACCGGCGTCGTCAACCCGGCACCTGGCGCCGACCTGGTCGTCGTCGCGCCCGAAGCCGCGCGCATCGCCGAAGTGCCGCGCGCGGCGGGCGATCGGGTGCGCCGCGGCGATCTCCTGGTGCGCTTCGAGATTCCTACCGCGGCGGCGGAAGTCGAGCGCCAGCAGGCCGAGGTCCGGCGCGCGCAGGCGACGGTCGACTCGGCCAACGCGACGCTGACCCGCGCGCGCGAGCTGTTCGAGCGCGGCGTCGCTGCGCGCAAAGAGGTCGAGGACGCCACGCGCGGCGTCGCCGACGCGAGCGCGGGCCTGGCGCAGGCGCGTGCATCGCTCGCGTCGTCGCAGACGCTGGCGAACCGTTCGGTCGTGCGCGCGACCTTCGACGGCCTGGTCGCGAAGCGATCGCACAACCCGGGCGATCTGGTCGAGCCGAGCGCCGGCGATCCGGTGCTGCGCGTCATCGATCCCACGCGGCTCGAGGTCGTGGCATCGGTGCCGCTCGCCGATGCGTCGCGCATCGAAATCGGCGCGCCGGCGCGGCTGTCGCCGGCGCCGGGCGGCAGCGCCGAGGTCACGTTGAAGGTGATCTCGCGTCCGGCTGCGGTCGAGGCCGGCACCGCCACGATTCCGGTCCGCCTCGGGTTCGTGGGCGCTCCTGAGCTTCCAGTCGGCGCGCCGGTGCAGGTCGACATCGACGCCGAGCTGCATCACGGCGTCGTGCTC
>Ga0111538_10006031_pt1 | contig 16455 bp, 10 predicted proteins | sample SoiMethybrSBSTD1_FD_79669 | JGI IMG/M metagenome (GOLD analysis project Ga0111538, IMG submission 79669) | Bulk soil microbial communities from a Populus tree surrounding site in Tennessee, USA - Soil MetaG P. TD hybrid SBSTD1 (version 2)... | ecosystem: Environmental > Terrestrial > Soil >...
CAGTTGTACTGCCGGACTGCCAGCACGTGGCCTCGCCCGTGCCGGACGAACGCGCGGCCGTCCACGCGATAGGCATCGAACGAGGACGATCCGCCAAGCGCCTCGCTGTAGGCGAAATTGTTCACGTTCACATACCAGCCTTTTGTCGGCATGTCGGGGTTGTCGCGCGAGTCGTGCATCACCACCGCACCGAGCGCGGCCGACTCGAATCCCCGGATACCCAGGGTCTCGAGCACGAGATCGTCCTGCGCGGACTCGCCCAGGACCTGATAGTTCGCCGCGCTGCCCTGGGCGCCGATGAACCAGTCGCCCGTCACACGGTAGAGATAGCGCGCCGCAACCGCGTGCATGTCGTCGTTGGTCTTCAGCGGTTGTCCCGTGCCGAGATAGTCCTCGTAGTCGTTCTTGATGTAACCCAAGGCCACGAGGGCGATGATGCGATGGTGGTCCGCGCCGAACGAGGTGCGGGCAAAGGCGCCGGCAATCGTCGAGTCCGTCGAGGTGTACTGGTACGTCACGCCGAACAGCGATACCTGGCTGTCTGCGTCGAACTTGTGCAGGTACGCGCCCAGGCCGCCGAAGGCTGTTCCCAATTTTGGATTGGAGGACACCACCGGAACGAGCAGCCACGGCGACGATCGCTCCTTCGATTTCTGATCTGCGGCTTGCGAGTCTTGAGGTTTGGCGGGAGTCGCGGCCTGACCAACGGCCAGGCTAATAGAGAGAAGGAAAGCGATCATGCTGAAGTCTACAATCACCCCTTTCGCATCTGGCGAGATGCGGGCGTTGTCTACTTCAAGACGCGATGACAGGTGCGCGGGCGGGCCCCGCGCACCTGTCAGTTCAGTACTTACCAGTTGACCCTGAACACCAGCTGGATCAACCGTCCACCCGGATCGTACGTGCCTGACACGTCCTGGTAGGCGCTCGTCACCTGGAAGATCGTCTCACCTGAACCCGGGTTGAACACCGGGTTGAAGTTGATGGCGTTGAACAGGTTGAGGACGTCGACCTGGAAGACGAACGCCTTGGTGCCGCCGAACGGGAACTGCTTCTTGGCGTTCAGGTCGAAGCGCGTGAACAGCGGCCCGCTCACATAGAAGTTGCGCTGGCCGCAGTCGCCGGCAAAGACCTGCACGCAGTTGAGGCTGCTCGCGGGTGCCATGTACCGGCCCGTGGGCGCCCCAAGCGCGCCGTAGCCGTCGAGCGACGTCGCGCTGGTCGTGAACGCGCGCCGCGTGTTGAGGATGATGTCGTCGGGGAACATCGTGATGATGCCCGTCGTCGGATTCGTCCTCATCTTGTATTCCTTCCGCATCTCCTGTTCCGTCATCCCGACCAGCGTGAGGCCGGTGGAGGTGAGAAGCGCACCGTCCTGAACGCGCCCGGTGAGGTTCACCGACCAGTCGCCGATGACGCCGTTCACCCATGCACTGGCATCTGGCATGTAGCGGCGGCCGCGGCCGACGGGGACGTCATAATTGGCGGTGAGCTTCAGCGCCCATGGCACTTCGTTCGTCTGCCGCACGGTGATCTGTGGCGTGTCCCGCAGGAAGATGTTCTGGATCTTGCTGTAGCGCCACGCCTGCGTCCAGCTGGCGCTGAAGAGCAGGCCGTTCTGCAGGCGGCGTCGCAGCTCGATGACGTACGAGTCGTACTGCGACGGACTTCCGGCATTCATCGTCATGAAGGCCCCGCCCGTGCCGACGGTTGGGTTCATGCGCCAGAAGTTCGCCGGGAAGCCGGCCGTGAGTCCATTGGCCAGACGCGCGGTCGTGTGCAGATCGGTGGCGGCGCTCGAGACGTTCGGCTGGTACTGGTTGAGCCGTCCGATGAACGTCGTGTTCGTGAAACTGGTGGCGGCATACGCGCCCGGATTGTTGATGTCCCTCGATCCGGTCAGGTATCCCAGGTAAATCGGCAGCGGTACGGTTCCCGTGTTGGGCCCGCGGTAGCCGAATGTGCATGTCGCCGACGTCGCGCACAACCCCGCCGACACCGTCGCGCGCAGGTTCGACTGCGCCTTCTTGAATTCATCCAGGAAGCCCGTCTCGTAGATGTTGAAGTCGTTCCAGTCCTGGACGCTCCAGTTGCGCAGACTCTGTGTGCCGACGTAACGCACCTCGACCGCCATATTCGATCCCAGCGCGCGCTGAACGCCGACGCTGTACGACCTGGTGTACGGCGTCTTCAGGGCCGGGTCATACAGGTTCAGGTCGTTGCCGGGAACGGCGAGGATCGGATACGCGGGGCTCAAGTCGTTGATTCCCGGCGGGGGACCGAGCCTGGACGGATCCCGGAACAGGACCGGCCAGGTTTCGCCAGGACCGACGAGCGGGTACGTCGCGCCGTTGTTGTTCCGCGTGGCACTGATGCTGCGGCCGGGGTTTCCGCCGTAGACGCCCGTGCCAACGGACGGCTGGTTGAAGCCGATCGAGAAGCCGAATCGAATCGTCGCCTGTTCCGGATCGCCCAGGATCGTGCGGAAGACGCCGCTCTGGACGTTCGGCCGCCACGCCAGGCCAATGTTCGGCGAGAACTGCTTGTAGTCAACGTTGTAGCCGTGCGTGCCTTTCGTCAGTTCGTTGAACTCGGGAATCTGCTTGCCGATCGTCGAATCTCCACCCACTTGGTACAGGCCCTGGCAATAGCCGTCCGGCTTTTGTCCGTACGGGCCGCAGAAACTGGCCATGTCCGTGGTCGAGAACGTCGAATTCCCCGGCGCAAACGGCAACTGCACGACCCACGCCACGCCGGCGTTGAGCGTCACCGTTGGCTTCATCCTCCACGAATCCTGAATGAAAGCATTCCACGTGTCCTGATACCCACGCGAGTCCTGCACACCGAGGTACTCGTACTTGCCCGTTTCCTCATTGAGGAATGCCGTCGCGCCAACCTGCGTGACCCGACCCGTCAGATGCGCGTACAGCGAGCGCGCGTTGGTCAGATCGGCCGTGGCGGCGCCGGGGAAGTTGGAGGTATTGAACATCGCGTCGGCCGGATCAAGAGTGCTCTGGACGCCGAACGTAATTGTCGGCACGACGTTCTCAGAGACGTTGTGCTGAGTCACTCTCGTGAAGCCCGCTCCCATGCTCAGGCCGTGATTCCCGTGGAGCCAGCTCAGCGTGTCCTTGAAGTCGAGGTTGGTCTGGCCGCGGGAGTTCGGGTTCGTCGTTCGCGTCGCCGCCGTTGCACCGACGGGGAATGACAGGCTGTAGCCGGACTGGTTCGCGAACATGCCGGCGTTGACGTCGGCGTTGAACGTGCCCGGCGACCACTGCCAGCCACCAACGGCCTCGTTAACGATTTGCGACGAGACCGTGGACCGCAGCGTGACCGAGCCAACCGTGCGCAGCGATCGGTAGTTGCCGTAGTTGGGGAGTCCGGGAATCTGGGCTTCGCTGGTGTTCTGGATGTCCGGGAACCGGTTGACCTCCTGCCACCAGTAGCTGCCACTCAGCCTCTGTTTCGGCGTCAGATTGAGATCGATGCGCGTGGTTGGCAGGTGGTTGACGTACTTCCCGGGCGACTTGAAGTCCAACTGCTGCAGCAGGACGCTGCCCTGTTCGGAGATCGTGGCAGTCCCGTTCTTGACCGCGTCATTCGCCAGCGATCGCATCTCGGCAAGCAGCGCGCCCATCGTCGGATCGACCGTGGAGGTCTGCCCATTGGCGGCCGCGAGGGCCAGCACGTTCACTTCGCGGACCGCTCCGCTGACGCTGTAGCGGAACACGCCGCCCTGCACCGCGGGATTCAGGAGCTGTCTCGTCCGAAGCGGAGTCGAGGTCGGCTGTTGGAACTCTTCGTAGTTGAAGAAGAAGAACGCCTTTCCTGACCCGTCGTATCCGGGAAACTTGATCGGACCGCCCTGGCTCGCGCCGAACTGGTTCAGCTTGATCTGGGTCTTGGGCAGGCCGAGCTTGTCGCTGAAGAAGTCGTTGGTGTTGAACTCCGGGCGACGCATGTAGTAATACGCCGTGCCGCTGTAGCGATTGGTGCCCGAGCGCGTCGCGAACCGAATCGCGACGGATCCCATGGACGCGCCTTCGGCGCCGGCGCCGGCACCTGTAACCGTGACCTGTTCGACGGCGTCGAGCTGCGGGAGCACCATGGAGTAGAAACCGTCGGTCTCACGCTGGAAGTTGTTGTTGGTGTTGACGCCGTCGATCGTGATGTTGATGGACGTTTCCGGCAGGCCGAACAGCGTCGAGTCGCGCGGTGCGCCCGGCGTCGAGACGCCCGGCAGCATGGTCACGAATCCGAACAACGCATTGCGAGACGTCAACGGGAGGTTCTGAATCTGCGTGAGGTTGATCGTGGACGACACGGCTGTCGACTGGGTCTGCACGAGGCTGGAGTTCGCGGCGACCGTGATCTCCTCGCCGATCGTTCCGACCTCGAGGGTGACCGCAACGTTCCCCGGGTTGCCAACGACCAGAACGACTTCGTTGACGACGGCTTTCTTGAAACCTTGGAGAGTGACCGTGACGGTGTAGGTTCCCGGATCCAACGCGGGCACGTTGAAGAGGCCTGTCGAGTTGGTGATGGTCTGTGTCGAAACGCCAGTGGCGTTGTTCTTGACGTCCACGACGGCGCCGGGAATGACGCCGCCAGTTTTGTCGGCGACCACACCGGATAACGACGTGCGAGAGCTGCCGCCCTGCGCGTATACAAGCGCCGGACGTAGGGAGAAGACGAGAACCGACAGGACAAGCAGTAACCGGAGAGCAGGTCTCATTGAGCCTCCTCGCGGCGGTTGACGGCGCCGCGGGTAAACCTCTGCGTTAACCTACGCGCTTCGAATGGTTTGTGTGGGAAGGCTATGGCAGCCTGCGCGCGGGGTCAAGGCCAGTTTCTCGGCACAAGCGTCCGTGGCTCAAGGTTCTGCTTATGGCTCCATAGGCAGGAACCCCCAAACCGAGCCCGGACTCCGGCAACCCTTGCAGTCGGGGCAACGTCACACGTAATGCACCACTCTCGCCGCGCGAGCTAAGACGTGCGGTCGGGTAATTCAATTACTTCAAGACACACTGCTCAGGTGCGCACTTCGGAAGCCCTGGCGCTGATGATGGCGAACCGCACCGCCAGGAATGTGACCACGCCCCAGGCCAGCAGCGCCGCTAATCCGACGAACACCAGAAGCAGCGGCCGCTGCAGAATGGCCGTGAGGCCGCCCACGGCCGCGAGTCCATCGCGCAGTTCGCCCACGCGCTCGAGCGGCTGCTGCAGCTGCGCCAGTTTGTCCATCGGCTCGCGCAGGCTCGCGACCGACGAGAGCGTGGCCTGAAGGCCTGACACCTGATCCAGCGACCCGCGCAGATCTGCGACGGCCTCGAGGCTCGACCGCATCGCCGCGACTCGCCCTAGAGGGTCCGACAATCCGGCGGCGGCGTCGAGGCTCGGCTGCAGGCCCACGAGCCGCGTCATCGGCTGGTCCAGTTTCGCCAGCGATTCCATGGCCGGGCCGAGGCCGGCGACGTTTGTCATCGGACCGCGCAGGTCTGCGACGCTCCGAAGCGTCGGGTCGAGTCCGGCCACCTGGGTCAGCGGTCCCTCCAGCTTCTGTACCTGCTGCAGGGCCGGCACGAGCGCAGTGGTTCCGCGCGTGGATTCCTGAATCGCCGAAGTGTTCGACTGAATGGTCGCGGAGCTCTTCTCAATCGCTTCGGTGTTCCGCCCGACCGTGGTGGCAACCGAACAGGACACGCTGGCCAAAGTCGCCAGCAGGAACACGAGTCGCAGACTGCGCTTTCTCATCACATGCCTCCGCCCGGCGCGCAGGCAGTCAGCCGCCAGTTCGCACGCCACCGATGCCGTACTTTGGGAGCGGCTAGTCTACCGCACCAGTACAGACGGCGAAGGTAGGATTTGCTGGTCTGACGGTGAAGCATCGATGTCTACAAACAAACGGCCCGGTTGGCTTGCGCCCGCCGGGCCGTATTGTTTGACCGTTGCGATTACTTACTTCAACGGACGCATGAAGGTGATCTTGTAGCCGTCCGGATCCGTGATGCCGAACGCGCGCATGCCCCAGCCGTCCACAGGATCATGGTCCAGCGTGCCACCGCGCGACTTGATGGCCGCGGCGTAGGTATCGATGTCCGCGCCGGTCGTGATGTACAACCGGACGCCCTGACCCTTCTTGCGGTCGCGCCCGAGCTTCCAGTCGTCCTGCCCGAGATTGATCTCGATATTGCCCTGCGTGACCGACCCGCCCTGGAACACACCATCCTGTTCCCAGCGCTCTTTCGGCGAGAAGCCGAGAACGTCGCAGTACCACTTGATTGACGCACTGGCGTCATTCACCGTGAAGCCTGGCCTCACGCCCTGCGCGGACTTTGGTGCGGCCGGTGCGGCCCTGCGGCGCTGGCCGGCCGCGCGTTTGGCGGTTCTTGATGCAGCTGCGCGCCGCAGGCTCGCAGCCTTTGTGGCCTTTGTTGCCTTTGCGGCGGGCTTCGTCTTGGACTTCGCCTTCGATTTCAATGTCGTGTGTTTCTGCGCTCGTCTTGGCATCGTGCTGGACCCTCCCAGAAGGGACATCTTATTGCTATGCGCTGTTGTGGCGATCGAGCCAGCTCAGGATCTGATCCGCACTGGTCATGCGCCGCCCAGCGCGATTCCGGTCAGCATGCTCGCGAGCGCCAGTGCGGCAAACGCCGTCAGGATCAGCAGGCGGCGGCGATTGAGCACGTCGCGTGCGACGCCGCGCTGCTGCCAGGCATCCCAGCGCTGTTCCGCGGTAGCAACAAAAGTATCAGGCACAGTGATCTCCCGGTGTTCGGATCGATCACGCACCAGCAGGATTGTTGGGCGCAAGGGTCCGGCAAAAGGGCCGGTCGGCGCGCATCGCAAGGCGAGGATGCTTTTGGAACGCTGGCGGGCGTCGGATTGAACCGACTCTTCGAGTATACGCTTCTTGCGGCGTATCGGTCGGAAATCGCCACGGCGATGTCTACAATCACCCATGCTCGAATCCGCCGGAACCTTCCTCCACGCGATGCCCTTGCTCTGCCTGTTTCTGAGCATCGTGCTCGGAACGATCATCGGACGGTTTCACTTCAAGGGCGTCGGACTGGGATCCGTTGTCGGCACCCTCGTCGCGGGCATCATCATCGGCATCCTCGCGAAGCCGGAACTCCCGGAGATGTTGCGCTGGTCTTTCTTTTACCTGTTCCTCTTCTCCATCGGGTACTCGGTGGGGCCGCAGTTCTTTGGCAGCCTGAAGAAAGAAGCGCTGCCGCAGATCGCACTGGCAATGGTCGTGGCATTCACAGGGCTCGCCACCGTGGTCGCGGTCGCGGCCGCATTCGGATTCGACGAGGGCATCGCCGTAGGCATCCTGTCTGGCGGCATGACGCAATCGGCTGCCCTCGGCACGGGTCTCAGCGCGATCGCCGAGCTGCCGATTGACGCCGTGGAAAAAGCGACACTGGTCGCGAACGCGCCATTGGCCGACGCGATTACCTACGGCTTCGGGGACCTCGGCCTGATCCTGTTTCTCACCTGGCTCGGTCCCATCATCATGCGCGCCGATCTGCGGCGTGAAGCGAAAGCACTGGAGGCCAAACTGGCCGGCGACGCACGCCCGGCAGACAAATCTCCGGTTCCGCAATACGGTATCCGCGCGTACCTCGTTGAGAACGCTCAGATGGCGGGCACAACGCTCGCGTCGCTGGAACAGCGCTATGCCGAGTCACGGCTGTCGGTGCAGCGGGTCGAGCGCGGCGGACAGTTCCTGCCTATCGCGTCCACGCTCACGTTCGAACGGGGCGACCGGGTGGTGGTCTCCGCGGGTCGCCGGGCGTTGGCGCTGGCGGGAGAAAGCATCGGACCGGAAGTTGACGATCCGGCACTCCTCGCCGTGCCCGTCAAGACGGCCACGGCCGTGGTCACCAACAAGGAGGTGCATGGCCGGTCGCTCGGCGAACTGGGCCGTGAGCCGAACGCGCGCGGTGTATATCTCCAATCCCTGCAACGCGGTACCGAGCTCATGCCGCGCGAGGCGTGGACGATCGTCGAGCGCGGCGACATGCTCCACATCGTTGGCGCGCCCGATGACCTGGAGCGCGTCGCGCGCCACATTGGATACATCGAGCGCGACATCTCCGCAACCGATCTGACCTTCCTGGCCGCGGGTGTCTGTGCGGGAATTCTGCTCGGACTGCTCAAACTCAATGCGGCAGGGATTGTTCTCGGTCTAGGCACCGCGGGCTCGATTCTCGTCGTGGGTCTCGTTGGCGGCTGGGCCCGCAGCCGTTACCCCGTCTTCGGCGCGATTCCCGAGCCGGCGCAGCGCCTGCTGATGGATATCGGACTCATCGTGTTTATCGCGGTCGTCGGCCTGCATGCCGGGCCCCACGCGGTCGACGCGTACCGTGCAAGCGGCGGCGCGTTTTTCGCGAAGATCTTCCTGGCCGGAGTCATCGTCACTACCGTCCCGCTTGCGGTCGGCACTGTCATGGCGCGGCATGTCTTGAAGTTGAGTCCTTTGATGAGCCTTGGCGGATTGGCCGGTGCGCAGACGTGCACGCCTGGTCTGACGGCCCTCAGGGAAGCCAGCGACAGCAACGTCGGGTCACTGGCGTACACCGTGCCCTACGCGATTGGCAACATCCTGTTGACGATCTGGGGACCAGTGGTGGTGGCCATCGTGTTTGCCATGCGAGGGTGAGGACCCGACGGCACTCAACTTGCGTCTGCGGTGCCCGGCAACTCGACCTCAGCGGTCGCGCACGCGAAAACGCGCGGTCACATGCGGGTCAGGCGAGCGAGATCGAGGCGTACTGCCGCGCTCTCCCGCGATATGCCGCGGCACGGGGCCACAGAAGGAGATCCCATGTACATGAAAGTCGCGTTCACGCTGCTCTTCGGTGCCGTCGTCCTCGGCCAAGGCGCCAGTCCGCCGGATCGCGCCGCCGCGATTAAGGAACTGCTGGCAAAGAATACGGCGAGCCTCCGGACCTACTCATGGGTCGAGACGACCACGGTCACCCTGAAGGGCGAGGTCAAGAAGCAGGAACAGAAACAGTGCTTCTACGGCGCCGATGGGAAGGTCCAGAAAACGCCGATCGGCGCCGCGCCGGCCGCCAAGCCGCAGGCCTCAGGCGGCGGGCGAGGCGGGCGTCTGAAAGAGAAGATCGTCGAGAACAAGGTCGACGAACTGAAGGACTACATGGAAAAAGTTGCCGCGCTCGTGCACGACTACGTGCCGCCCGCGCCGGCAAAGATTCAGGCGGCGCAGGCAGCCGGCAACGTGTCCACGCAACCGGCCGGAACCGCCGTGAACCTGGTGATCAAGAACTACCTGAAACCTGGCGACCTGGTGACGGTGGGAGCCGATCCCACGGCTAAGCGCCTGACGTCCTATAAGGCGCAGTCCTTTGTCGAGAAGCCGAAAGAGGATGATGTGACGCTGAACGTCACGTTCGGCGCGTTGCAGGACGGCACGTTCTATCCGCAACAGATTCTGCTGGACGTGACGGCCAAAAAAATTCAGGTCAAGATCACGAACTCCGGATATAAAAAAGCAGGATAAGAAACAGGAGGTCTCGTGCCGCGAACTGCTCTGGCTGCCAGTGTCCATCGTGCCTTGCGCATCGCACGTCTCTGTGAAGTCCGCCGGTTGTCCACCAGCGATGGCCTTGCGGCCGTGCGCGAGTGGGAGCAGGCATCAGCCTCAGGCACGACGCGGCGTGAGTGGCTGAAGCTCGTCGGCAGCGCCGGTGTCGCCGGAGCCGTGGCATCCATCGCCTCGCCGATCGGGCGCCTTCATGCTGCCGGCTCGTCAGCGGCCGCGCCGAACGTCGGGATCGTTGGCGCCGGACTGGCCGGACTGGCGTGCGCGGATGCGCTGGCGGATCGCGGCATCGTGGCCACCGTCTACGACGCCAATTCACGGACGGGCGGCCGGTGCTGGACGCTGCGCGGGTTCTTTCCTGGCCAGGTAGCGGAACGCGGCGGAGAGTTCATCGACACGCCGCATAAGACGATGCTGCGGTTTGCGAAACGGTTCGGTCTGGCTCTGGAAGATGTGACGAAGAAGGCGGGCGAGACCACGTACTTCTTCAACGGCCATCTCGTGCCCGAAGCGGCGGTGGTCGATGCATTTCGCGAATTCGTCCCGGTGTTGCAGGCCGATCTGCGTCGATTGTCCAATGAGGTGACCGCCCTCAGCCCCACGCCGGCTGATATTGCGGTGGACCACACGAGTCTGGAGGCGTATCTCAACGGTGCCAATGCCCTGGGTGTCGCGGCGTCGCCAATCGCCAAATCGGCAATTACGTCGGCGTATCTCGGCGAGTACGGTTTGGAAACGGACGAACAAAGCTGCCTGAACCTGCTGATGTTCATCCACGCCGACCGGCGTTCGAAGTTCACGCCCTTCGGCGTTTCCAGCGACGAGCGCTATCACCTGGCCGACGGCAACGACGGCATCGTCGCGGGTCTCACGGCAGCATTGCCTCGACCGGTAGAGCTTGGGATGAAACTGGCGGCAGTGCGCCGCACAGCGAGTGGGTCCATTGAGCTGACCTTCGAAGGGCCAGGGGCGCCGCCGCCGAGGACACACGACGTGGTCGTGCTGGCGATGCCCTTCAGCGTGCTGCGTCACGTGGCGCTCAATGCAAATCTCGGAATTCCGGTCGTGCAACAGGCTGCGATCGACAACCTGGGCTACGGCGCCAACGCCAAGCTGCTCGTCGGCTTTGACGGCCGTCCGTGGACCGGGTTCGGCAGCAACGGCACGGCGTATTCGGATCTCGTCAACCATCAGCTGAGCTGGGAGACGAATCGTGTGCGCGCATCCGCTTCGCGTGGGGTACTCACCGACTATGCGAGCGGCGATCGCGGGGCATCGCTCGACCTCGTCGGTGTGCAGCCGGCTGCGGAGGGGTTTCTCCAAGCCCTCGATGACATATATCCGGGCGCCGCCGCGGTGGCGTCGAGGCGCGGTGATGGATCGGTGGTCGCGCACCTCGAGCACTGGCCGACCAACCCGCTCGCACGCGGCAGCTACACCTGCTACAAGACCGGTCAGTTCACGAGCATCGCAGGCCTCGAAGGCCAGGCGGTGGGCAACCTGTACTTCGCCGGTGAGCACGCGGACTCGTTCTACAACTGGCAGGGTTTCATGGAAGGCGCGGCGCTCTCGGGTATTGATGTGGCGAGCACGATCCTTCGCGCCGCAAAGAAATAAGTTATTTCCCGACCTTGACGCGCACGCCGCCGCTGACCATCCTCGGCGCTCCTACTGTCGTGGGCAGCGTGCCGACGAAGTATTCCTGATCGAACAGGTTTTGCGCGCCGAAGAACAGGTTGATCCGGCTGCCGATGTCGCGCGACAGCGCCAGCGACACCATGCCATACGCCGGCAGCCCTGGCGTGCTGATGCCCGGCACCGTGCGCGTGTTCAGGTCGTCGTCGAACTGCCGGCTCATCGCCAGCACTTCCACTGAAGCCGTCACGAATTTCGGGTGCGTGAACGTCACCTGCACGGTGCCGCGATGCCGGGGCACCTGCGGCAGGTCCTTGCCGACGAGCGCCGGCGTCCTGTCGTTCTCCGTCACGCGCGCGCGATTGAACACGTACCCGCCCGAAAACTTCCACCTGGTGCCCACGCGCATGTCCGCCGTGGTCTGAATGCCGTCCACGCGCGTGCGCCCCAGATTCTGGCGCTGCTGCGTGACGTTGACGCCGCTAGTCGCAATCGTGACGTTGGAGATCGGGTCCTCAATCCGGTTGTCGTACCAGGTCGTGCGCCACACCACGTTTGGATGCGGCAGCACGCTCACGCCCAGTTCGCCGCCGAGGAGCCGCTCGGGCGCAAGCTGGTTGTTGGCCAGCGTCAGCGTGGTGCCGACCCGGAACTGGCGATAGAGCTCGTTCAGCGTCGGTGCGCGAAAGCCGGCTCCCGCGCTTCCCCAGAGGCTGACGCGACCGGTCATCTTGTACATCGCGGCGATGCGCGGGCTGACCACGGTGTCATCCCGATCCGGCAGGTCCGGGTTGTGGTTCGCCGTCGGCGTGTTGTTCGGCGGTGTGGTCTCCAGGTTGTGGCCGTTGTAGTTGCGCCAGGAATCCAAGCGCGCGCTGACCGTGACGGCCAGCGCCGGCGTCACTTCGATGATGTCCTGGACGTACGCGGAGAGCATCCGCTGGGTCCCGCCCGACACGCGGTTCAGGACGACCTGTGTCCCCGTGGTCGCATCCAGTCCGTCCTCTTCGCTGTCGGCATCGACCCAGTGCCAGTCGGATCCCATTGAAAACACGTGGCTTGCGCCGATGCTGCGGCGCCAGTCGATCGCGCCACTGGCCGCCGTTGTCGGCACGCGCTGATTGAGCGTCATGCGGCCGATGTTGCGTGGCGGCGTCGAGGCGGGCACGGCCAGAAAATTGCTCCGGAAGGTGCCGCCCTCGACAGCCACCGTTGCCTTCAGGTCGCTCTGGTCCGGAAGCCGGAACGTAAGCGTGCCGCTCCCCGTGCGCCAGTCGGTTTTGTTGGCTTCGGGCGTGCCGTCAATGGTGCTGTGCTTGCCGTTGTTGCGCTCCTCGCGGAACCCGCCGACCCGCACCGCCGCGTTCCAACGATCGCTGTCGTGATAGGTGAGCCGTGCGTTGAGGCGGCGGGCGTCCACCGTGACGTTGTTGTCTACCCGTCCGCGCTCCGCCACACCGGCAGGATTTACCTCCACCACCGGCGCGTAGCCATCAGTGTTGTACACGCCGCCATCCACGACGAGCCCGAACGAGCTCCAGGTGTGGCTGCCGACCACGTCGAACTTCGGGCTGTCGAGGTTGCCGTACTGCATCCGCAGATCGAGCGTGCGCGGCCGCGGCGCGGCCGACACCACATTGATCACACCGCCCATCGCGTAATTGCCGTACTGACTCGAGCTCGTCCCGTCCACTACTTCAATGCGATCGGCCTGTTCGACGGGCAGGCGAGTCCAGTAGACCCAGCCCCCGAACGGATCGTTGAACGGCACGCCATCCAGCAGGACGAGCGTGCGGCTGACGCCGCTTGGACCAATTCCGCGCAGCGACACACCCTGCGAGGTGGGATGCGCTCCGATGCTGTTCGTGCGGCGGAACAGGCTGAACGTCGGCACCCGCCTCAGCACATCGTCCGCCAGGACTGCCGGCGATTGCCTGATGTCGCTGTTCTCGATCACGCTGATACTGGCCGGCACGCTGCCGAGCCGCTCGTCGCCGCGGGCAGGCGTCACTGTCATCGTTTCGAGCACCGTGGCCGGTTTCAGGACCACGTCGACGGGTTCCTGGCGTCTGCCGGCAGGCAGTTGCACCGACCACTCAGCGAATCCAAGCGCGCGGACGATGAGTGTGACCGGATCGGTTGATGTGGACGTCAGCGCGAAGTGCCCGGTCGCGTCCGTGGCCGTACGTTGATCGGTACCAGCACGCGATCGCGCAACCACTTCGGCTCCGGCGACCACGGCGCCCGATCCATCCCGGACGACGCCTGAAATCTGGCCGGAGGGCGCTTGTGCCGTCTGCAGCATGAACAGGAGTATGGCGAGCACGACGTAATGCTAGTCCAGCCCGCCTTCGCTGCCGACTCCTTCGAGCGGCAGCGGAGGCGGGACCCGGCCGCAGGGTGCGCCGGGACGTCCAAAGCGCGCAGCCTGTTAGAATGGCGCTCGTTCTATGCGGATGTCGTCCCGGTTGATCCCATCATTAATTAAAGGCGCTATCGTGGCGGCTCTGGCGGCCGGGACCACGGCCTGTGAGTCCACGCCTCCAGCCGGGCCGTCCGGGACGGGCGCACCTGCCATCGAGACGTTCAGCGGCACGCTGCAGCCGGGCGGGGATGCGTTCTACTCCTTCTCGGTGCCGAAAGCAGGGGTCGTGTCCCTCACCCTCACGAGCATGACCGGACCTTCGGTTCCCGCCGATGCGCTGTTTCCCATCGGTATTGGCGTTCCGGTGGCGCAGTTCTGTTCGGCGGGCGTGGACGCCGCCGCGGCGCCAGGCACATCGCCGCAATTCAGCACGACCAAGGATGTGGGCGTGTACTGCGTGAGGATTTCCGACAACAACGCCCGGCTGGGCGCACCGGCCTCGTTCGCGCTCAACATCACCCATCCGAAATGATTCGCGTCCGTGCCCTAACTGTTTTCTGCATCCTGCTGGCCGCGTCCGCGTGCGAAGAGCGGACGACCGTCCCGACACAGGTTACGCAACTGCCGCTCACCTCGCAGGCCAGCACACAACTGTTTTCCGGAACGCTGGCGCCGGCAGGCTCGCAGACGTTTGCCTTCACGATCGGCAGCGCGCCGGTGCGCGTGTCGCTCGGCAGCCTGACGGACGCCAACGGCAATCCGCTGTCTCAGTCGGTGCGCCTCATCTTCGGCGTGCCGCAGGGCACCGGTTGCGGTCCGATTCAGGCGGCCACCACATCGGCCGGCCTGTCGACACACTTGCAGGTGAATGTGGCCGGCGGCACGTACTGCGTGTCCGTGGTTGACGTGGGCCAGTTGTCGCAGGCGGCGACCTTCGGCGTCCGCATCACGCTGGGCGATCCGTCCACTCGCGCCGGCGGCGGGACGATCACGTACGCGCAGACGGTGTTGCCGAAGGGGTCCACGTCCCGCTCGTTCGATGCGTCGCTTCGCGGCGACGTGACGATCTTTTTCGACACGATCGACCCGGCCAGCGTGGCCTCACTGTCGCTCGGAATCGGCTTTCCGCGCGCCGATGGCGGCGGCTGCGTCGTGAACCTGACCGCTACCGGCACCCGGGGCTCGCAATTCACGGTGCCTGTGGAAGCCGGCACGTATTGCATCCAGGTGTCCGATCCCGGCACGCTGACGGGGCCCGCGCAGTTCTCGCTGCGGATACAACACCCTTGAAGACCTGCTAGTATTCCTTTCAGATTCAGGTCGCGGTCTGGACCCTGTGCAAGTTCAGACGACGAACCGCGTCAGGGCCGGAAGGCAGCAGCGCTCAGTTGATCCTGCACTGTGCCGCAGGACATCCGGGCCGCGACTTGAGTCAAACAAGCCGGGCGTGCTTTTCCGAGTGATTCGGCGGAAAAGTACTCCCGGCTTCGCATTTGATACCTTCATGCCTATGTCCCACGTCGCATTGGCGCGCAAGTGGCGCCCGCAGCGGTTTGAAGATGTCATCGGGCAGGGCGGCGTTGTCCTTACGCTGAAGAATGCGATCTCGACGGGTCGGCTGGCCCAATCCTTTATCTTTGCGGGACCGCGGGGGGTGGGGAAGACCACCACGGCGCGCATCCTTGCGCGCGCCCTCAACTGCGTAAAGGGGCCCACGCCTGAGCCCTGCGGCAAGTGCGACGCCTGCATCGAAATCGCCGAAGGCCGCGACCTGGACGTTCTGGAAATCGACGCGGCCACCCACACCGGCGTGGATGCGGTGCGGGAAGTGATCGTGGAGCCGCTGTCGATTGCGCCCATGCGCGGCCGCTACAAGATTTTCATCATCGACGAAGTGCACCGGCTCTCGAAACAGGCATTCGACGCGCTGCTGAAATCCATCGAAGAGCCCCCGCCCTACGTGAAGTTCATGATGGCGACCACCGACCTGCACTCGGTGCCCGCCACCATCCAGTCGCGCTCTCAGGTCTTTGAGCTGAAGACGCTGTCGTTCAATGCGATTCGCGATCAGCTGAAACAGGTGACCACGCGCGAAAAGGTGAAGGTGGACGACGCCGCGCTGGCGCTGGTGGCAAGGGCCGCCGAAGGCAGCATGCGCGACGCGCTGTCGTCGCTGGATCAGGTGCTGGCGTTCACGAGCGATGCGGTGACGGCGGCCGATGTGAGCACCGTGCTGGGGCTCATCGGCCGGGACGCCCAGTTCGAGATCGCAGAAATCGTGGCGCGCGAGGACGCGGCCAGCGCCTTTGCCGCGGCCGCCCAGATCGTGGAAGCGGGCTTCGACCTGCGCGTGGTCTGCCGCGAGCTGGCCCGGCTCATGCGCGACCTGCTCGTGGTGAAAATCGACGCGTCGCGCCTGTCGGATCCGGAGATCGCGGCCGACACCGAACGCGACCGAATCAAGGCGCTGGCCGATCAGTACTCGCGCGAGGATCTGATGCGGTCCTTCGATCTGCTGTCGCGTTCCGAGTACGACATCCGCCGATCCTCGCAGCCGCGCCATCAGTTCGAGATGTGCCTGCTGGCGTGGATTCATCTGCGTAAGCTCACGCCGCTGACGGACCTCTTGACTGGTACGCCGGGAGCGCCCGCCATGACGCGAAGCGCGACGGCGGGAACGGCCGGAACGGCCGGGACGACGGGCTTGAAGAGTCTTGCACCACCGGCGCGGGCGACAGCAGCGGCGCCGTCGCGTCAGGTTCAGCCGCCGGTACCTGCGCCGAAAGTGTCAGCCGCGCCTGCCGCGCCGCCGGCCCCACCCGCTGCGCCCGCAAAGACGGCGGCAGCGCAGGTGGCCCCCGTCGTGTCGGATGTGCCG
>Ga0111538_10006032_pt1 | contig 16454 bp, 11 predicted proteins | sample SoiMethybrSBSTD1_FD_79669 | JGI IMG/M metagenome (GOLD analysis project Ga0111538, IMG submission 79669) | Bulk soil microbial communities from a Populus tree surrounding site in Tennessee, USA - Soil MetaG P. TD hybrid SBSTD1 (version 2)... | ecosystem: Environmental > Terrestrial > Soil >...
ACCGACGGCGTGCTCGTCGATCACGGGGTGGTGTCGGTAACGAAGGGAACAGGAGCTGGCTAGAGGCTGAAAGCCGGAAAGTTGGAAAGCCAGAAAGCTGGAAAGCCCGGAAAGGCACAAGGCAGGAAATCATGGCTTGTGCCTTTTGTTTTGCAGCGCTTGATTTGAAGATGGTATTAACTACGTTGGCAACAAGCGGCCCGCTCCATGCCATGCAATCACCCAATAAGCGTCGAGTTGTTTCTTTATTTGCTGGCACCTGCCGGGGTTGGGACGGCCATCATCGTCGCGTCGGCGTGGTCAATAGCGCGATCGCCGTCGATCATTCAACTTGCCTTGGGCATGCCGATCATTACTGTCACAGCATGGTCGTTGTGGGTATTGCACAGAATGTGGAACTGTGCCTGGCCCACGTATCTTCCGCTGATGGCCGTGGCGGCAGCGTGTCCAATCGTCGCTGTTCAGATCTATCTTGCGAAAAAGACCTATTCGTAGGTTCAGAACCCAGCCTTTGAGAACTTCGGAACTCCGGAACTTCGGAACCGCCTTGGGCCATGGGCCATTAGCCTTGGGCCTGCCATTGGCCTTCGGCCTTCGGCCTGACCCTCACCGCGCGCTTGTGCGCACCCGCAGGTCGAACGCCGCCATCTCCTGCAGATTGCGCACGAGCAGATACCCGTCGGCAAGCGCCGGATGATTCCACGTCTTTCCTGAAATCGCGGAGAACCGCGCGAGTTCTTGGTGCCGCGCCGGCGTCGCGCGCACGAGCGCCAGGTCGCCGTCTTCGGTGAGCACGATGATGTGGCCGCTCGCCAGCACGATCTGGCCGTACCCGTACCGGCCGCCCTTCCACTTCACCTCACCCGTCGACGCGTCGAGGCAGGTGAGGATCGACTCGTCGAGACCGTAGAGATAGCCTTCGTACAGCACGGAGGTCGTGAACTTGTTCTTCATGCGCGTGTTGCGCCAGATCTCCCGCACCGAGAACTTGTTCTTCTGCCGGGAAATCTCGATGAGCGCCGCGCCGACGCCGTAGCTCGACGACACGAACAGGCGGCTGTCGCTGACGATGACCGGCTGTGAGGCGTTGATCCCCATCTGCGTGATCCAGGGGTATTCCCACAAGAGCTCGCCTTTGCCCGGGCTGAGGCCGATGAGCCGCGTCGCCGTGAGGATGACGAGCTGCCGCGTATCCGCGAGCGTGGCGAGCATCGGCGATGAATACGCCTGCTGATCGTTCAGCGACGACCACACGCGCTCGCCGGTGCGCCGATCGTACGCGACGACCGACCTGCCGCCGCTCGCGCCGGGCAGCACGATGACCGTGTCGTCGACGATGAGCGGCGCGGCGGACATGCCCCATTGGAGATTCGACGCGCTGTTGTCCTCGAGAATGTTCTTGCGCCACAGCACGCGGCCGGTGTCGTCCTCGAGACACTCCAGCTCGCCCGACGCGCCGAGCGCGTAGATGCGGCCGTCGAACCACGTCGGCGTCGCGCGCGGACCGTCGCCGCCCATGATTTCCTCGAACAACCCGTCCCACGAATGCGTCCACAGCTCGCGTCCGGTGACGACGTCGTACGCGGCGACCACTTCCTTCGATCGCCGCTGCTCGATCGTGAACGCGCGTCCGTGCGCGACGACGAACGAGGCGTAGCCGCCGCCGATCGGCTGCTTCCAGACCGGCTTCAATCCGCCGGCGGGCCAGGCGGTGAGGATCGGCATCTCCTGATACCGGCCGTCGCGCGCGGGACCGCGAAAGTCCGTCCAGTAACTGCGGGAATCCGTGGCGACCGTCATGGCCACGGGCACGGTCGCTTTCGTTTCGATGGGGTTGGTCGCGTCGGCGACGATCGCCGGCGGGAGCGAGGGGGCGGTCACGGGCGGCAGGCTGGCCCGCTGGATCGCGCGATGCCGCTCGACATCGTCGGCCACCCGATCGGGAGATTTGACGAAGCCGAGCGTAACCAGGCCGCCGCCGCCCACGAGGACTCTGAGCCCGAAAAACCAGTAAAGGATTGTCGAGGTGATCGTCAGGACGACGATGAAAATTGCGGTTTTCTTGAGGACACGCTTCAACACAAATCTAGATCCATGCCCACAACACTATGTTGGGGACCGCGGCGAGGTTGGTCGCGACAATCATCCCCCAGGATGCCCGCTTACGGGCAGCTAAAAGTGCGTTCGCCGCAATCGCCAGCGGCAGGAGCACCCGCGTGAATGCGCCCGGCGTTCCTTCCCAGACGACGGCGTGCGTCAGGAGGCCCAGCACGAGATAGGACGCGCCGATCAGTGCCCAGGCCGCCCGATCTCCGGGCTTGAACAGTTCGCGTATCACCCAGCCGCTCTGTGCAAGAAACGCCATCACGGCCAGGACCGACGCCATCGTCGCGAGCGAAAAAGGCGCATTTGCCAGTTCGGCCCGGATCATCGTGAGTTTCCAGAACAGGCCGACAAGCGGCGTGGTCACCTGGCCCGGGTTGGTGAACGCCTGCGATCGATAGATCGATCGAAGGTAATCCACCCAGAGCGTGAGCGGCAGCGCGCAGATGATGGCGCAGCCTGCAATGAGGAGCCAGGAACGCCAATCCCGGCGGATGAACTTTCCAAGAACCGTTGTCGCGAGCAGGCTGGTTTCACGGCCGAGTCCGGCAAGTCCGACGATCGCGGCTGTGGCAATCGGCCGTCCCCGTTCCGCGGCGGCGACTGCGCAGGCAATGAGCAATGCGCTCGGCCCGTCGGGAAGCGCGTATCGCACCGACTGAATCATGCCGGGTGAGAAGAGACATCCCGTCCACAGGACGAAGGCGCGGGCGTTCGACGGCGGCATCCAGCGGCAGAGCAGCCACGCGAGCAGCAGCCACGCGATCACGTTCTGGAACGAGTACGCCTTCAGAATCCACGCGGGCCGGCCGAGGCCGAGCGCGTACGCCGTCCAGGAAAACAGGATGCGCCGCGCGCGATACGGTGGATTGTCGAGCGCGGCGTCGATCGCCGGATCCCGGAGCAGCGGCTCGACGGCGAGCTGCGCGTAGTACATGCCGTCGTAGCCGCTCGGCGCCGGATTGTCGAAATGCGGCGCGCCCTGGACCGCAGGAATCTCGTAGGGATGATTGGTGGACGAGAAGTCGATGAACGCGGTGAAGCCAAACGGCGGATGGTAGTATCTCGTCACGCCCGCGAGGAACGTCGCGACGACGAGCGCATACGCCGCCATCCAGAGCCGCTGCCGAAGCAGGGCGGACTGGTTCCCAAGTCCGCCAATCAGCAGTCTAAATGGCACGCGCCTATCGTAATCGGTCGGTCCTGCTGATCGCGTTCGTGGCCGCCGGCTGCACGCCCGCGCCTTCGGTCGAGATCGTCGATCTCATGAAGACGCTGCCGTCGGCCGAACGCCGGGCCGCGCGGCCGATTGACGAGGCCGTGCGCGCCGATCTCAACGGACCCGAGAAGGATCCGCGGCCGGCGATCATCACCGACGCGCCTGCGCGCGTGATCTGGTCGATTCGTCTGCCCACGCGCGCGCGGCTCGAGACGGCGGTCACGCTCATCGGTGAGTCCCCAGGACAACCAGGCGCCGGCGCCGCTGCCCGCATCGGCATCTCCGACGATCGCCGCTACGATCAACTCGCAAAGATCACACTCGATGGATCGACGGCGCAGTCGCGCGCCTGGCAACCGATCTCGATTGACCTCGGCCGTTATTCCGGCTGGCAATGGAGCCTGTTCTATCGTCCGTGGGAAAGAACCTGGCGCCTGATCTTCAGCGCCGATGCAACGCCCGGAGGAACGATCGCCTGGGCGCGGCCGGTCATCACTGGAAAGAGGTGATGAGGCGATGAGGCCATGAGGCGCGAAGGCGCGGAGGAGGGAAGGATAACCGGCGCGACACGACACTTTTCCGGTACCTCAAGCGACGATAGACACAAATACGCGATCACCAGATTCTGACGCGCTGTTCAGGCGGCAGATACATCTTGTCGCCAGGCTTCACGTCGAACGCGGCGTAGAACGCGTCGATGTGGCTGAGCGGGCCGTTGGCGCGGTATTCGGAGGGCGGGTGCGGATTGGTGAGCGTCATCTGGCGCAGGTATCCTTCGCGCTCCTTCGATCGCCAGACCTGCGACCAGCCCATGAAAAAGCGTTGATCGCCGGTGAGGCCGTCGATGACGGGCGCCGGCTTTCCACCCCGCGACATGGTGTAGGCCCGATAGGCGACCTGGAGGCCGGCGAGGTCGCCGATGTTCTCGCCGAGCGTCAGCGTGCCGTTGACGCGCAGGCCGGGCAGCGGGCTGTAACGATCGTACTGTTCGACGAGTCCCTGCACGCGCCGGCCGAACTCGCGATCGTCCTGTGGCGTCCACCAGTCGCGAATCGCGCCGCTGCTGTCGAAGTGCCGTCCGCGATCGTCGAATGCGTGCCCGATCTCGTGGCCGATCACCGCGCCAATCGCGCCGTAATTCACCGCATCGTCGGCGCCGGGCTCGAAGAAGGGCGGCTGGAGCATCGCTGCCGGGAACACGACCTCGTTGGCCGCCGGCTGGTAATACGCGTTGACGGTCTGAGGCGTCACGAGCCACTCGCCGCGCCTCGCCGGCTGCGTCAGCCATGAGATGCGATAGTCGTTCTCGAACCGCAGCGCGCGCTGGATGTTGCCGACGAGATCGTCGGGGCGAATGATCAGGCGCCGGTAGTCGCGCCAGCGCTCGGGCGCGCCGATTTTCGTCGAGAGCGCCGCGAGCTTGTCCAGCGCTTCGCGTCTGGTTCCGGGCGTCATCCAGGTGATCTCCTGAATCGCGTTCCGGTAGGCGTCCAGGAGGTTGCCGACGAGCGTCCGCATGCGATCGCGCGCGGCCGGCGGGAAATGGCGCTCGACGTAGAGGCGGCCGACGGCTTCGCCAAGGTACGTGTTGACGAGCGCCACGCTGCGCCGCCACCTCGTTCGCGGCGCTTCCTGACCGAGGAGCACACGGCCGAAGAACTCGAAGTGCGCGTCGCTGAACGGCTTGCCGAGATAGGCCGCCAGATTCGCGATGTGCCGCGCCGCAAGCCACGCCTTCCAGGTGTCGATGGGTGTCGCGGGCACCAGCTTGGCGAATTGCGCGAAGAAGCTCGGCTGCGCGATGACGACCGTCGTCGCCGGGGAGATTCCCTGCGGCCTCGCCCACGAGATCCAGTCGAATCCCGGCATCTCGAAGGCCAGACGCTCGATGGTGAACACGTTGTTGGTTCTGAGCGGATCGCGCGCCTCCGCGGCCGACCACTGCGCTTTCGCGAGCGTGGTCTCGAGCGCGATCACCGCTTTCGCGTCGCGCTCGGGGTGCTGCCGTGACGTCAGCGTGAAGATCTGCGTGAGATACGCTTCGTACGCCGCGCGGATCTGGACGAATTTCGGATCGTCGCTCAGGTAGTAGTCGCGGCCGGTCATCAACGTGCCGCTTTGAGACAGGTTCAGGGCCGGCCGCGACCGGCGGGTGATGTCGGCGGACACGACACCGATGAATGCGCCGCTCGTCCCGATCGATTGCAGATAGCCCGCCTGGAGGGCGAACCCGCGGGTGGTGCGGATCGCGTCGATCCGGTCCAGCGCCTCCCGGATCGGCGAAGCGCCGAGCCGGTCGATGCGCGCCTCATCCATCAGGCTCGTGTACAGGTCCACGACCTGTTGCGCAGCGGAGCTGGGGCGGCGATCGGGTGCGGCTTTCAGTTCCTCGACGATCCCCAGGATGTCCGCGTCGACTTTGTCGGCAAGCTCGATGAACGCGGCGTAGGAAGCCCGCTCGGGCGGAATCTGCGTTCGCGCGAGCCAGCCGCCGTTCACGTATCGATACAGATCGTCTTGTGGACGGACGGAATGATCGAAGGAGCTCGGGTCGAGACCGGATCGAAGGTCCTGAAGACCGGCAACCTGGCGGGGCTGAAGCCCCGCCCCACACGTAAGAACCACTGCCGCCGCGGCGATCGCGGAGCGCACGTCATTCCTCCGGCAGCACCGAGACGCGTACATCCTTCACGCCGCGACCGGACGTACCGGTCACATCGAGGCGCAGCCGGCCGTACTCGACGACGTCACCGACGACGGGTGGACGTCCCAGCCGCTCGAGGACGAGGCCGCTGAGGCTGTCGACATCCTCGTGCTCGAGATCCAGATCGAGAAACTGCCCGAGCTCATCCAGGCGGACCGTGCCGGCGGCGCGAATCGATCCGTCGGCGTTGCGCGAAATCGGCGGCTGCGCCGCAGCCCCTTCGTCGATTTCGCCCACGACCTCTTCGAACACGTCTTCCAGGCTGACGAGTCCGGCCGTGCCCCCATGTTCGTCGATCACCACGATCATGTGCGCGTTCGCCTGCTGCATCCTCGCCAGCACGTCGTCGAGCGCCGCGGTTTCCGGAATCACCGGGATGCGGCGGATGTCGGCGGCCATGACCGGTTCATTCTGCAGCAACTTCCGCAGCAAGTCCTTTACGTGGATCATGCCGACGATGTGATCGAGGTCTTGGTCGTAGACGGCGTATCGGGTGTGGCCATGATTGCCCACAATCCTGCGAAGCGTCGCCGGATAGGCGCCGAGCGGAATACCGGCAACGCGCACGCGGGGCACCATAACCTGGCCCGCTGTCAATTCGCCGAACTCGAAGAGTTCTCTGAGGAGACGGCCGGACTCGGCCCGCAGCGCGCCGCCCTCCTGACTTTCTTCGACGATGAGCTGCAGTTCTTCCGGCGTGTAGACGTGCTCGTGGACGTTCTGCTGACGTTTGATTCCGACGAGGCGCAGGCACAGCCGCGCGATCGCGCTCGAAAGCTTGACGACTGGATAGAGCGTGATGAGCGTCACGCGCATCGGCCATGCCGTGATCCGGCCGACCGCGACCGGCCGCTGCAGCGCCAGCCCTTTCGGCACCATCTCGCCGAAGACGATGTGCGCAAGCGTCAGGACGGCGAGCGCGATCGCCGATGCCAGCGCGGCGCCGCCAATCGCCGGAATGTGGCCGATGAACGGCTCCAGGATCTCGGCGAGCCTGTGCTCGCCGTACATCCCGAGGCCGAGGCTCGCCAGCGTGATGCCCAACTGCGCCGTCGCGATGTACCGGTCCTGCCTCGAAGGCGAACGAAGAACCTCGAGCACGCCCCTGGCGAACCGGTCGCCGGCAGAGGCGCTGCGCTCGAGCGCAGGGCGCGGCGCCGCCAGCAACGCGAACTCTGCGGCGACGAACACGCCGTTCACGAGCACGAAGACGAGACAGGCGATCAGCACTTCGCCGACGGCCATCTCACGCGCTCCTGCGGTGGCCGTCCGTGCCGCCAAGCAGCGCGGCGAGAACGTCCTGAATCGCGATCAGCCCGAGCGCGTGTCCCTGCGACTCGACAATGGCTTGATGCGCCCGGCGCTCGCGGAGCAGCGTCACGACGCGATCGGCGGGCAGGTTCGGGGCGAGGCGAACGATGGGACGAATCAGACGCTCCACAGTCACCGGTCCAGCCGCGACGTATCGCTCGAGGAGATCCTTGACGCGTATCGTTCCCACGACCTGATCGCGCTCGCCTCGATAGATCGGAATGCGGCTGAAGGGGCTCGCGAGGACGGTCCGGACGATGTCGTCCCACGAGGCGTCGACGGGCAGCATGGTTACGCGCTCGAGCGGGACCATCAGCTCTTTCGCTGAGCGGAGGCCGAGGCGGAGCGCCCGGTGAAGACGCTGCTGCTCCTCGGGTTCGAGCAGCCCGCCGTCGCGGCTTTCCGCGATCAAAAGCTCGATCTCATCGGGCGAGTGCAGGTGGCCGTGGCTCGTCTGCGTCGATCCCAGCAGGCGGAGGACCGTGATCGACATGCCGTTCAGGATCCACAGGAACGGCCGGAACACCGCGAGCGACCACTCCATGGGCATGACGGTGACCAGCCCCGCCTGCGTTGGATACTGGAGCGCGAGCGCCTTCGGCACGAGCTCCCCCATGACGAGCTGCAGCGCGGTCAGAACGGTGAGAACGATCAGCGCGGCGACCGAGAGCGCGGTCCTCGCGTCGAGCGTGAACATGCCGGCGACGACCGGCGCGAGCGACGGACTGATCGTGGCTTGCGCGAACGCGCCGAGCATGAGACTCGACAGCGTGATGCCGATCTGCGACGCGCCGACGTAGCGGTCGAGCGCGGCCGGAGTCTCGACGTGCGGGAGCAGCCGCTGTGCCAGCCAGTTGCCGTCTTCGGCCATCCGCCGCACGCGGCTGCGGCGCGCGCCGACGGCCCCGAATTCGGCGACGACATACAGGGCATTGGCCAGGATGAACGCGGCAATGCCGATCCAGACCGACACAACGAGCGATCGTACAGGAAACCTGTCGGACGCGATGTACCCGGCGTCCCCGGCAAGCGTCGGACTATGATGTCGCTGCCCCCAAACCGTCGAGGAGCGTTTCATGACGATCACGATCCGGATCCGGCGAGCAGCGATGGGCATCGCCGTGGCCTGCGCCGGCGTCGTCCTGTCCGGCCAGCAGCCGCCCGCGGGATCGCCGCCCGTGCCGCTCGAGAAGCTGACCTTGCCGGCCGGATTCAGGATCGCCGTCTACGCCGACGATGTGCGAGGCGCCCGATCGATGGCGCTTGGCGCCAAGGGGACGGTGTTCGTCGGCACGCGCGCGCAGCCGAACGTCGTCTATGCGTTGGTCGATCGCAATCGCGATTTCAAGGCAGACGAGGTCAAGGTCGTCGCGAAAGGACTTCGTCAACCGAACGGCATCGCGTTTCACAACGGATCGCTGTACGTCGCCGAATCGACGCGCGTGATTCGCTACGACGACATCGAAGCGAAGCTCGACGCGCCGCCGGAGCCCGTAGTGGTCCACGACGGCCTCCCGGTGGCCGGCGGACACACGTGGCGGTTCATCGGCGTTGGACCGGACGGGCTGCTGTACGTGGGCATGGGCGCGCCGTGCAACGTCTGCGAGCGGCTGGACGAGCCGAAGTTTTCGACCATCATCCGGATGAAGCTCGACGGCAGCGGCGCCGAGGTCTTCGCGCACGGCGTGAGAAACACCGTCGGGTTCGACTGGCATCCGCAGACGCGCGAGATCTGGTTCACGGACAACGGCCGCGACGATCTGGGCGACGACGTCCCGAATGACGAGCTGAACATCGCGCCGAAAGCCGGCCTGCACTTCGGCTTTCCGTACTGTCACCAGGGCACTGTGAAAGATCCGACGTTCGGCGACAAGAAGCCGTGCTCCGAGACGGTGGCGCCGGTGCAGATGATGGGGCCGCACGTCGCGGCGATCGGCATGCGGTTCTATACCGGCAGCATGTTTCCGCGCGAGTACCGCAGCGCGGCCATCATCGCGCAGCACGGATCCTGGAACCGCAGCCAGCCGATCGGCTACCGCGTCATGGTCGCCAAGAATGACGGCCGCAAGGTCACGAGCTTCGAGCCGCTCGTCGACGGGTTCCTCCACGGCATTCGCGGTTCGGGCCGCGGCAACCGGGTCGATGGCGATGCTTACGCGCGTCCGGTGGACGTGCTCGTCATGCCCGACGGGTCCGTGCTCGTCAGCGACGATCAGGGCGGACGGATTTTCCGGGTGAGCTATGGGAAATGAGGCGATGAGGCTCTGAGGCCTGAAAGGCAACCATCATGCTGCAGGAATTCAAGGCATTCGTGAATCAGGGGAATGCGATCGATCTCGCGGTGGGTGTGGTTATCGGTGCCGCATTCGGCAAAATCGTCAACTCGATTGTGAACGACGTCATCATGCCCATTGTTTCGCTTGCGCTCGGCCGTGTTGATTTTCAGAACATGTTCATTCCGCTGGCAGGACAGACCACGAAAGTACTCGAAGAAGCCAGAAAGGCCGGGGCGGTTATCGCTTACGGCACCTTCATCAATACCGTCGTCGAGTTCTTCATCGTCGCGTTCACGATCTTTCTCGTGGTCAGGCAAATCAACAAGTGGCGCGGGCCGGTGGAGAAGAAGGCCTGACGGCAGGCGAGGCAACACATGACGAGACGATCCGGCGTGCTGGTGGTGGCCGTGTGCGCGCTGCTCTCGGGCGCGCTCGCGATCGAAGCGCAGCCGCAGAAGATCTACTGGGGCGACGAAGTTCCGGCCGGGTGGACCGGTCAGTGGCCGGCTGAGCTCCTGACCGTCCCCGAACGCACCAGCTACACGCGCACCACGTCGTCCCTGCAGAACATCGAGTTCATCACGGCGCTTCGCGGCAAAAGCGAGAGCGTCCACGTCGTCAACATGTTCATCAGCCCGCTGAGGAAAGCGGCGCCGGCGATGGTGCTGGCAAGTCCGCGGGTGACCTCGGCGCAGGAGGCGCGCGCCTCGGGCAAGCCGGTCGTGTTTCTCTTCGGCAACATCCACCCGCCGGAATCGGAGGCGACCGAGGCGCTGCTGATGATCGCGCGCGATCTGACGACGGGCTCGCGGAAGACGTTGCTGCAGAACCAGATTGTCATCATCGCGCCGATTTTCAACGTCGACGGCACAGACACGTTCGTCGCGCAGAATGGATCGCTCGGCAGCGAGACACCGTACATCCTCGGCACGCGCGAGAACGCCGCCGGCTTCGACCTCAATCGCGACGCGGTGAAGCTCGAGACCGTCGAGGCGAACGGCATGTACCGGCTGCTCAACGAATGGGACCCGGTGCTGCTCCTCGACGGGCATCTCATGAGCCGCGTGAACCACGGCTACGCGAATACGTACGGGACCACGACGGTCCCGGCCGCGGCGCCGGGGCCGCGCGACTACACGCACGACACGCTGTTTCCTGCCGTGCGCGACATGGTCCGGAGGGAGTTCGGGCTGGAAGTGTTCACGCACGCGCTGTTCACGCCGAACACGTGGCCGCCGACGGGCTGGAGCCACGATCGCGCCGCCTGGACGGTCGAGGCGAAGTTCATCGTGAACGACTACGGATTGCGCAATCGTCTGGCGATCATCACCGAGACACCGGGCCAGCCGACGTTCGAGCGGCGGATCTATGCGCAATACGCCTACTTTGCGGCGCTGCTCGCGTACACCAACGCCCACGCGAAGGAGATGCAGACTATCGTCAAAGCCGCCGACGACAAGACGGTTGCCGATGTTCAGGCGCGCGCCGAGTCAGGCGAGCTCCGGAACTGGATCGACGGCGAGTACCGATCGCGCGGCAAGATCGAGGTGCTGGGTTATCGCACGAACGTTCCGGAGTACCGTCCCGGCACGAGCTTTCTCGGCACGCGGCCCGGCACGGCATCGGGTCCTCCGGAAGTCGTCAAGGGCGTGGACGATTTGACGATGCCGGTGGGGACGCGCGAGGCGGTGGTTCCCCGCGCGTATCTGATTCCGGCCGCGCTCACCGGAATCGTGGCGAAGCTCCGCGCGCACAACATCCGCGTGCAGCCGCTCGATCGGCCGATCCGCGCCGAAGGCGAGGAGTTCACGATCAAAGGGCTGCGCACCGTGCGCAGCAGCGGCTATGACATGACGGTGCTCGACGGCGCCATGTCCGGGCTCGTGACGCGCGAGTTTCCCGCGGGCACCGTCCAGGTCGACATGGCGCAGCCGATGGCGAATGCGGCGTTCTACTACCTCGAGCCGCAGGCGCGCGACGGGTTCGTCGGCTGGGGCGTGATGAACGACGTCCTCCGGCAGCTCACCGCGGGCGGACAACCGGCGACATATCCGATTTTCAAAATGCGGCGTCAATTGGTCATAGGTAATAGGTAAAGATGGATCGGAATGCCCCTACATCCCGGTACTCGTCTCGGTCCCTATGAAATCGGCGACCGCATCGGCGCCGGAGCCATGGGAGAGGTTTATCGCGCCCGCGATTCACGCCTTGGCCGCGATGTCGCCATCAAGGTGATTGCCTCCACTCCCGATGACGATCTGCTCTCGCGGTTCGAGCGCGAGACGCGCGCGACCGCGGTGCTCGCGCATCCCAACATCGTCACGGTCTTCGACGTCGGCACGCACGAAGGGCTGCCGTTCCTCGTGTCCGAGCTGCTCGACGGTCAGACGCTCGGCCGCCGGCTCGCCTCGGGGCCGCTCGAGCCGGCGCGTGCGATCGAGCTGGCGCTCCAGCTCGTGCGCGGCGTCGCCGCGGCTCACGCGCTCCGCATCGTCCATCGCGATCTCAAGCCGGAGAATCTGTTCGTCACCGGCGCCGGCACGCTGAAGATCCTGGATTTCGGGCTCGCCAAACTCAAGAAAGGCGGTCCGGGCGACGCCGGCGCGACGACGATCGAGATGAGCGATCCGGGGCGGCTGATCGGCACGCCCGCATACATGGCGCCCGAACAGCTTCGCGGCCACATCATCGACGAGCGCGCGGACATCTTTGCGATTGGCACCGTGCTGTTCGAAATGGTGAACGGCAGGCACCCGTTCCGTCGCGAGACCGGCGCGGCGACGTTGGGCGCGATCCTGCACGATCCGCCGCCGCCGATCGATCCCGAAGGCCGATATCCGGCGGCGATCGCGCGGGTCGTGCTGCACTGTCTCGAGAAGGATCCGGGCGATCGATTCCAGACCGCCGGCGATCTCGCGTTCGCGCTCGAAGCGATTCTGGGTGAATTGAAGCAGCCGGTCTCGAACGGCCGCGGCGTCGCAGGGGCTCAGCCCGCCTCGTCGGTCGCGGTGCTGCCGTTTGCCGACATGAGCCCGACCCGCGATCAGGGGTATCTCTGCGAAGGGATCGCGGAGGAGCTGATCAATGTTCTCACGCGGGTGCCGGGTCTGCGCGTGGCCGCGCGCAGCTCGTCGTTCCAGTTCAAGACTTCCGCCGTTGACGTACGCGCGGTGGGCGCGCGGCTTGGCGTCGCGACAGTGCTCGAAGGCGGCGTGCGCAAAGCCGGCGACCGCCTGCGCGTGACCGTGCAGCTTGTCGACGTCGCCGACGGCTACCAGCGCTGGTCGCACCGCTTCGACGGACGGCTCGAGGACGTGTTCGCGATTCAGGACGAGATTGCCGAGAGCGTCGCGAACGCGCTCGGCGGCCTGCTGTCCGACCGCGATCTTCAGGCCCTCCGTCGTCTGGAGACGGCCGCCGAGACCTATGAGTATTTCCTGCGCGGCCGCCAGCTCGCCAACCAGGCGCGCCGGCAGTCGTTCCTGATGGCGAAACAGATGTTCGAGCAGGCAATCGAGCGCGATCCGCAGTACGCGCCGGCGTACGCGGGTCTGTCCGACGTCCTCGCGTGGCTCTACGCCTGGTGGGGAGGCAACGACGTCGACTACACGGCGGCCGATCGCGCCAGCCGAAAGGCGCTCGAACTGGCGCCCGATCTCTCGGAGGCGCACACGTCGCGCGGGTTCGTCCTTTTCATCGCCCGCAAGTACGAGGAGAGCGAGCGCGAGTTTCGCGAAGCGATTCGGCTCAATCCGATGTCGTTCGAGGCTCACTACGTCTACGCGCGCATGTGCTTTGGCTGGGGCCGCATCGACCGCTCCGCCGAGCTCTTCCGCCGGGCCGCCGACATCCGCCAGGAGGATTTTCAGTGCCTCATGCTCCTGAGCCAGTCGCTGAAAATGCTGGGCAAGGAAACCGAGGCGAACGAAGCCAATCTCGAGGGCATCCGGCGCGCCGAGCGCCAGCTCGAGCTCGATCCGGTCGACGTGCGGGCGTTGTCACTCGGCAGCGGCGCCTTGTTCGAGACCGGCCAGCGTGAACGCGCGAGACAGTGGATTACGCGCGCGATGGAGATCGATCCGGACGACGGCGGCGTGCTGGCAAACATGTCGTGCTTCCACATCAAGAACGGCAACTACGAGGCGGCACTGGACGTGCTGGAAAGGATGTTCGCGCGTGGCCTGGGCCAGCGCGACTGGGTCGAGCACGATCCCGACTACGACCCGTTGCGCGATCATCCGCGTTTCCAGGCGATGCTCGCGACGCTGAAATGAGGCGCGGGGGCTTGGAAGCGCGCAGCCGGGGAGGCCCGGAGGCTATGAGGCTATGAGGCTATGAGGCCATGAGGCGCTGAGGCCAGGAGGCGTGACAGAAGCTAAGTTCGAAACAGATGGGACACGTTTTCCGGAAGGCGGTGTTTTGCCGAGCGCGGCCGACTTCGGACTGACGCGATACCCGATAGTTCGAACTCGCGCCGGAGGGAGCGCAAGGATTGCCGTGCCATCTTCGCACATTGCGAAGTGGCGCGGCCAGCGATAGTGCGCAATCCTGCGCGGACGGAGGCGGCGAGTTCGAGCGTCATGTCCGCGGAGGCCGCGACCGGCAATACACCGCCTTCCGGATCTCGGTACCTGAGATGAAGACAACGACGATGGCGCCGATGCGGCTGACAACGGCTAATCGGCAGTCATCAGCATCGCAGTGAGCAGTGCATTGAAGAGATTTCCGGCGCGGCCGCCGAAGACGTTCCAGCTATAACTGACGGCGACGAGATCGCGCGCGGGGACGACGATCAGGAATTGGCCGCCGAAGCCGCGGCCCGCCCAGATGTCAACGCCGTTCCGGTTCGTGATCCACCACTGATAGCCGTAGTCCCAGCCGGGGCTCACGCCGGTCGCGTGCCGGGTCGTCGCCTCTTTCACCCATCCGGCGGGCAGGATGCGCGTGCCGTTCCAGACGCCGTCGTGAAGATAGAGGTAGCCAATCCGTGCGAGGTCCTCCGCGGACAGGTACAGACCGCCTTCCGTGTCCGGATGGCCGGTCGGCGTTTTCTTCCAGTGAAAATCGCGAATCCCGAGCGGCTTGAACAGCCGGTCGTTCGCGTAATCATCGATGAACCGCCCGGTGGCGGCTTTGACGATGCCCGACATCAGCTGGCTGCCGCCGCTGTTGTACGCCCATTTCGTTCCCGGGTCGGCGTCCATCGGCTGCCTGAGCGTGAAGGCGATCCAGTCCGGGCTCGACTCGAGCTGAATCGTCGTGTTGGTTTCATTCAGCGGCCGATCCTGCTCGTGCCACTCGATGCCTGACCTCATCGTCAGGAGGTCCGCGAGGGTCGCGCGATGCAGGCGCGGATCGACTTTCGACAGATCGCGATCCTTGAAGTACTGGAGGAAGGGATGATCGGGCGCTCCGACTTCGCCCCGGCCGATGGCGATGCCGATCACCGTCGCCGCGATTGATTTCGTCACCGACTGCAGCGTGTGAATGTCGCGCCCCTGGTAATACGGATGCCAGTTCGGATGGAAGTAATTGAACTCATGCATCCGCGTCGTGTCCGTGCAGCCCTCGCCGCAGCCGATCGGTCCGACAAGCCCGCGACTGATCGACTTGTAATCGCGTGGATAGCGTCGATCGACGACGGCATAGCCGCGGCGCACGACGAAAACTCGATCGACGTTGCCGTAGACGCCGGATTCGATTTCCTTGTCGAGCGCGGCAAACGTCGCACTGGAGAGTTCCTGCGACTCCGGCGTGGCCACGGGCCAGCGGTCAGCGGGCCAGATCTCGGACGGTTGGGCCGCCGCGTTCTGCGCTGCGGGTCGCTCCAGGTGGAGCAGTCCCACCATGACCGGAAGGACGAAGAGCAAGATCCGCAAGCGAATCGTGCGATTGGTCATGGGACTTTCCTCGCCACCTCCACAGCCCATTACGATAGGCTTTGTCCCTTACATCTATCTATGGCGCTAGCCGCCGGCACTCGCGTCGGATCCTACGAGATCGTCTCGCTGGTCGGTGCGGGCGGAATGGGCGAAGTGTATCGCGCCCGCGACGCGCGGCTGCAGCGGGACGTCGCGATCAAGATCCTGCCTGCGTCCTTTGCCGCGGACGCCGATCGCGTCAGGCGTTTCGAGCGCGAGGCCCAGGCGCTCGCCGCGCTCAATCATCCGAACGTCGCACACATTCATGGCGTCGAAGAACACGCCCACGGGCCGGCGCTGATCATGGAATTCGTCGAGGGCCCTACGCTGGCCGATCGCATCAACGCGGGCCTGATGCGGCCGGAGGACGCGCTGCCAATTGCGCGACAAATCGCTGAAGCGCTGGAGGCTGCGCACGAAAGCGGGATCATTCATCGCGATCTGAAGCCTGCGAACGTCAAGCTGGGCGGCCGCGGTGACGCCGCCGGGTCGACTGTGAAGGTCCTTGATTTCGGTCTGGCGAAGGCGATGGAGGGGGACATTTCTGGCGCAACTAAGCAAGACCCGACTGCTCCGGACTCGTCGACGAAACTCTCGCCGGCGATGACGCAGGCGGGCATCGTCCTCGGCACCGCAGCCTACATGTCACCGGAACAAGCGCGCGCAGGCGTGGTCGATCGGCGTGCCGACATCTGGGCGTTCGGGTGTGTCCTGTTCGAAATGCTGAGCGGGCGGCCCGCGTTCGACGGAGAAACGGTCACGGACGTCCTGGCGGCTGTCGTCAAGGACCCGCCGCCGTGGCAGGCCCTGCCGGCAGAGACACCGGCCGGGATTCGCCGGCTGCTCGGAAGATGTCTCGAGAAACAACCCAGGCGGCGCTTGCACCACATCGCCGATGCCCGGCTCGAGATCGAAGAGGC
>Ga0111538_10006034_pt1 | contig 16452 bp, 19 predicted proteins | sample SoiMethybrSBSTD1_FD_79669 | JGI IMG/M metagenome (GOLD analysis project Ga0111538, IMG submission 79669) | Bulk soil microbial communities from a Populus tree surrounding site in Tennessee, USA - Soil MetaG P. TD hybrid SBSTD1 (version 2)... | ecosystem: Environmental > Terrestrial > Soil >...
GATCTCCAAGACCGCGAACGTGCCGACCGACTACAAGTACGAGGACTTCAAGGACATCTACCTGTACGCGTACGAGCAGGGCCTGAAGGGTTGCACGACGTTCCGCTTCAATCCGGAAGCTTTCCAGGGCGTGCTGGTCAAGGAAGAGGACCTGAAGAACACGACCTACGTCTTCACGCTGGAAGACGGCACGGAGATGACGGTGAAGGGCGACGAGGAAATCGAGTACGACGGCGAGATGCACACCGCCGCGAACCTCTTCGATGCGCTCAAAGAAGGCTACTACGGGAAGTTCTGAATCTGGGACAGTTATGAGCACGAAAATCGACAAGCGCATCGTCAAGTACCGGGTGGAGAAGCCCGGCGACAAGGACAAGGTGCAGGAAAAGGCCGCGCCGGCCGAGGCCGCGCGCAAGGAATCGAACGTCGTCTGGATGCACGAGAAGGTCGAGCGGCCGGAGATGCTGCTGGGCTCGACGTACAAGATCAAGACGCCGGTGTCCGATCACGCGATGTACGTGACGATCAACGATATCGTCCTGAACGAAGGCACGCCGTACGAGCAGCGCCGGCCGTTCGAGATCTTCATCAACTCGAAGAACCTCGATCACTTCCAGTGGATCGTGGCGCTGACGCGCATCATCTCGGCCGTGTTCCGCAAGGGCGGCGACGTGACGTTCCTGGTCGACGAGATGAAGGCCGTGTTCGATCCGCGCGGCGGCTACTGGCAGACCGGCGGCAAGTTCATGCCGTCGATCATTGCCGAGCTCGGCTACGTGGTCGAAAAGCACCTGCAGATGATCGGCCTGCTGAAGGCACCGGAGCTCGATGACGAGCGCAAGAAGCTCATCGAAGAGAAGAAGGCGGAGTTCGAAGCGCGCAACAAGCAGACGGACGCGTTCGCCAAGGGCCATTTCCCCGAAGGCGCGCAGCTCTGCGGTAAGTGCAGCACGGCCGCGGTCGTGCTGATGGACGGCTGCATGACGTGCCTGAACTGCGGAGACAGCAAGTGCGGGTGACGCTGCCGCCAGCACGAGCTTCCCGGGCGGCGCGAGCTGCCCGGAAGGCGTCGGCGCGGCGGCAGTGCACGGCGGTGGGACACGAGGTCGCTCCCGCGAAGGGGCCCACTGCCGGCGATCCGGTGAAAGCGCGAGTCCGCTGCCACCGGTGGCGGCCCGTCGCCAGGATTCACTAGCTCGATCTCAAGCCGGCCGCGTTTGCGGCACCTTCTTTCGGTCGCAGTGACCTAAGGGATCGGCGCTCCCTGCATCTGTCCAATTGCGAACTGGAGCACTGTCACCCTAGGCTTGTTTTACATAGTCTTGCGGCACTCCCGTCGGAGTCGATGGTCTGTTGCAGTTAATGAATAAGCTTCGGCGCTGCCTCGCTCTTCTTATTGTCGTCCTTGCCGCCGTTTCACTGCCGCTGCTGACAGCCGCAGCAGAGGAAAGCCCGTTCGTGCGTCCCGCGGAGCTCGAGCCGGACATCGCGTTCTGGCGCCGGGTCTACACCGAGGTCACGACCGAAGGCGGCTTGCTGCACGACCAGGACGACCTGGGCGTCGTCTACGAGGTCATGAAGCTGCCCTCGGACCTTTCGCAGAAGCAGCGCCAGAAGCGCATCGAGGACGCGAAGAAGAAGTACTCGCGCATTCTCGACCGTCTCGCCGCCGGCGCGACCGATCTGAGCGAGGAGGAGCAGCGCGTCCTCGATCTCTGGCCGAAGGGCACGCGTCGTTCGCGCTTCGAGGAAGCCGCCGAAGGCGTGCGCTTCCAGCTTGGTCAATCGGATCGCTTCCGCGAAGGCATCGTGCGCTCCGGCGCGTGGCGCGAACACATCGCGGCGACGTTCAAGAAGATGGGCCTGCCGACGGAGCTCGCGGCGCTCCCGCACGTCGAGTCCTCGTTCAACACGTATGCGTATTCCAAGGTCGGCGCCGCGGGCATGTGGCAGTTCATGCGTGGCACGGGTCGACGCTTCCTGCGCATCGACGCAGCAGTCGACGAGCGCCTCGATCCCTATCGCTCGACCGAAGCTGCCGCGCGCTTCCTGGAGCAGAACTACATCGTGCTCGGGAGCTGGCCGCTCGCGCTGACTGCGTATAACCACGGCCCCGGCGGCATGAAGCGGGCGCAGGAGCAGCTCGGCACCAGCGACATCGTCACGGTCGTGCGCAAGTACAACAGCCGCTCGTTCGGCTTCGCCTCGCGCAACTTCTACGTCGCGTTCCTCGCTGCGCTGGAGATCGACAGCGATCCGGACAAATTCTTCGGCCCGATCCGCCGCAACCCGAACGACACCAGCCTCGTGCTCGAAGTGCCGGCGTTCGTACCGGCGAGTCGCCTGGCGACTGTGCTCGAGCTGGATCGCGAGGAACTGCGCCGATTGAATCCTTCGCTGCTGCCGTCAGTGTGGCGCGGAGCCCGGCATGTGCCGCGCGGCTTCGAGTTGCGTGTGCCGAACACGATCGATCTCACCGCCGTGGTCAGTCAGCTGTCCGGTGGCGAGCACTACGACGCCCAGGTAGCTGAGACGCAGCATCGCGTCCGGAGCGGCGAGTCGCTGTCAGCCATCGCGACCCGGTACAGCACGAGCATTGCCGCGATCGCGGAACTCAACAATCTCGATCGTCCTTATCGCATTCGGGCCGGCCAGGTGCTGGCGTTGCCCGGCAGTCGCCAGCAGGCGCCCGTTGCAGTCGTCGCGTCGGCAGGTCGACCGGAAGCCGCGTCGCCGCCGCCGAAGGCGCCGACGCCGCCGACTGGCGTCGTGGGCTCTGAAGAGAATCGCTACGTCGTGAAGCGCGGCGATACGCTCGAGAAGATCGCTGCGAAGCATGGCCTGAGCCAAGAGTCCTTGATGGAGCTCAACAACATTCGCAACCGCAACTTCCTCTACGAAGGACAGGTGCTCGCACTGGCAAGCTCGGCTCGCGCAGCGCCGCCGGTCGAGGCAGAGGTTCCGGTGGAAGTCGTCGCATCCGCGACGGTGCCGGAGCCCGCCGAGGAAACCGAAGCGGCCGAGCCGACCTCCGAGCGCGAAGCCGAAGAGATCGGTCCGGCACTGGTGGCGGGCACGCAAGCAGCCGACTCGGCGGATCCGGCCGACTACTCAGTCGGCGACGGCGATACCGTGCTGGTCCAGGCGGCCGAGACGCTCGGTCACTACGCCGAATGGCTCGATGTGCGTGCGAGCGATCTGCGTCGCTTGAACAAGATGTCGTTCGCCACGCCGGTCGTCGTCGGCCGCAAGTTGAAGCTGTCGTTCGCCAAGGTCACGCAGGATCAGTTCGAAGCGCGGCGCATGGAATACCACCGCCAGCTGCAGGAAGTGTTCTTCACGCAGTTCCGCATCAAGGACACCACCACGCATGTGGTGCGCGCGGGTGAGTCGATCTGGGTCATCGCGCAGCAGCGTTACAACATTCCGATCTGGCTGCTGCGCCAGTACAACCCCGATCTGGATCTCGGCGACATCCGTCCGGGCACGAAGCTGGTGATTCCGATCGTCGAGCCGACCGCGCCCGAGGCCGTGCCGGCGGCATGAACGCTCGCCTCGTCGTACTGGCCCTCGCCGCCGTTTGCAGCGGCTGCGGCACCGCGCAGCTCTACGACGGGCCAAGGCGCACGTCCGACGAGGTCGCTCGCATCACTGGCGACATGCGCATCAACGCCGGCTCGCCGCTGACGCTGATCCTGCGCGAGGTCGACAATACGCCGCTCAATGTCGGACAGAACGCAGTCGAAGTGCTGCCGGGCAAGCATCGCTTCCTGGTCGACTGTCGGATTGCCGAAACCGAGAAAACCTCGCGACACTCCATCGAGGAGGAAGTCTCCGCCGGGCGACACTACCGGTTCGTTGCGGAGACGGGTCCCGGGTTACGAGAATGCACTCAGGTCACACTTCAGACGGTGGATTTCTGACGCGACTCAGGCTCCAGACGGCGCCAAGCTATACTCGCCGCATGTTTTCAGCCGCCGGCGTCAACGCCGTATTGCTAGCACTCGCGACTGCTGCTGCACCGCTCGCTGCCCGAGCCGAGGGCCCGTTGCCGACTTCCGCGCTGTTGACGCCGAGTGTCGAGCCCGCGCTGCCGATGGCGGACCGCGTCGTCGTACAGAAGTCGGAACGCAAGCTCCAGCTGCTGCGTAACGGGGAAGTGCTCCGAACCTACAAGGTCGCGCTCGGCCTGCGTCCCGAGGGACACAAGGAATACGAGGGAGACTTCCGCACGCCCGAGGGCCAGTACCGGCTCAGCCGGCGCAACCCGAACAGCGAATACTTCCTGTCGATCCAGATCGACTACCCGAACGAGCGCGACGTGAAGCGCGCGCGCAAGCTCGGCCAGCGGCCGGGCGGCGCGATCATGATCCATGGCCAGCCGAACGTGCCGCGCAAGCCGCGCGACTACTACAGCAACGTCGACTGGACCGAGGGCTGCATCGCCGTGTCGAACTCCGACATGGTCGAAATCTGGCTCATGACCCCACCGGATACGCCGATCGAGATCAGACCGTGAGCGCGCATTCGAACGACGCACGGGCCTCCGCGTCGGTCACGCAGCTCGAAGCGGAAGGATTGGTCGATGCGCGGGTCTCCCCGCTAGGCAGCCTCGAGAACCTCTCCCAGCGCGAAGTCCAGCAACTGCTCAGCTCCGGGCACGGCGGCGTCTACGAGATGTTCCGGCGCTGCGCGCTGGCCGTGCTCGCCTCGGGCCTCGAATCCGACGACGTGCGCGCGATCTTCGAGCGCTACAAGGATTTCGAGATCCGCCTCGGCCGCCAGGCGTGGGGCGTGAAGCTGGAGATGAAGAACGCGCCGGCCAGCGCCTTCGTCGACGGCTCGATGATCCGCGGCATCAAGGAGCACCTGTTCGCGGTCCTTCGCGACATCGTCTACATCCACGATGCGATTCTCGGCACCAGCCGCTTCGACCTGACCGATTCGGCGAGCATCACCAACGCGGTCTATCACATCCTGCGCAACGCGCGGATCCTCGATTACCGCGGCAAGCCGGACCTGGTGGTGTGCTGGGGCGGTCACTCGATCGGCTCGACCGAGTACGACTACACCAAGCGCGTCGGCTATGAGATCGGCCTGCGTGCGCTCAGCGTCTGCACAGGGTGCGGACCGGGTGCGATGAAGGGCCCGATGAAGGGCGCGACGATCGGCCACGCGAAGCAGCGCATCCGCGACGGGCGTTACATCGGCATGACCGAGCCCGGCATCATCGCGGCCGAGCCGCCGAACCCGATCGTCAATCAGCTCGTGATCATGCCGGACATCGAGAAGCGCCTGGAGGCGTTCGTCCGCTGCGCGCACGCGATCGTCGTGTTCCCGGGCGGCGCCGGCACTGCGGAGGAAATCCTCTACCTGCTCGGCATCCTGACGGATCCGGCGAATGCGGATCAGCCGTTGCCGATCGTCTTCACCGGACCGCCTTCGGCTGCCGAGTACTTCGGCCACATCGACCGCTTCATCGCTGCCACGCTCGGAGCGGCCGCGCAGAAGCGCTACAAGATCGTCATCGGCGATCCTGCCCAGGCCGCCCGCGAGGTGCTGCGCGGCGTGGAGACGGTGCGCGACTACCGCCGCACCAAGAGCGACGCGTACAACTACAACTGGCTGCTGCGCATCCCGCCGGATTTCCAGCGGCCGTTCGAGCCGACGCACGAAGCGATGGCGCAACTCGACCTGCACCGCAATCTCCCGCCGAACGTGCTCGCGGCCAATCTGCGCCGCGCGTTCTCCGGTATCGTCGCCGGCAACGTCAAAGAGCACGGCATCAAGGCGATCGAGGAGCGCGGGCCGTTCGAGCTGCACGGCGAGAAGGAGCTGATGCGACTCCTGGACGAGCTGCTGTCCGGGTTCGTAGCGCAGAAGCGCATGAAGCTCGCCGGCGAGTACCGGCCGTGCTATCGGCTGGTCGCATGACGAAGGTCGCGCTCAAGTATCACTTCACGTTCCCCGATTCGCGCGAGCGCACTTTCGAGCTGGAGCTCGATCGCGACACCGCCGAGCTGACCTCGCCGACGAATCCGGATCCACCGGCCTGGACCGAGCTGGGCTTCCACCAGTGCACCGGCTGCCCGCTCGAGAAGAACAAGGTTTCTCACTGCCCAGCAGCCTTGCATCTGTCGACGGTCATCGATGGTTTCACCGACCTGGTCTCGTACGACAAGGTCCGCGTGGAGGTCGAGACCGACGAGCGCGCCGTCGTCGCGACGCTGTCTGCGCAGCAGGCGCTTGCGTCGCTGATGGGGTTGATCATGGCCTCGAGCGGCTGCCCGCGCACAGCGGTGTTCCGCCCGATGGCACGCTTCCACCTGCCGTTCTCCAACGAATCCGAGACCGCGTATCGCGTGGCGGCGATGTACCTGGTGGCGCAGCACTTCGCCGCGCGTGAGGGCGGAAAGGCGGATTTCGCGCTGGACGATCTCGGCCGCGTGTATCGCGGCGTGCACGCCGTCAATCGCGGCATGGCGCAGCGCCTGCGCGCGGCAACTCGTCAGGATGCGATCGTGAATGCGATCGTGCTGCTCGACGTGTACAGCAGTCTCGTGCCCGCGGCGATCCACGACATTCTCGCGGAGATCAAACCCGCGTTCGCGGCGCTGCTGAACGAGACGCCGAGTGCGTGACGCGTGCACGGCGTGTTGCGCACGCAACGCTCCGAGCAAACCAATAATAGATAACGGCCTGTTAAATAGGCCTGCGAGATTCCGCACTTGCAGCGCGCGAGCGAGATGCTTGTCGCACTAACGCGACCGCGGCAAATCGCTGTGAAGCAGTTCCTCACTTAATCCGGCGGCGAGTCGATACGGTGCTCGTCACAGGAGAGGGCAGCACCGATGTCAGAGCACAAAGGCGATGAGCTCAGCGCGACTGGATCGCATCGCGTCTGGACTGGCGAGACCGCTGGTTCGGTCGTGCGTGCCGGCGCGCCGCGCGATACGCAGCGCAACTGGCTCGACCGCGCGGGGAGCGTGCCTGCCAGTCAGCCGGCGAACTCGCGCCACGCCGCGATCACGCGCTCGCTGAACAGCTGGTCGAATTACAAGAGCTGGACCGACAAGGTCCGCAGCAACTGGGACAAGGACAAAGGCGGCAAGTAAGCCGTTCAATCGGCGGCGTTCAACGGATCGTCGATGCCGCCAGCCGGCAGCGTTGCCGGAGCGGTTTCGGTGACAGCTGGCACCGCGATCGAAGCAGCAATCGGCGCTGCGATCGGACTCACCACGGCAGTTACGACGGGAATGGCTGGATCAGGCGCCGCAGCCGGCTGCGCACTGAAAGTCGTCCCGGACGTGATCCCGGGCGTGCCCGGCGGGATGTGCAGCGGCTTGCGCTGTGCCAGCCAGCCGATCAGCGGCAGCCACTGCTCCATGTCTTCCCGCACCTGGTTCGGCTTCATCTCGAACAGGCCCTGGCCCGATTCGGCGACGCGGATGTAATTCTGGGAATCGCGCAGCGTCGCCACGACCGGGATGTTGAGCGTTTCCAGGAATCTCATCAGCGACTTGTAAACCAGCGTGTTCTTCTTCACGCGGTTGGCGATCACGGCGATGCGTTGTTCCTCGCGGCGGATCTTCGCGACCAGCAGCAGGTTGGAAATACATTTCGCTGCCGCGTGGATGTCGATGTCCGAGGGCAGCACCGGCACGAGCACTGCCGTCGCGTTGCGCGTGATGTCGGGAAGCGATTGCGATTCGATGGCCGCGGCGGTGTCGACGACCAGGCGCTCGGTATCGAGCGGGACCCGAGTGGCGAAGCTGCGCGTTACGCGCGAGTTCCGCTCGTACGCTGCGATACCGTGGATTGGCGGCTGACCCTTGGCGCGCTTGCTGAGCCAGCGCGTGCTGGAGCCCTGCGCGTCGAGGTCCAGCAGCGTGGGCTTGAGCCCGCAGACGGCGAAATAGCTGACGAGATTGACTGCGATCGTGGTTTTGCCCGAACCACCCTTTGGGTTGAGGAGAACGATCTTCTGCATGCGGGCTGCACGATCCGATTTGACAGTGGAAGCCTACGCAGCGGTACGAACCGCTGCAAGCGAAGGTCAACCGTGACGAATGAACATTGTCCCCCGGCAGTGTGTGCGCACAGAGTCGGGTCGCAATGAGCCGAACCACTCCACGGCGCTTAAGGCGAAAGTGCACATCGCCCTCAGTGTGACGATGTTCACTCTTTACAGTGGCGGACGCTGTGAGTCGTCTCACATCCCGCCCGGAATGTAGTGCGTAGAGTCGTTGCGGACTTTACGGGGAAGCGTGCATGGAATTTCTGTTGCTGTGGGCCGACGAGCTGGACGACGCGCTGGCAGTGCTGCGTCACTACGCACCGCGGATCCTGGGCTTGATCGTTGCGCTCGCCCTGTTCGCCGCCACCGGCTTCGCGCTGGTGTATGCACCACACGTCACGCTCGGCGCGTTCGGCGTGATCCTGTCCGCCACGCTGCTCGAGTCCCTGCGCCGCCGCCGGGCCCGCAGCGCCTCCGACCAGGACCAATAGACCTCCCTTGTGGGGTCAGGCTTCAGCCTGACTGCCTTCTTCCCGCCTTGAATCCCGTCCTCGGGTCCCCATAAGCGCCCGCGTCCCCTATTATTCGCGGCCCCACAGGGAGGGATCGAGATGAGCGACGTGGCGCAGGCGCCGAACCAGGCGCAAACAATGGGCTTTCAGGCGGAGGTCAAGCAGCTGCTCAAGCTGATGATCCACTCGCTGTACAGCCACAAGGAAATCTTCCTGCGCGAGCTGATTTCCAACGCTTCGGACGCGCTCGACAAGCTGCGTTTCGAGGCGCTGGCGCGGCCTGAGCTGCTCCAGGGCGGCGGCGAGCTCGTCATCACCATCGATGTCGACCCGCAGGCGCGGACCATCACCGTCGCCGACAACGGCATCGGCATGAGCCGCGAGGAAGCGATCGAGCACCTCGGCACGATTGCCAAGTCTGGCACTGCGGAGTTTCTCGCGCGCATGACCGGCGACCAGAAGCAGGACGCGCAATTGATCGGTCAGTTCGGCGTCGGCTTCTATTCCTCTTTCATCGTCGCGGACCGCGTCGATGTCTATTCGCGCCGCGCCGGCCTCGATGCTGCGGCGGGCGTGCATTGGCAATCCAGCGGCGACGGCGAGTTCAGCGTCGCGACCGTCGAGCTCGCGGAGCGCGGCACGCGCATCGTGCTGCATCTGAAGGAGGGCGAGCAGGACTTCGCCGATGGCTATCGCGTCCGCTCGCTGGTGCGAAAGTACTCCGACCACATCGCGTTCCCGGTGCGCATGCCGGCCCAGAAGGCAGACAAGGACAACGACAAGGACGCGGCGCCGGAGTACGAAACCGTCAACCACGCGCAGGCGCTGTGGACGAGGCCGCGTACCGAAGTGAAGGACGAGGAATACAAGGAGTTCTACCGCCACATCACGCACGACTTCACCGATCCGCTCGCCTGGTCGCACGGCAAGGTCGAAGGCACGAAGGAATACACCAGCCTGCTGTACGTGCCGGCACGCGCGCCTTTCGATCTCTGGCATCGCGAGGCAGCCCGCGGTTTGAAGCTGTACGTCCGCCGCGTGTTCATCATGGACGACGCCGAGCAGTTCCTGCCGCTTTACCTGCGCTTCGTGAAAGGCGTGGTCGATTCGGCCGACCTGCCGCTGAATATCTCGCGCGAGATGCTGCAACAGGATGCGGCGATCGACGGCATGCGCACCGGCCTGGCGCGGCGCGTGCTCGACCTGCTGGCGAAGGTGGCGAAGGAAGAGCCGGAGAAGTATGCGTCGTTCTGGAAAGAATTCGGCACGGCGCTGAAGGAAGGTCCCGGCGAGGATCACGCCAATCGCGAGCGCATCGCGAAGCTCCTGCGGTTTTCGAGCACGCATGCCGACAAGGCGGAGCAGGACGTGTCGCTCGAGGAATACGTCGCGCGCATGAAACCGGAGCAGAAGGAAATCTACTTCGTGATCGCCGACAATTTCGCGGCCGCGAAATCCAGCCCGCACCTGGAAATCCTGCGCAGCAAGGGCCTGGAGGTGCTGCTGCTGTCGGATCGCGTCGACGAGTGGCTGGTGGATCACCTGCGCGAGTTCGACGGCAAACAGCTGCGCAACGTGGCGCGCGGCGAGCTGGACATCGACGCGATCCAGACCGAAGAGGAAAAGCAACAGCGCGAGACGCTCTCCAAGGAGCATGCCTCGCTGGTCGAGCGCATGAAGAAGTCGCTGCAGGAGCGCGTCAGCGACGTGCGGGTAACGAATCGCCTCGCCGATTCGCCGGCAGTGCTGGTGCTCGGCGCGCACGATCTCGGTGCGCAGATGCGTCGCATCCTGGAAGCTGCCGGCCAGAAGGTCCCGACGAGCAAGCCGGTGCTGGAGATCAACGTCCAGCATCCGCTGCTGCAGCGGATCGAATCGACCTCGGAAGATGCAGCGTTCGACGATCTGTCGGTGCTGCTGTTCGAGCAAGCGACGCTCGCGGATGGCGGCCAACTCGCCGAGCCCGCTGCGTTCGTGCAGCGCCTGAATCGGCTGCTGCTCACGATGCATTGAGGTAATCTGCGCCGTCCGCGCCCCGCACCGGGGACTTCGAGGAGCGAACGATGAGAGCGTTACCGGCCGTGGCGATGTTCGCGATGGCGCTGCTCTTGGCTGCATGCGGCAGCAAAGAGCAGGCGCCCAAATCGACGACGCCGGTACCGCCGCCTGCGGAGCTGCAGAAGGTCGACATCGTGAAGGGCACCGGCGAAGGCATCTCGCAGGGCCAGGTTGCAGTCGTGCACTACACCGGCTGGCTCTACGATCCGGGCGCGGCAGAGCAAAAGGGTGCGAAGTTCGACAGCTCGCGCGATCGCGGCCAGCCGTTCTCGTTCTCGGTTGGCGCAGGCAACGTGATCCGCGGCTGGGACGAAGGCGTGCAGGGCATGCAGCCCGGCGGTCAGCGACGGCTGGTCATTCCGCCGGCGCTAGGGTACGGAGAGGTCGGAGCGCAGAACGTGATCCCGCCGAACGCCACGCTGGTCTTCGACATCGAGCTGCTGCGGATCGACGAGCCGAAGTAGCCCCAAGTCAGATTTTTATGGCGCGCCGGGGTTGAGCGAGTAGGTGCCGACGAGAGTCGCCTCGGCGAGCACGTGACGCTTGATCGCTTCCAGCACCTGCGGTGCCGTGAAATCTCCTTCGACGCCCACGCGCTCGACGCTCAGTGCATACAGCGTGAAGTGGTAGCGATGCACGATCATGTCGTTCCAGGGCGGACAAGGGCCATCGTAGCCGCGATACGTGCCGGCCATGTCCGCATCGTTCGCGAACCAGCCCGTGTAGTCGTTGACGCCCTGACGCGAGCCGCGCGGTCCGCGTATCTCTTGCTTGCCGCCGGCGACCACGCCGTTCGAGCATTCGCCCGCGGCGATCTCGGTCACGCTCGCAGCAATGTCCACCATCGACCAGTGATAGAACTTGCCGCGCGGCAGGCTCGCCGGCACGACGCGTCCTTCCTTGTTCACGTCGTCGGGTTTCGTCGGCACGTCGCCGTCCACGCAGATCAGCGCGTACGAGCGCGTGGCTGCCGGCGCGCCGCTCCATTTCAGGTGCGGATTGTGGTTCGCGGCGAGGCGTACGTGCAGGACCGGGTCGGGCGCGCCGAACGCAAACTGCTCAGGAATAGGCTGATCTGCAAGGAAGCTGGCGGACGTGAGCTTCATGACGGGGTCTCCCGCATCGGCTGAATCTCTGCATCAACACCGGGCGTGGCGCGATGTTCCCTCGTGTAGTATCGCGCAAAATGTCTGCCGATTTTCGTCCCACCACCGAGCGTCTCACGATTGCCGGCCCTGCCGGAGATCTGGAAGCGCTCCTGGAAACACCCGCCGGTGCTGACGGCACGCGCGTGGCCGTGATCTGTCATCCGCACCCGGTCTACGGCGGCACGATGACGAACAAAGTCGTGCATGTCCTGGCGAAGTCTTTCAACGAGCGCGGCGTGCCCGCCGTGCGCTTCAATTTCCGCGGCGTGGGCGCAAGCGTCGGCGCGTACGACGAAGGCACAGGCGAGACGCAGGACGCGCTCGCGGTGATTGACTGGGCAATGCAGCGCTTCCCCGGCGCGGCGCTGTGGGCCGCGGGATTTTCCTTCGGTGGCGCCATCGCCGTGCGCGCCGCCATCGCCCGCGATGCGAAGCGCCTGGTCACAGTTGCCCCGGCAGTGCATCGTTTCGCTGTCGGCGGAGCGCAGCTGCCGCGTTGTCCGTGGCTGCTCGTGCAAGGGGATCGGGATGAACTGGTCGACGCCGCCGAGATCCAACGCTGGGTGGCGACGCTCGAGCACCCGCCGCAACTTGCGCTGCTGCCGGGCGTCGAACACTTCTTTCACGGCCGGCTCAACGAGCTGCGCAGCGTAGTGCTGGAGTGGCTGGACTCGATACAGGTGGACGAATGATCGAGCACTTGAAGCGAATCTTCGCGGGTCAACCCGCGGCGCAAGGGCTTCTGGAGCAGCGCGAGCCGCACGAGCTCGCGACCGCTGCGCTGCTGATCGAGCTGGCGCGCTCGGATTTTGCCGAATCGACGGCCGAGCTCGACGCCATCCGCCAGCTGCTGCAGAAGCGCTTTGCCCTGGATGCGGACGCCGTAGAAAAGCTGCTGACGGAGGCGAGCCGACGCGCCGATGACGCCGTGTCGCTGCATGAATTCACGCATCGCCTGAATCGCGAGCTGCCGGAGAGCGACAAGCTGGGGATCGTGGAGATGCTCTGGCGCGTCAGTCACGCCGACGGGCACATCGACAAGCACGAAGAGCAGCTGATCCAGCGTATTGCCGGATTGCTGCACATCTCCGACCGCGATCGCGTGCGCTTGAAGTTGAAAGTCGTCGTCGCCGACCGGCTGGACGACTGAAAGGACTGAAAGGGACTTGCCGAGGCGGGACGGGACTCGGCGCGCGTCCCGTGGGAACGCGCGCCACACCGATGAACTGGATCAGTTCACCATTTCCTTGAGGTTCTTCAGCGCCGCGATGCGCACTTTCTTGCTGGCCGGCTTGGCCTTGAACATCATCTTCTCGCCGGTGAAGGGGTTGACGCCTTCGCGAGCCTTGGTCGCCGGCTTCTTGACCACTTTCATCTTCAGAAGGCCCGGCAACGTGAACAGGCCCGAGCCCTTCAGGCTCTTCTTGACCACTCCGCCGAGGGCTTCGAACACATCCGAGACCTGCTTTTTAGCAAGGCCAGTGTCTTTGGAAATCTGAGCGAGGATTTCCGACTTGGTCGGCGCTGCGTTCTTTTTCGCCATTTCTAATCTCCTGTACGTATGTAACGAGTCGCGCCGGCTGCCGTCTGTGGAGAGAGGAGCGGTCGCGAGAACCTGAAGGCGCGCGGGAAAATAGCACAAGATTCGCCGCGGATTAACTAGCGCGCCGACTTTTTTTGCCTGTTTTTTCAGCCTCGCAGCGCTTTCGCCGCGCGCGCGTCAAGTCGTGACGAACTCGCGCGTGAACTTGACTGACAGCGGCGCTTGCGTGCCGACCGGCGTGACCGTGATGTCGAACACCAGGATTTCGGTGCCGCTGATCGAAACTTCGCCGATGTAGTAGATCGCTTCGCCTTCCAAAACACGCCGCAACTCAAGGTCCTTCAGCTGCTCGTTCAAGTTGCGTGCAGCTACTTTGACCTCGGCTTCGACCGGCTTCTTCGGCGCCCCCGCTTCTTTGCGGAGCACCGTGACGTTGAGCATCACGCGATTGGTGCTGCGCTGTATGCCGTAGTTGCGCGCCACGTCGGGGGTCAGCGCGTCGGTGCGCACTGCGTTGTAGTGGACTTCGTAGCTGCCGAAGTCGCGGAACGATTCGTCGCTCGGTTGCGCCGCTGCGACCTTTTGCTGTGAGGAGGAGTCGCAGCCGCTCGCCAGCAGGGCACAGCCTACGAGCGCTGCTGCGAGAGTCCGTGTTGCTGATGGCACCGACGTTTCCCCTTCGACGCAAGCGACCGGGCAAGACTATGCGCCGACCGCGACCGGTTCAATAGCCTGGGATCAGCATGTATTCGACTATCGCGATGCGCAGCGCCTGCAGAGCGATGATGACGAACAGCGCCGAGAAATCGATGCCGCCAAGCGCCGGAATCACGCGCCGGACCGGCGCCAGGAGCGGCTCGGACAGGGAGGAAACCAGCGCTGAGGCCGGGCTGTACGTCCCGGGCGCCACCCAGCTCAGCAGCACGAACAGGATCAGCGTGAACGTGTAGAACATCAGCACGGTCACGAGCAGGCTCCCCACCGCGACCAGAAAGAACTGCGGCGGCGTGAGGACCCACGGGTACTGACGCAGCGACCAGAGGATGAGGGTCGCAATCAGCTGGACGAGCACGAGCGCCACGAGCGACGCAGTGTCGACCTTGCCGATCGGCGGCAGCATCTTCCGCAACGGCAACACGACACGATTGGTCAGCCGGATCACCGCCTGCGACAGCTGGTTGCGTGCATCGGCCCGCGCCAGCGGCAGCAGCACTCGCAACAGGAATATCGTGACGACCAGCTGCAGCAGCGCGCCAACTACGTAGATGATTGCTCGCATGGACGCGTATTTTGACTACGCCGGCGCGAGAGTCCACAGGCGCCGCTATTGTTCTTGAAAACTAACCGGAGCCGAATTCGTCGGCGAGCTCGGCCGCCCGGCGTGTCGCGGCCGCAACCGCTGCATCGAAGGCCTCGCGAACGTGCCGCTCTTCGAGTACCTGCAGAGCCGCCGCGGTAGTCCCGCCTTTGGACGTGACCTGCTCGCGCAGGACGCTGGGAGGCTCATTGGCGGCGTGCGCCATTGCCCCTGAGCCGTAGGCAGTCTCGATCGCCAGCTTGCGGCTGACCTCGCCGGACAGTCCTTGCGCCACCCCGGCGTGCTCGAGCATCTCGATCAGGAGAAAGAAGTAGGCGGGTCCGCTCGCCGAGACGGCAGTGACGATGTCCATGTGCTGCTCACGTTCGAGCCACAGCGTCGCGCCGACTGCACCGAGGATCTGTTCCGCCTGCGCGCGTCGCTCCGTGGAGACATCTTCCGTCGCGTACAGCCCAGTCATCCCGCAACCCTGCAGCGCCGGTCGGTTGGGCATCGCGCGCACGACTGGGAGGCCGGGCAGCCAGCGTCGAATGTCCGAGGCACGAATGCCGGCGGCCACGGAGATGAGCAACGGACGCTTGGCGGCGATCGATGCACGAATGCCGTCGGCGCCGCGTCGCATCTCCTGCGGCTTTACGGCCAGCACGACGATGTCGGCATCGCGCGCGGCAACTGCGTTGTCGTCCGTCACGCGGACCGCGTATTGCGTGCGCAAAGCCTCGAGCTGCGCAGGCAGCGGGTCGGCGACCGCGATCTGCTCGGCGCGCCAGCCGCGTGCGAGCAACCCTCCGATGAGGCTGCGCGCCATATTGCCGCCGCCGATGAATGCGATGTTCACCGCCTCTCCCCAAAAATCGCGGTCCCGACGCGTACACAGGTCGCGCCGGCCGCGATGGCCGCCTCGAGATCGCCGGACATTCCCATCGACAGCGTGTCCACGGGCATTCCTTGTTCGCGCAGCTCCCGCGCGCAATCCGCCAGCTCGGCGAACAACTGCCGCTGCGCCTCGAAGCCTTCGCGCGGCGGCGGGATGCACATCAGACCCCGCAGCTGCAGGCGCGGCAACTCCAGCACGCGGCGCGCCAGCGCTGCGAGCTCCGTCTTGGAGATTCCGCCCTTGCCGGGCTCATCGGCGAGGCTCACCTGGATACAGATGTTGAGCGGCGGTGCATGCGGGCTGCGCTGCTCGCTGAGGCGCACGGCGATGCGTTCGCGATCGAGCGTGTGCACCCACTGAAAGTGCTCGGCTACGACCCGCGTCTTGTTGGCTTGCAGTTGGCCGATGTAGTGCCAGGTCAGCGGCAGGTCGCTCAACTCGGCGAGCTTCGGCAGCGCTTCCTGTGCGTAGTTCTCGGCGAAGTCCTGCTGGCCGAGCTCGGCCACAGCGCGGATCGCCGCGGCGGGCTGCGTTTTCGTAACGGCGATGAGCCGCACGGAATCGGGACTGCGACCGTACCGCATTGCAGCGGATGCGATGCGGTTCCGTGTTTCGGCAAGTCGCTCCCGTACATTGCTCGCGCCCGCGCCGCCGGCCTCATCAGCCGAAAAGTGCGGACCAGTTAACATATTGAGCTCGACATCGCTCCGTTATACTCAAGAGCCGTTTTCGGGTCTGCACCTGCGTGCATCGAAAGTGCCGCGGGCGTCTCTCAAGGGTAGGAATTCATGCCGGTCGACATTGCGCAGCTGCTGGCTTTCGCCGTCAAGAACAACGCGTCCGACCTGCACTTGTCCGCAGGCGTGCCGCCGATGATTCGTGTCGACGGCGACATGAAGCGCATCAACATGCCTGCACTGACCCACAAGGAAGTGCACAGCATGGTGTACGACATCATGAATGACAAGCAGCGCAAGGC
>Ga0111538_10006035_pt1 | contig 16451 bp, 32 predicted proteins | sample SoiMethybrSBSTD1_FD_79669 | JGI IMG/M metagenome (GOLD analysis project Ga0111538, IMG submission 79669) | Bulk soil microbial communities from a Populus tree surrounding site in Tennessee, USA - Soil MetaG P. TD hybrid SBSTD1 (version 2)... | ecosystem: Environmental > Terrestrial > Soil >...
CCCGGCTCTGTCAACATGACGCCTGCGGTTGGCGACGTAGTCGAATTGTGGTTCGCCTTCGGGGCCAGCTCTTGCGTCGTCACTGACTGGCAGAGGTTCAACGGCAAGCCGATCATCGGCCCGTCCGGCTACCGCTACCTCCGGACCCGCAGCGTCACCTCGACCAGCACCTTCACCCCGAGCGCCGACTGCGAAGCCTTCCAGCTCGAGGGGCAGGCGCCGGGTGGCGGCGGTGGTGGAGCCGGAGCCGACGCCACCAACAACGCTTGCGGCGGCGGCGGCGGTGCGGGCCAGTACGCCAAAATCTGGGTCTCGCCGCCAGCCGCCTCCTACTCGGTGACCATCGGCGCGGTCGGCGCTGGCGGCACCGTCTCCGGCCTGACCGGCAACACGGGCGGCACGGGAGGAACCAGTTCGTTCGGCTCGATCATGACGCTGGCTGGCGGCGTCGGCGGCACTGGCATGGGTGGTCGCACCGCCGCGCTGAGTGCTGGCGCTGGCGGCGGCGGTTATGCCGGCTTCGTCACCGGGATGACCGGCAACGGTCGGGGCGATTCCGGGACGGCGGCCATCATGATCGACACCTCTATCCGGCTCGGCGGCGCTGGTGCCGGCGGCGTGCTCGGCGGCAGTCAGGGCCGGCCGCAGAACGCCAACGCCACCGGCACCAGCGGCGTCGGTCAGACGGGCGGCCTCTATGGCAGCGGCGGCAACGGCGCGGTCAGCGGGTTCAGTGCGCCGCTGGCCGGAGTCGACGGCGTCGCCGGGGCGTATCTCGTCCACGAGTATGCACAAGCAGGAGTGTGAACCATGATCGTCTATCGCCAGGTCGACGCCGAGGGCGTCATCGTCAACCGCCTCGTTTTCGACGACGGCATGGTGCTCGAACTCGAAACCGAGACGCCGCCGCCGCAGATGGGGTGGAGGCGGCCCGCGCCCGACCAGCCGTTCGAGCCGCCGCCGCCACCCGAGGAGCCCGCGCCCGAGCAGCCGGTGGTGGAGCCGACCGGTGGCTGATTTCATGCCGTGGCACGACTGGCGGCCGCTCATCGAGGACGCCTTGTCGGCGTGGAAAAAATCGCCGAGCGACGCGAACCTTTCGGCGCTTCGCAAAACCATCAAGGACGCGATCGAGACGCCGTGGGTGAAGCGCAAGAACGGCCTCCTGATCGAGATCAACGACAGCGGCAAGGCCTATTCGTGCATGGACCAGGCCGACATGGCGGTGGTCCTCCTCCGCAGCGGCCAGGCGATCGGCGACCAGACCTACATCGACGACGGCATCGCCTGCATGGAGGTGAACGCCACCAAGACGGCGGACGGAGGCCTCCGCACCCGCGACGACGACGGTTCGTGGTTCCACGGCCAGACCAGCCGCGACAACAAGAACCTCGGGGCGACCTTCAACAAGCATTTGCACGCGACGCGGAATTTCGACGCCGGCGCCAAGGTGCTCGAGGAACTCGGCAAGCAGGAGAAGGCCGACAACTGGCGCAAGCTCGGCCGGCAGGGCGTGGCGCAACTCGCCGATGGTCACTATCCGGCGCTCAAGCATCTTTTCGTCGGCGGCGGCCAGGCGGTGGTCAACTCGTGGGCCTACTACGCCCTCAACTACGAGAGCCGCGACGGCCGGTTCTTGGATTCAGACAAGAACGGCGGCTACCACCTCTACGACATGCGGCAGCTCCGCAAACTCGACACGATCTACCTCGGGCTCGACTGGTCGCGGATCGCGCTGAAGCCGCTGCTCAAGACCTACAAGGCCAAGCTCGCCGATGGCGGGCTCTACGTGAACTCGAAGCCGGCCGGTGGTGGCGACTGGCGCGCCGTCCGCGAGGATGAAGCGCCGCTCGACGACGACACGGTGCGGTGGTTCGAGACGAAGTCAGCATAGGAGGGAAATCCCATGTCCTCGACCACTCACCGCATTGCCATCAGCGAGGCCGCCTACGTCAACGTCTCGAACGGCAACCTCAACTGCAGCCTGTTCCTGACCTACCGCCAGGACGTCCGCATCTGCATCGCCGGCGCCGAGCCGGAGGCCGACACAGCGGAGTTTTTCACCGCCGGCGGCGGCATGACCGCGGCCGGCATGCCCTACAGCGGCCACCGCCTCGCGACCCGCTTCAACAACCTCCTCGCCGAGGACGACATCTGGGTCCGGTCCGAGGGGGGCGGCAGCGACGTGATCGTCGTCCGCGGCGACGTGCAAATGCAGTAGGAGGGACCGATGGACATCTATCTGATCCTCGCGCTGGCGTTACTGATCGTCAGCGTCGTGCTCGCGGTGATCTTCAAGCAATGGCAGGGGCCGTTGCTTTGGGTCGCGTGGGCCTTCGCCCTGGTGTTCATCGTCAGGCCGCTTGTGGGCGGTGGGTGAACCGTCAGGTTGACTATCGCGGGCCGATCGCCGTCGTCATGGCGACGGTGTTTGTGTTCGGCATCGGGGTGGTGCTGATCGTCGATGCTTTCGACACGGATGAGATTTCCGACCTTGGCTCCTCGATTGCCCTCGCGATACTCGGTGGCCTGGTGGGAGCTCTGGCGGGTTTTGTTGCGCGTACCACGGACGTCAGCCGATTGGGCGGGGCTGGCGGTGCTGATCCTGGTGCTCGGCATCGGGATGAACTTCGTGCTCGGCGCGGTGCTCGGCCTGATCTTCCACAAGCCGATCCTCAACGAGATGCTTGGCAAGGTGCTTCTGGCGGTATTGTCGACCGCGATGGGGCTGGTGGCGGCCTACATGGCGGGACCGGCCCCGCCGTTGACAACGATCGAGGATGAGGCCGACGAGGAGGCAGGGCCGTCCGAATCCAATCAGGGAGAAGGCCATGCCACTGCCAGCGACACACGTCATCGACCTGTCCCACTGGAACGAGATCCCGAGTAGCCTTGAGGCCGCGGCCGCCGCCGGCGTCGTCGGCGTCATCCACAAAGCATCGGAAGGCACCAGCTACGTCGACAAGAAGGTTTCGGCGCGCTGGTACTTGGCGAAGGACGCCGGGATGCTTTGGGGGCTCTACCACTTCCTGCTCGCCGGCAAGATCGAACAGCAAGCCAACCACTTCTGCGACCTCGCGCGCCAGTATGGCGACGAGAACACCCTGCTCGCGCTCGATTGGGAGATACCGAAGGATTCGCCAACCGCGCCGATCGGCGACGCGATCGCGTGGCTCGACGCGGTCGAAAAGCAGATGGGCCGCCGGCCGATCATCTACAGCGGGAACGTCATCAAGGAGGCGGTCGGCGGCAAGCGCCACGACAAGCTCAACGAGGACAATTACAAGCTCTGGATCGCCCAATTCCCGAAGGACCCCGTCAACACCCCGAGCCCGACGCTGCCAACCGGCTGGTCTAAATACTGGCTCTGGCAGTGGAGCGAGAAGGGCACGGTGGCCGGCGTGACGCCACCGACCGACTGTAACCAGGCCGACGACCTGACCGAGGTGCTGCGGACCTGGTCGGGCGGCGAGGAACCGATGCCCGCCCCGCCCCCGCCCGAGCCGCCGGAACCCGGCCTCGATCACGGCATCGGATGGGCGGTGGCGCAACTCGTCGGCGGCCAGAAGGTCGCCCGCGAAGGGTGGAACGGCAAAGGCATGTGGCTGTTCTACGCCGACCGCCCCGGCGACAACTGGCAACCGTTCGTCGCCATGCACACGGTGCAGGGGACCGACGTCCCGTGGCTGTGCTCGCAGACCGACCTCTTGGCGCAGGACTGGCGACTCGTCTAACCTCGCGCCGCCGGTGGTCATGCCATTGCGCCGCCGGTTCGCTTGGTATTTGCCAAGGAACCCCTCGGCCCTCTTGCGCTGGCCGGGGGGTTTCTGTCTGCCCCAGGGTGTTCGGTTTTGGAACAGTTTCACCCCGCCGAATCGGGTGATAAAATGCCGCCGCTGAACTGTCCTGGGGGATTGCCACGATGCTGATGACCAACGACGCCGGCGCCCGCCGCCGCGGCCATAACTCCAAACCGCTCAACGCCCTCATCGCCGAGCAGCTCGGCTTTCACGTCTGGCCGGATCCTCGCCCCGACCGTGACGGCTGGTTCCAGGAGAGGCCGCACCCGACCGCCAAGGGCATGATCGAGGTGGGCCCCGTCCCGGACTACATCGGCTTTCTCAGGCAGGCGGTGGTGCCGCGGGTGGTGAACTGACCACCGGCTCCATTTCGCCGTCGCGCCACTCAGCTCCGGTCGCCGGATTGCGCCGGCGGCCGCTCTCGGGGTGGCGCACCCACGGCCCCGGCGGGTCGCCATGGCCGCGCCAGTCAAGGAAGCCCTCGATCGCGCCGGCCAGGTCGGGATAGCAATAGCGCTCGCTATAGCCGAAATCGTCGATGTCGATGTGTAGTGTCCAATGGTAGAGCAGGCGGTGGATGCCGATAATCCGCTCGTCGGGCAGCTTCCGTAGCGCGAAATACTCCGCCTTGACGTCGTCGGGCAGGTCGATCGGCGCCGGCGTGGCTTCGTCGGTTCCGCTGTGATCGTCCATCATTGGCCTCCTTTCGGCATCCTCGCCTTGGCGGCGGCGAAGATCGCCTTGGTGTGCTTGTCCGCCCCCGCCATTTGCTTCCGCTCGGTGCGGCTCGACCATCACGCGACGCCGCGTCTTGCGGCGACCTGGTCGGCAATGCGCTGCAGCTCCTCGCCGACCTTCGCGTCCCATGCCGCGCCGTGCTCGAGGTAGATGCCGAGCATCCAGTGGATGACGTGCGCCTGCTCGGCTTCGGCCTTCCTCGGGATCTCGCGGCCGTCGGCGCGGAGCGCCGACGCCAGATTGGCGCACGCGAAATTGGGTCGGCCGAGGATTGCCAGAAGGTCGGCGTTCAGCGGTGGCAGGGTCATTGGGGTGGCCTCCTTTTCATGAAGTCATGATTTCATGATGCCCACTCGAACAGCGGGAGCCGCGCCGGCTCAGAAGGATGCGGCTCACGACTGGCCGGCGCGGTCCCACGCCGCTTGTGCCGCTCGATAGGCTCGAACGGCGGCGGCTCATTGGCTGGCACCAGGCCGTGCGGCATCTGCCGCCGGTACTGCCATGCCAGCCGATCGATCAAAAGCGCTTGGCGGGGCGTCAGGCGGCCGCCAGGGGGGATGTTCTGCATGCTCCGGACGAAGGCCGCGGTGCGGTTCTTGTAGACGCCGAGCGAGACGCGGCCGAGCGCGTCAATCTGACGACGCTGGCGCGGGGTGATGGTGTTGCTGATCGGGCTTTCCATGGTCCTCCTCCTTCGGGAGGTAGCGCGTAACAATCGCAGTCTGGCGTTCCAGTTCCTCGACACCGCCGGGATCCATGAGCGCGATTTCCATCAACAGCGGCAGGCCGGTGCCGATCGAGGCCTCGACCTCAGACCTGGTCGCCGCGCGCCCCTCGCGCCACCAGTCCACCCGCGTCGGGTTGCCGAGTTGGATGAGGTAGCCGGGATTGCCGGCGTGCGGCTTGAACAGCTTCCACGTCTCGGTTTCCCACAAACATGCGACACCGGGATTGCGGGGGATCGCCATGCCGGCGGCATTGACCAGCTTGTCCTCCAGCCCGGCCGCCCGCTTGACCCTCGGTGATCGGGTGAACTCCGGCCGCGACAGGAACGGGCAGTGCTTGGCCGCGAATTCCGCACATTCCCGGTGGTTCGGTGGCTCGCTGGTGACGCGGTTGACCGCACACATCGGGCCGATGACGAACACCTGGTGGCGGCCGAGCGGCTGGCCGCAGACCCAACAGAGCTTCGAGCGCTTGGCGCGGGCGAACTTCTCCTGGTCGGCGACCCTCAGATCGGGCTCATGGTCCGGGCCGGCGTCATAGACGAACCAAGGCACCGGAAACCCCTGCGCGGAGACGCGGAGCCGAGCGATGCGAGGGGGTGCGTCGGGAAAACGCGACGTGTAGACGGTCATAGGCGGCCTCCTTTCGAGGTAAATTTCAGATCCAGTGCATCAAAACGATCCATGCAATGCCGGCGGCAATCCCGATTGCCAGGTCGCGGAGGGCCGGAAGAATGGCCGTATGCAGCCGGTTCGGGTCCTGGTGGTCTATCACGTTACGATTCAACCCGGAAGCGGATGGCGGAAACCCACGGGTTGTCCTTCCAGGCCTGCGGCGGCACCTTGCCCGCGTGGTGGACGTCCCACAGCACCGCGAAGGTGATGCGCGGGGTGCGGCCGTGCATTTCGACGCCGGCGTGCTGGCCGGCGGTGTAGCGCATGCCGAGGGCGACGATGCCCTCCTCGATCGCGTCCTGGTCGGTGATGGCGTCGAGCCGTTCGATGCGGACGCCGGTGACGCGGAGCACAATGCGGGCGGCGGCGTAGGGCATGAACCGCGCCGACTTCCACCCCGGCGCGGCCAGCACATCCAGCGCCTCGCTCTCGATCCAGGCGTAGGGCTTCCGCCAGAAGGTGGCGTAGCGGATCTTGGTCATGCCGGTTTTCGGGTCGCGCGGCCGGATCACCTCGAAGCGTTCCTTGATGAGGACGCGATCGCCGGTGGCTACTGCGAGCGGCAGGTGACGGACCACCCCCATACCGCGAAGCGTGACGTGACGCGCCGGCGCGGTTGGCTCATTCATGCGGAAATAGCCGTCCCAATGCGCCGGTGCGTGACGCTTCGGGTCGAACGGGAAGAAGCGGCGGGTGGCGATCTTGTTGCGGAACAAGACGGCCTCGACCATCGCCGGCATGAACACCAGCGACCGGGTCAGGCCGAGCTCCTCGTCGGTGCGCTCGACGGCAGACATGGGGGCCTCCTTTCGGTTAAGTGGATCGATCGGTTTCAGAAAAAGTAATCGTTCCCCTTTGACATCAGCACAGCGATGTGAAGCCGGCGGCATTGCGGTGGCCGCCGCCGCCGTAGCGCTTGCAGAGGGCGCCGACGTCGGTGCGCTTGTCCTCCGATCGCAGCGACCACTTCCGGATTCCGTCCGCCTCATGGAAGGTCGCGACAAACGACGCCGAGGGGAACAGGGCGAGGAGGCGGTGGCCGACCTCGCTCGATAGCTGCGGCGGGCAGTTGACCACCGGCACGCCAGCCCAATCGGCCGGCCAGTTGCGGTAGTGGCTATGGCTGGCCATGTCGTTGACCAGGTGGTTGATGAAGCGAAGGATCGCCTTGCCATCGAGCGCCAGCGTCTCGACCGGCTTGTCCATCAGCTCGCGCTGCCAGACCGCCAGATCGAGGGGGTAGGAGCGCACCACCGCGGCGATTTCCTCGGTGTGCGGCAGGGCAAAGCGCCACAGGTCGCGGTCCTCGATCGCCTCGAGTATCGCCGGCATCGGCTCATGCGGGAAGCAGAACGCCCACGTCAGGCCGACGCCGGCGCGCTCCATGTCGAACCACGCGGCGAGCTGTCCGGGCTCGACCACCGCCTCGTGGGCCGGGACGTCGTTGATCCGCGGCACCACCGCCAGCGCCTTCTCCGCGGTGTCGTGGTGATCGAGGATGACGACGCCGCGACAGAGGGCGGCGGCGGTCAACAGGACGTCGAGCGGATAGCTGAAATCGACCATCAGCACCGCCTTGCCCTTCACCTTCTCAACGGGCAGGGCGTGGCCGTAGTTGGTCGGGAACAGCTCGGCGGTGGGGAAGCGCTTGTTGGCGACATAGGCGCTGGCGAAGCCGTCCGGACAGGGCGAGTGGTAGATAACGATGTCGGGGGTGAAGGCCATTCGAGGCTCCAAGTTAGAGGGCAAAGGGTCACAGTCGGCCCGCGGCGGGTGCAGCACTTACAGCAATGACCGCGCGCCTTGCAGCACAGCCAGTCGCAGCGCGAGAATTCATTCACGATCGGCCTCCTGCGGTCCCTGCCAGGTGATGAGCGGCAGCGCCTCGCGGTCGACCTGGGTGTAGTAAGCGGTGGGGTGGTCGGGGTAGCCGGGGGTGATCCACGATCGGCTGGCAGGGCCGTGCCGTTCGAGCCACATCAGCCGGAGACTGCGATCGAGCCGCTTGATGCGGACGCCAAACTCGGCAAGCCGGTGCAGCTCGGTGGCGCGGACCACCTTGTCCTTGGTGTGCTGGCCGCCGCGGTTGACCGGGCGAACGCGGTATTGCCGGTCGAATTCGCCCATGACGACATAGAGGTGGTAGGCCGCCGGCCGCCGGTGGTCGCCGTAGGCGTCAACCATCACCAGCTCGCCGGCGGCGATCGTCACAGGAACACCCGCCGAACCAGCTCGGCGATGCAGAAGCCGAGCAGCATGCAGAGGATGAAGGCCTCGATCCGCTCGCGGGTGGTCATGTGTAGATGCTCTGGATGAGCGCCGTGAGCCGCGGGTCGGCGACGGTGGCGTCGCCGTCAGCCGTCTTGTTGAGAAAATCGGCGATGCAGACGGCGAGGAGCTGCGCCGCGGCGCTGTTCTTGGTGTAGGTGTCGTTGGCGCGGTCCCACTTGGCCTTCCAGTCGGGATAGTCGGGGTCGGCCTTGTCGGGCGTCGGCCCCTTTGGCCAGTCCGGGCAGCGCCGGAACGGCACGATCACCTGCAGGCGCTTGGGCTGGCCGTTGTAGCGGCCGTCCGGGGCGATCGCGACCTGGTAGCGGGTCCGATACTCGACGGTGGGGGTGGTGGGGGAGAGCTCGGTGCGGTTGTCGTCCGCGGTGAAGCGGATGTCGATCTTGAACGTGATGGGCATGGGGTTTGGCCTTCCTTTCGGGTGTGGGGAGGCGGCGGCCGTCGATTCCCGACCGCCCTCCTCCCGGTTACGCTTTTGGACTATTGGCCGGCACCTTCCTCGGCACCGGCTTCCGGCGTTGCCGGCGGTGGCGGGGCGAGCAAGACCGCCATTTCCTGGGCGTTGCGGTAGAGCACCACCTGACCGTTCTCGCGGGGCGCGTTGAGCGCCCGGACGGTGAAGGCCGCGGTAGGGATCATGCCGAGCGAACCGTCGAGCCGCTGGAAGATGCAGCAGCTCGGCTCGACGATCCGGCCGATGATAACGCCGGTGGGCTGCGCGACGGTTTCGGCGTCGCAGACCGCGAAGGCGCGGCCGACCAGGTCGTCGGGATCACGCTCGACCAGTACCGTGCCGAATTCGGCGATCGCCGCGGCGCTGGCGTGGATCGTCTCGTCCTCGTCGGCGGCTACGCCCCGGCCGTGGCGCGATTTCGTGTGCTGTGCGTTCATGGGGTTCAGGCTCCTCTCGGCCAGGGGGTGATGTGGTAAGAGGGGCGGCGGTGTCTGGCCGACCACGCCCGCCCCTCCGGGGGATTGGTATTGCTTCTCCCGGCGGCTCCGCCGCCGGCCCCCTACCGCCTCACGGCGGGTCCTCCTCCGACCGGCCTTTTCCAGTCGGAATTCTTGCCACATGGCATCGGGCGCTTAACGCGGCGCTCGATGTTGTCGTTGCGGTCCCGAAGCCGGTTGCCCTTGGCGACCATGGGAATGTCGTAGGTGGCCGTCTTGAGCGACCAGCACGTTTTGACCAGTGCCGCGCCGTTCTTGACCAGCTCCCGGCCGCCGTTCGCTTCGGGGTTGATGTGCTCGTAGTAGACCATCTGCCCCTTGAGCTTGACGCCACAGCCCGCGGCCGAGAAGCCGGGGACATTGGCCTCGCCGAGCAGATAGCACTCGCACACATCGCCGTTGAGACGGGCACGCGCCCGGATTTCCCGCTTGGTGTCGTTCGAGAAATCACGGGCGCGAGCCATGGACTCACCGCGGCGAGGGGACGGTTGGCTGCAGAACATACTCAAACACCGGCGACGCGCCGCCGCCGTCCTTCACCGTTTGGTTGCGGATGAGCCCAAGGACCATGTTGGAGACGTCCTCGGGCGAGTGGCCGCAGTCGATCATGGCCTCGACGAACTTGCCGAAACTCAAGGTGTTGACGAACTCGCCGTCGATGGAGACGCGGACGGTCATCATCAGCGGCCCCCGAGCTGCAGCATGACGCCTTGGAGCGAGTTGTCGCCCTTGACGTTGCCGCAGCCGCCGCGGCGGTTCTCGGGGTAGATCTCCTCAAGCTCCTTGAACCGGCGCTCGTAGGCGTCGTCGTCCTCGTACCAGTACCAGTCGCCCTCATCGGCCTCGACCTCCCACGATCGCGGCACACCATTCGGCCGCGGTGGCAGGACGTCCCCTTTGACGGGGGCGGCCTTGACGCGGCCACGCGGCACCATGTCCTTCCGCAGCTCCGGCGGGTCCTGCCATATCCACGCGGCGCAGCGCGAGGCGAGGCAGGCGCAGCCGGGTGGGTAATCGCCGCCGCGTTGACGGTTGGCAGTTTTCAGGGTGCGATCGTCGTGGGCGACAGCGAGGCCGATCGACCACGGGCACCACACCTCGACCGCTTCCTTCTCGGTCATCGGGCGGCCGGTCATGACATCGCCTCCGCGAGCACGTAGGCGGTCATCAGCTCCTCGAACTCGGCGCGCGGCACGGTCGCCACCCCGAAATGGTGCGCCGCCTTGTCGCCGCTGGTGATGCCGAGCGCGTCCTGAATGGACTTGCAGGCGGCGTCGAGCGCGTCGTTGATGATCGTGTCGTCCAAGGTCCCGTCGATGTACTCGCAGAGCCACCAAGCGTAGAGGCGGGTTTCAAGCGGCTCGATGGTGTCGGAGAACCATTCCGAGCGATCGAGCAGGAGGTAGTAGGGCCCGCGGGCGTCAGGGTTGCCCGTCGGCTTGTTCCACGTCGCGGTGTCCTCGATGTAGAGGGTGTCGGCGTAAATCCAGCCGGCGACCTTGCCGCGGCCGGTGTCGAAGCCGATTGCCTCGCCAAGGTCCTCACTGCGCCGCTTGGAGGCGCGGAATTCCGCGATGGTTTTCATGGTGCTCACCGCTCGTCCGGGCTATCGATGCCGGCCATCGCTTCGGCCAGCGCCACCAGCTTCGAGCGCGCCCGCTTCGAGGCGATATGCACGACGGCGCGGTTGAGGCGGATGCCCTCGCGGGTGCGGAGGAAAGCCATGATTTCGGCCACGCTATCGTCGGGGTGCGTACCCTCGACAAGGTGCGAGGCACCGGCCATGCCCTCGTAAAAGAAGGCGACCGGGACCGTAAGCGCGGTGGCGATTTGGGCCATGCGCGAGCCGCCGATCCGGTTGGTTCCCTTCTCGTATTTCTGGATTTGCTGGAACGTGATGCCCATCGACTTGCCGAGGGCTTCCTGCGACATGCCGAGCATCATGCGACGCAGGCGGACGCGCGCACCGATATGCACATCGGCAGGCACAGGGGTTTTGGGAGATGGTGCGTTCATTTTTGGCCTTCCTTTCGAGTTTTTGGGCCCCCACCGCCGCCGGTCCTCTTGGTTGTGGTGCTTCTTGCAAAGCCAGACCACGTCGAGCGGATAGCGGTAGTCGGGGTGGTGCATTTCCACTTTCGTCGAAGCGCAATCGCGGCAGTGGGGAGGTGTGAACCCGGTGCGACGGAGCGCGCGGAAGTGTTGGCGCGCTGCGTAGCGTGCGGCTTCACGGTCCTGTTTCACATGAAACAGCATTGGAACTCAGCGGCCTCCTTCCCAACGCGAATTGCCTCGAAACACTACCAAGAATGTCTGCTTACCGCAATCGAGTTGTATTCTCCCGCTCTCAACGTCCGCGATTATTGGCGAATCCGCAGGCCCTTGCTATGACATCACGCATGGAAACTAGCACCGAAACCGGTGATTTGGAGCATCCATTCCGGACGTGGCGGCTTGGCCGCGGCTGGACGATGCGACGCGCGGCGCGAAAGCTCGGCGTCGCCATGGGCACGGTGTCGCGGTGGGAACACTACCTCCGCTTCCCCGAACAACAGTACCATCGGCGGATCTTCGACCTGACCGAGGGCGCCGTGACGCCCAACAGTTTCGTGTCTTGGCTCCACCCGAGCCGAGTGGCGGTTCCGCTTGCGCCACCCACCCCCCAGCCCCGCAAGCGGGGCCGCCGTCAATCTGCAAAGGAGGCCCCCGATGCCAACCAACCTGCCGAGGCCACGACGGCCTGACAACGACAACCTTGCGCTCACCAAGGCCACGCGGGCGATCGCGTGGCACCTGGTCTACCAGTTCATGCTGTTCGCGCTCCTGGTGGGCATCATCCTCGCCCTCCTGCTCGCCTTCACCGCCATCAGCGCCAGGGCCGCCGGCTACGGCTACTGCCAGCTTTGGGCCCGCGCCGTCACCGAAATCGAGGTGCGGACGGGCAACCAGTGGAACCTGGTGTTTCTCAAGGACAAGCTCGCCTTTGACACGACCGAGGACGTCGACATTGCGGTCGCCGACCAGAACATCGTGGAACTGCGCAACCATGCGCACTACCGGACCTGCCGCTTCCTTGAGGAGTTTGACGAGTTGCCCCTGCCCGACGTGGCGACGGTGCAGACCAAGGCGTGGGCGGCGATGGTGGCGGTGCATGCCCGCGGCAAGCAGGGCACGGTGCCGGCGACCGAAGCCCCGCCGTCGATCGAGAACACGCCGGAAGGGTGGGCCGAGGCCTGCGGCGACCAGTGGCTAACCTTTGACCCGAGCGACGGCACCGTTGTCAGACCGGCCTCGAAGGGCGGCAAGCAGCGCTGCCCGCTGGTCAAGAACGACGCCGGCGAGTGGATCATCCCATGAGCGGCGGCAACGGGACGAGCCGCCCGCCCAACGCCCGCGTCGAGCTTGACGACGACGCGGTGCGCTACCACGCCCGCGGCGACGACCAGTGGCCGGCCGAGGAGATCGAGCGGATGCTGGCCGAGAACCATCCGCCGCTTGAGCCGAACCGCCTCCCGCCGCTGGTGGCGGCCGAGACGGTGGTGCCGACGATCGCCAAGGCGCTATGCCGGCACACGACGCGCGCCCCCGGCTGCGCCTGTGGCGATGATCCGGTGGTGTGCTTCGCGATGGCGATCTTCGGCGACATGGCGACGGCGGTGGCGCGGGACCTAAAACGCCGCGGGCGGCTTCGGTGAAGCCGCCGACCACGGCGCCGATGACGGCCGAGGACCAGGCGAAAATTCGCCGCCTCGCGACGGTGAAGGACTTGCCCGAGACGGCGCGAGCCTTCGCCAACACCATGGCCGGCCTCAATCCGGCGGGCCCGATCGGCATGGGCGACCGCGGCTACCTCGACGTGCTTCTCGAACGCCACTGGAAGGAACCCGATGAAACGCCTCCGCGCCCACCCTCTCGCCACGATCTTTCCAATGCTCGACGGGCTGGCGATAAGCGTGCTGGCGGCTGACATCCGCCAACACGGCTTGCGCGAGCCGATCCTGATCCACGACGGGCTGATCCTCGACGGGCGGAACCGCTACGCGGCGCTGTGCGAGTTGCAGATGCTCGGCGATCGGGCGCCGCTCGGTCCCGGATGGGGCAAACTGGAAGGGAAGCCGCTGCCCGAGGACCGGCTGGCGGTGCATCCGGACCTTTACGAGGACGCCGAAACCTTCGATCCGCTTTCGCTGGTGGTGTCGCTGAACCTCCACCGGCGGCACCTCGACGAGAGCCAGCGGGCGATGGTCGCGGCGCGGCTCAGTTTGCCGTCAAAAACGACGAAAGGGCGGAAACCGGCCGATAATCGAGCGCCATATGGCGCTCTGACCGGCGCGGAGGCCGCCACCAGGCTCAACGTGAGCCCGCGGTCGGTCGACCGGGCGAAGGCGGTGCTGATGGGCGGCTCGGAGCCGCTGGTCGCCGCGGTGGACGCCGGCAAGCTCACGGTGGCCGAGGCGCAGCGCGCCCTCTCACTTGACCCGCCGTCGCAGAAGAAGGTTGCCGACCTCGCCGAAGGCGGACAGCTCCGTTCCGTCCGTCAGGCCATCAAGCAGGGGCGGCGCGACGTGATTGAGGCCGACCTGGGGCGGCGGCAGGAACTGCTCCCCGAGGGTCGCTTCGGGATCATCCTCGCGGACCCGCCGTGGCGCTTTGAAATGCGCTCGCAGCACGGCATGGACCGCTCGGTAGAGAACCACTATCCGACGCTCCCGACCGACGACATCTGCGCGCTTCCGGTGGAGGCGATCGCGGCCGACCATGCCATCCTCCTGTTGTGGGCGACCGCGCCGATGCTGCCCGACGCGCTCGACGTGATCGACGAGTGGGGCTTTGCCTACAAGACGCACCTGATTTGGGACAAGGGCGACCAGAACGGGCTCGGCTACTGGTTCCGGAACCGGCACGAGCTGCTGCTGCTCGGGGTGCGCGGGCGACCGCCGGCGCCGGCCGAGGGGACGCAATGGCAATCGCTGATTCAGGCGACCAAGGCGGCGCATAGCCAGAAGCCGGGGTTTGCGCACGCCTTCGCCGAGGAATTCTGGCCGTCGATGCCGAAGGTGGAGCTGTTCGCGCGTGCGCCGCGGCTCGGCTGGTCGGTGTGGGGCAACCAGGCGGGAGCGCTGTCGCTATGAGCGAGGAACGGCCGATCGTGGCGGTGCTGCAGATGCCGCGGAGCGAGGCGCACACGGCCTTTGTCGAGGCGGTGGGCGCGCTGGCGCTGGCCGGTGGCGCGCCGCCGGGCGAGTGGTTCCTGGTGTCGTGCCGGGTGCGGCTGAACGACGACGGCGCGGTGTCGGTCAGGCGGCTGACGATGCTCGGGCCGGAGGAGGAGGAGCCGAATTGAGCGACGAGAAATCCCCGGAGCCGGTGTTCATCAAGCGGGCGCTGTGGAAGGACGCGGTGACGGAGGAGGGCGGCCGGCCGACGGTGCTGCCGTGGATTCAGTCGGTGCGGAACGAGGCGTTCGCGGCCGGGGTGGCGTGGATAAGGATCACGCACACGCCCGACGACATCGAGCCGAAGATGGTGCTGTTCGAGGGCTGGAAGGTGCGGCCGAAGGACGAGGGCCCGCCTCGCTTCGACCCGTGATGGCGCACCAGTGCTACGTCACGCTTTCCGATGAGGCGATGCGGCTGCACAAGCTCGCCGCCCGCGAATACAAGTCGGACCTCCGACGTCACCTCGAGCTGTGCCTGGAAGCGGACGCGCGGGCTTACGCGCAGGAGCTCGCGCTGCCGATGGGCGAGGCGCTGGTGCTGGTGCGGAAGGCGGCGGCCTCTGTCACGAAACCTGTCACGAAAAGGGGGCGGAAATGACGTTGCGCTGCAAGGCTTGCGGCTGCAGTGAGCTGCAGGCGTGCATGACCGAGGATGGGCCGTGCTGGTGGATCACCGACGAACTGTGCAGCGGGTGCGGCTGTGACTGGCCGCGGCGGCAGGACATGGACGCGATCGACCGGCGAATCCGCGCGACGCTGGACGAGCTGATCGTCGGCACGACACCGCACGGGGCGTTTGTGTGGGTGGTGGCGGGCGAGATTTGGCGGCCGTGAAGGACCGGCTGGTGTTCTGGTGTTCAGCCACCGCGATCGTGGTGGCGTTCCTGGTCGGCATGCACGGGTGCCTTGCCGAGGATCCGGATGGCGTCGCACAGGCCGTCGATCACGCCGCAAAGGAATAGGACGTCGGCGGTGGTGGCGAGCTGACCGCCGAGGGCGAGGGCGCGGAGGCCTGCGATCCTGACTTGGGTGTCCCTGTCCTTCATCCGGCCGGTTTCTCCCATCGTTTGCAGGCCGGTGACCCGGCGCGGATGTCGGTGCTGCCGCCGCCGGTCCAGTGGGCGCGCATCAACGCGCATTTGAGGTAGGCCTTGGCGAGGTGTTTCCGGACGTAGTGGCGGCAGGAGCGGCACGTCTCGCCGGCGGGCCCGGTGCCTGGTTGGGCGGCGTAGCCGCGGGGGACCGGTTCCTTGCGCTTCTTGCGCGCCTTGGCGAGGAGCGCCCGCGCCTGGTCCTCGGTCACCTCGTTGCCGAACAGGTCCCGCATGCGGGAAGGATACGCCCGCGTACCACCCATGGAAAGCGGCCGGAAAGCAAGCAAATCGGCCGGGAACGGGCCGTGAACGGCTGTTTGCGAGCGGGATAACCTCGAAAAGTGTGCCGAATCAGCACATTGTCGAAGGCTTCTTGTGGAAAAGGAGGCCCCAATGTCCGCCAAAGCCACGGCATGGGCGTGGGAACAACCCTGCACCTCAATGTCGGCAAAGGGCGTGTTGCTCGCCCTCGCCGAACACGTTAACGCGCAAGGCTGGTGCTTCCCCTCGCACCAGCGCCTCGCCGAACTGACCCACCAATCGCGGCGCACGGTCATAACCCGGCTCGTCGAATTGGAGGCCGCCGGCCTCATCCGGAGCGAGCACCGCACCCGGCCGAACGGCGGCAAGAGCAGCAACGGCTACCTCCTCCTGATGCAGGGCACCCTCAGTCTGGCACCCGATCCGGAGCCCGAGGACTACGATGTGCAAGAAACCGATGTGCAGGATTTGCACATCGACGAGAACGGCGGAAAACCGCCAAACGACCCCGAGGGACCGATGTGCAAATCTCGCACATCCCATGTGCAGCACGTTGCACATCGCGATGTGCAAACTGTTGCACATCCAGTGAACCTTAGTGCTCTTAACCAAGAGAGTGAAAAAAGTGGCGCGGGCGCGCGCGACGAATTCGTCTGCGATGAGGACCCGCTGTGGAAGCCGCTCGAAGCGATGTGGCTCC
>Ga0111538_10006036_pt1 | contig 16450 bp, 10 predicted proteins | sample SoiMethybrSBSTD1_FD_79669 | JGI IMG/M metagenome (GOLD analysis project Ga0111538, IMG submission 79669) | Bulk soil microbial communities from a Populus tree surrounding site in Tennessee, USA - Soil MetaG P. TD hybrid SBSTD1 (version 2)... | ecosystem: Environmental > Terrestrial > Soil >...
GTGTCGCCGATCCTGAGGTTGCCGTGGTTTGGCACGCCGATGATGTCGCCGGGAAACGCCTCTTCCGCCAGCTCGCGGTCCTGCGCCAGGAACAGCACCGGATTGTGCAGGTTGAGCTGCTTGCCCGAGCGGACATGCAGCAGCTTCATCCCGCGCTTGAAATCGCCGGAGCACAGCCGCACGAACGCGATGCGGTCGCGATGCTTCGGATCCATGTTGGCCTGGATCTTGAAGACGAAGCCCGTGACCTTGTCCTCGGTCGGCTCGACCTTGCGGGTCAACGTGGGTTGCGGGCGCGGCGAGGGCGCATATTTGGCAAGGCCGTTCAGCAGCTCCGCGACGCCGAAATTGTTGATGGCGGAGCCGAAATAGACCGGGCTCAGATGCCCCTCGCGGTAGGAGTCCACGTCGAATTGCGGCAGCAGCCCGCGCGCCATCTCGACGTCGTGGCGCAACTGGTCGACCATGTCGGCCGGCAGATGCTGCTTCAGCGCCGCTTCATCGAGCCCCTTGATCTCGATGCCCTCGGCCTGCGTGCCGCCGCGCTGCATCAGCACCAGCCGGTCGTTGATGAGGTCGAAGCAGCCCTTGAAGATCCTGCCCATCCCGATCGGCCAGGAGGCGGGCGACACGTCGAGCGCCAGGGTCTCCTGGATCTCGGACAGGAGGTCGAGCGGTTCGCGCCCCTCGCGGTCCAGCTTGTTGATGAAGGTGATGATCGGCACGTCGCGCAGCCGGCAGGCCTCGAACAGCTTCCTGGTCTGGCTCTCGATGCCCTTGGCGGCGTCGATCACCATCACCGCGCTGTCGACGGCAGTCAGCGTTCGATAGGTGTCCTCGCTGAAATCCTCGTGGCCCGGCGTGTCCAGGAGGTTGAAGGTGCAGCCGGCATAATCGAAGGTCATGACCGAGGCGGTGACCGAGATGCCGCGCTCGCGCTCGACCTTCATCCAGTCGGAGCGCGCGCGCCGCTGCTCGCCGCGCGCCTTCACGGCGCCTGCCATCTGGATGGCGCCGCCGAACAGCAGCAGCTTCTCGGTCAAGGTGGTCTTGCCGGCGTCCGGATGCGCGATGATCGCAAAGGTCCGCCGCCGGGCGACCGCGTTCTCTAGGTTCGTTGGCATGTGCCTGGATGTTCCCAAAAGTCGCCGGGAATGTAGGGATTTTTCCGCGGATTTCCAGGGGATTCACTGGGCGTTCCCATACTCCTGCCCGACGGCCTTGAGGAAAGCCGTCATTTCGGCCGGCGACCTGAGATGGCGTACCCGCCTCGACCCCGCAGCATCGGCGGCAAGTTGCCTGTATCGGGGCGTCAACGCGCGATGACAGAGCGGAATCACGCGGTAGCCTGCCAGGGTGCTGCTCCACATCGGGCTGTTCTCCGGCCAGCCCTCGGGCGTTCTCCAGAGACCTTCGATCAGGCGCTTTGTCACCCACCAGTAGTGCGTTGCCAGAGGCAGGTCGACGTAGACCAGTGTGTCGGCACGGGCGAACCGCTGCCAGGCGGACTCGACGCAGCCGAACCCGTCGATGATCCACGCGTCCTGCCGCAGCAGGTCCGCATGCGCCCTCAAATACTCTTCATGCGGAATGGCGACGCCGTCTGCCTTCCACTGCATCGTATCCACGGCGTACAGCGGCAGCCGCGTCAGATCCGCCAGCCGTTTCGCAAGCGTCGACTTTCCGCCGCCGGCGTTTCCAAACACCGCGACTCTCTTCATTGGCAGGGCCTCCGCGGATCGTGACGGCGCTAGCCCGTTGTCTTGGTCGAGGTCAGCACGCTGTCGACGCCGTAGATCTGGCGCAGGCAGCGCGCGATGTAGGCGGCGAGCTCGGCCTCGATCCCTTCCATCTGAATGTCGACCTGCAGGGTGGCGAGGCCGCCGTCGCGGGCCGGAGCGACGATCACGTCGCTATGCCAGCGCGTGGGCACCAGGTTGCGCTTGGCGAACAGCTCCAGCACGCGGGACATCATGCCCGGGGTGGCGTCGGCGCGGATCGCAAAGCAATGGGTTTCGACCGCCGGCAGCGGCGAAACAGCACGGGGATGAAGGCTAGGTCGACTGGCGTCAGAGACGCGATCAGAGGTGGGCATGGCACGCAAACTCCAAGGTGGCAGTTGAAACGCAAATCATCGCTTCCGGGAGCCCGATGGGCGCCCGGCCGATAATTCGCGCGTCAATGCGCTGCTGGAGATGCGTGGTCATGGGCAAAGGGTAGTCGCTGGATGAGAGAGCGTCAACCGCGTCAACTTGCCTAAAGGGCCGGCTGGTCTTTACCCTCGATTAACCTTGATCGCCGGCAGGTCCATGAAAATCACCGACGTTCGCGCGAACGAAGCTGGCTCAAGCTCTCCTATATCAATACCCTTATAAATAGATCTATACATCACAAAATCGTCTATTAGTATTGCCATGGTCGTGACCAAGGTCCAATTGCGGTACAGGGCGCACGGGCATTTAGTTGGGCAGCTGGTGAACACGTGGCGGCCGGCATGGGTTGGCGCGGCAAAGCGGGGAGGACGTAAATGCTGAACGTCAATATCGAATACTGGACAGACATCGTCGTAGGCGTCGGCCTCAAGGTCCTTGGCGCCATTGCCGTCTGGGTGATCGGCCGGTGGCTGATCGGCCTGTCAATGCGGCTGCTCGCGGCCGGCCTGAACCGGCAGCACGTCGATGCCACGCTGGTCCGCTATCTCATCTCGTTCCTGACGATCGCGTTGAACGTCATCTTGGTGGTGGCGATCCTCGGCTATTTCGGCCTGGAAACCACCAGCTTCGCAGCTCTGCTGGCGGGCGTCGGCTTGGCGGTCGGTGCGGCCTGGGCTGGCCTCCTGTCCAACTTCGCTGCCGGCGCCTTCCTGCTCATGTTCCGTCCCTTCAAGGTCGGTGACTACATCCTCGCCGGCGGAGTCGAAGGCACGGTGCACGAGATCGGGCTGTTCACGACCACCATCACCACGCCGGACAACGTCATCACCATCGTCGGCAACGCCAAGATCTTCGCCGACAACATCAAGAACTACTCGACCAACCCCTATCGCCGCGTCGAGCTGCTGGCGCAATTGGCCCACACCGTCGATCCGGCGGATGCAGTTGCGCGCTTGGTGCCGATGCTGGGGAAGATCCCGAACGTGCTGAAGGATCCGCAGCCGGACGTGAGGATTCTCACCTTCAACGAGCGCGGTCCGCTTCTGGCCGTCCGGCCCTATTGCAACAATGCCCACTACTGGCAGGTCTATTTCGACACCAACGAGGCGATCCGCAAGACGTTCGCGGGTGCCGCCTATCCCGTCCCGGAGGCGCATTTCGCCCATCGCGCGGCCTGAATCGCCACATAGATCTGGAGCGGGAAGTCGAAGGCAGTGAAGGGCGGGGCGCACCGGCGCCCCGCCTGCTGCATCACGCCGTCAGATCCAGGCTTCCGGTGGCGACGAAGTCGTCGACCGTCGCGCCGGTAACGCCCTTCAGCGTCGTCAGCGTCACGAAGGCGGTGCCGCCGGCCGCACCGTTGGCGTCGACCTGCACGATGGTGTTCGTGCCGCTCTGCAGGAACCGGACAAAGCTGTTGGCGTTGGAGGTGTCGGGGTCGAACCCGGTCACAACGTCCGAGATGTCGAGCACATCGGTGCCGTTCTGGAAGTCCGTGATCGTGTCCTTGCCGGAGATTGTATCGAGCCAGGCAAAGATATCGGAGCCGGTCCCGCCGGTCAGCGTGTCGTTGCCCGCGCCGCCGATCAAGGTGTCGGCACCGGCAGCGCCATCCAGCACGTTGGCCCCGGCATCGCCGGTCAGATGGTCGCCCAGGGACGAGCCGGTCACGTTCTCGATGCTGGTGAGTTCGTCGCCGGCGGCATCGCCGACGCTGAATTGAAACAGGTTGCCGAGATCCACCGACACGCCGAGGTCCGAGCCGAGATAGGAGGCGGTGTCGATGCCGCCGCCGCCGTCGATCTTGTCGGCGCCATCGGAGCCCACAAAGACGTTGTCGAGGCTGTTGCCGGTCAGTACGTCGTCGTGCAGCGAGCCGATCAGGTTCTCGATGTTGGAGATCACGTCGCCCGCTCCGTCGCCGCCGCCGCCCTGGGCGCCGAGGAGGGTGAGGTCGATATTGACGCCCGCGGCCGAATTCTCGTAGCTGAGGAGGTCGATATTGGCGCCGCCGTTGATGACATCGGCGCCCAGCGATCCGCCGATGGCATCGATGCCGCCGCCGCCGATCAGCGTATCGTCGCCCTCGCCGCCGATCAGGAACAGCGACGAGGATTTCTCCGGCGAGCCGTTGAAGTTGAGGGCGTTGCCGCCCGTCAATTTGGACGCGTCCACCGTCAGCATCGCATTGGCCGCGACGGTGGCGTCGTTCAGCGCGATCTTGTAGCTGTCGCCGTCCGCCAGCAGGATCGTTTCGATGTTCGTGATGGTGGTGGTCGTGAAGACCATGCCGCTCGAATAGTCGCCATCGAGCTTCAGCACGTCTTGGCCCAGGCCGCCGTCGATCCGGTCGGCGGAGGTGAGGGACGCGCCCGCATCCACGACGTCGTTGCCGGCGCCGGCCGTGACGACGTCGATGCCGGTGCCGGTGGTGACCGTATCGTTGCCGTTGCCGCCGTTCATCGTGTCGTTGCCGTCGCCGCCATCGAGCTCGTCGCCGCCGTCGCCGCCGGTCAGCGCGTCATTGCCGCCGCCGCCGGTCAGCAGGTCGCCGCCTCTGCCGCCGATCAGGGTGTCGGCGCCGGTGCCGCCGGTGGCCCGCAGGGCATTCGAGATCTCCGCGGCGCCGCTGACGTAGAGCCAGTTGGCACCGGTGAGCACGCTGCCGTCGATGCGCAGGCCATCGGAGTTGGTCGCGTCGGCCAGGGTGAACTTGTAGCTGTTGCCATCGGCGATCTCGATCTCCTCGACCGCGGTCATGGTCGCAGCGCTGAACACCACGCCGAGCGAGTAGTTGCCGTCGATCCGCAAGGTGTCGGAGCCGCTGCCGCCATTGATCCGGTCGAGGGCGGTGAAATCGTGCCCCAGATCCAGGATATCGTTGCCGCCGCCGCCGTCGAGCGTATCGATGCCGCAGTCGCCGACCAGCGTGTCGGCACCGTCATTGCCGGTCAGCTTGTTGGCGTTGCCGTTGCCGGTGAGGACGTCACCGTGCGACGAGCCAGAGAGGTTCTCGATGCTGATATAGACGTCGCCCGCGGCCGCTCCGGTATTGACGGTGCTGTCGTCCAGGCTGGCCGTGACCAGGGTGCTGGCGTGCTCGTAGCTCGCGGTGTCGCTGCCGGCCCCGCCATTCAGGATGTCGGCGTCGTCGCCGCCTTCCAGGATGTCGCTGCCGTCGCTGCCGTTGAGCGTGTCGATGCCGTCGCGGCCGTACAGGCGGTTCGCGCCCTTGTCGCCGGTCAGCGTATCGGCGAGGTCCGATCCGGTCACGTTCTCGATCGTGGCCAGGATGTCGCCGGAGGCATCGCCCGCGCTGACCTGCGCGCCCTTGGTGGCGAGGTTGACCGTGACGCCGAGCGCGGAGCCGGCATAGCTCGCCGTGTCGCTGCCGCCATTGCCGGTCAGCTTGTCGGCGCCTGCTCCGCCTTCGAACTCGTCGCTCCCGCCGCCGCCGGTGATCACGTCGCCGGCCGCACCGCCGAGAGCGATCAGGCTGCCGGTGGTCTCCGGGCTGCCATCGAGGGTCAGCTTGTTGGCGCCGGTGAGGTCGCTGCCGTCAACGGTCAATTTCAGATTGTTCGTGGCGTTGGCGAGCTTCAGGTTGTAGCTGTTGCCGTCCGCCAGCTCGATCTCGTCGATGTTGATCGCCGTCGTCGCGGTGAAGGCCAGGAGCGCCGCGTAGTTGCCGTTCAGGTTCAGCGTGTTGGATCCGCTGCCGCCATCGATCCTGTCATCCTTGGTAAGATTGCCGGCCAGCATGAAGGTATCCGAGCCTTCGCCGCCCAGCAGGACGTCGTTGCCGGCGCCCGCCGTCAGCGCGTCGGATCCCGCGCCGCCGTCGATGCGGTTGTTGTTGGCATCGCCGCGCAGATTGTCGCTGCTGCCGGATCCGACCAGGTTCTCGATGCCGGACAGCACGTCGCCCGCCGCATCGCTGCCGGCATTGTTGGCGTTGTTGGCGAGGTCGACCGTGACGCCGCCGCCCGCGCTGGCATAGCTCGCCGTGTCGATGCCGCCGCCGCCGGCCAGGATGTCGCCGCCTGCGCTGCCTTCCAGGACGTTGGCGTTGACATCGCCGGTCAGCGTGTCGCCCTGGCTGGAACCGAACAGGTTCTCGATCTGCGTCAGCACGTCGCCGGCGGCATCGCCGCCGGCATTGTTGGCGCTGTTGGAAAGGTCGACCGTCACGCCCGCCGCCGAGCCCACATAGCTTGCGGTGTCGATGCCAAGGCCGCCGTTCATGGTGTCCTTGCCGACGCTGCCGATCAGCAGGTCGTTGCCGGCGTTGCCCGTCAATGCGTCGTCGCCGTAGCTGCCCGACAGCGTGTCCATGCCGCCGCCGCCGATCAACGTGTCCTTGCCGTCGCCGCCGTTCGCGATGAGCGCGCTCGTGGTCTCCAGCGCTCCGTTCAGGATCAGCGAATTGGTGCCCGAGAGCACGCCGCCATCGACGGTCAGGCCCGTGGTATTGGTGGCGTTGGAGAGCGTGAGGTTGTAGCTGTTGCCGTCGGCCAGCGAGATCAGCTCGACATTCACCACGGTCGCCGCGTTGAACACGACGCCGGCCGAATAGTCGCCGTCCAGGATCAGCCGGTCGTTCTCTGTGCCGCCATCGATCTTGTCGAATGCGGTCAGGCCGCCGCCCATGTGGAGCTGGTCCTTGCCCGCGCCGCCCAGCAGCCAATCGTTGCCGCCGGTGCCCGCCACCAAGGTGTCGTCTCCGCCGCCGCCAACCAGCTTGTTGCCGTTGGCATCGCCCGTCAGGTCATCGCTCGCGGCCGAGCCGATGATGTTCTCGATATTGAACAGCTGGTCGCCCTTCGCCTCGCCGCCATCGTTATTGGCGTTGTTGGTGAGGTCGACGATGACGGCATCCTTGGAATTGGCATAGTTGGCAGTGTCGATGCCATCGCCGCCGTCCAGGAAGTCGGCTTCCTCGCCGCCGGTCAGTTGATCGTCGCCCTTGCCGCCTTCCAGTTTGTTGGCGTTATCATCGCCGGTCATGGTGTCGGCGAAGGCGGAGCCGACCAGGTTCTCCACGTTGATCAGGAAATCGCCGGCTGCATCTCCCGTGAAACCGAAGAGGAGCGAGAGATCGACGGTAACGCCCTTCGATGACGCGGCATAGCTCACGGTATCGATTCCGTTGCCGCCATCCAGCGCGTCGCCGCTGGCTCCGCCTGCGAGCGTGTCGTCGCCGCCGCCGCCTTGCAGCACGTTGGTGTTCTTGTCGCCGGTCAGCGTATCGGCCTGGTTGGATCCGACCACATTCTCGATCTTGCTCAATATGTCGCCGGCGGCATCGCCCGCGCTGGTCTGCAGGCCAACGGCGAGGTTGACGGTAACGCCTGCCGCCGAGGTCGAGTAGTTCGCCGAGTCCGTCCCATCGCCGCCGGTGAGGCGATCGGCGCCGGCACCGCCCATCAGCCCATCGCCGCCCTTGCCGCCCGTCAGAACGTCGTTGCCGTCGCCGCCGATCAGCGTGAAGCCCGATGCGGTTTCCGCGGTGCCATTGACCGTCAGGGTATTGGTGCCGGTCAGCGCGCTGCCGTCGATGGTCAGCGACTGGGTATTGTTGGCATCGTTCAAGATGAAATTGTACTTGTTGCCGTCCGCCAGCTCGAGCGTCTCGATGCTGGTGAGGCTGGTCTTGCTCAGGAGCAGGCCGGCGGCATATGCCGCCGACGCCATCAGCGTCACGGTATCCTTGCCACCGCCGCCGTCGAGCTGGTCGGCGCCCGTCAGGTTCGTGTCCAGGATGATGACATCGTCGCCGGACCCGCCGAACACCTTGTCGATTCCGGCCCCTGTCACGATGGTGTCGATCCCGCCCGCGCCCTCCAGCACGTTGGCGTTGGCATCGCCGATCAGGATGTCGGAGAAGTTGGAACCGGCGATGCCCTCGATATCGGCATTGAGGATGTCGCCGGACGCGTCGCCGCCGCTCACCTGTGCGACGCCGTCGAGATTGAGGTCGACGGTCACCGAGCCCGAATTGGCGTAGGACGCAAGGTCGATGCCCGCGCCGCCGTTGATCGTGTCGGCGCCGCCGCCGCCTTCCAGGCGGTTGCCGAGCGCGCTGCCGGTCAGGGCGTCGGCCTTGGTCGAGCCGATCAGGTTCTCGATGGCCGAAAGCTTGTCGCCTGACGCATCGCCCGCGCTGACCTGCGCCACCAGGGGGGAAAGGGCAAGATTGACGGTGACGCCCGCCGCTGAGTTGGAATAGCTGGCGGTGTCGTTGCCCGCGCCGCCATTGAGCACGTCGTTGCCGGCGCCGCCCTGCAGCTCGTCGTCGCCGCCGTTGCCGGCGAGCGAATCGTCGCCGGAGTTGCCATGGATGAGGTCGCGGCCGCCGCCGCCGGCAATGGTGTCGTTGCCGGCACCGCCGAAGGCGAGCAGGCTGCTGCCCTTCTCCGCCGTCGCTGTCAGAGTGAGCTTGTTGGTGCCGGTGAGGTCGCTGCCGTCGATCAGCAGGCCGCCATTGTTGGTATCGTCGGCCAGGGTCAGCTTGTAGCTGTTGCCATCAGCCAGCTCGATCACCTCGACATTGACCACCGTCGTCTTGGTGAAGGTGACGCCGGCGGCATAGTTGCCGTTGAGCTTGAGGGTATCGTTGTCGTCGCCGCCGTCGATCTGGTCGGCCGCCGTCAGGTTGCCGTCCAGGATCAGCGTATCGTTGTCGTTGCCGCCAAGCAGCTTGTCGCTGCCCGCGCCGGCCGTCAGCGTGTCATTGCCGAATCCGCCTTCGATCCGGTTGATGATGCCGTCGCCCACGATCGCGTCGTTGAACTCCGAGCCGATGACGATCTCGATATTGGTGAGGATGTCGTTCTGGCCGTCGCCGTATCCGCTGGCGGGCGATACCACGCTGACGCCAACGCCGCTGGTGGCCGCCGCATAGGTGGCGATATCGACCCCGCCGCCGCCGTTCAGCGTGTCGCCGCCTGCGCCGCCGATCAGCGTGTCGCTGCCGCCGCCGCCGATCAGCTTGTCGGCGCCGCCGCCGCCCATCGCCAGCAGCGTGCCGGTCGTTTCCTTCGATCCGTCGAGGATGAGGTCGCTGCCGGCGGTCAGATCGCGGCCATCGACCACCAGCGCCTTGCTGTTGGTGGCGTTGTCCAGGGTCAGCGTGTAATCGTTGCCGTCGGCGACGAAGATGGACTCGATATTGAGGACGGTAGTCTTGCCGAACGTCAAGCCCGCCGCGTAGTTGCCGTCGAGCATCAGCTTGTCGCTGCCGATCCCGCCGTCGACCTTGTCCGCGGCGGTCAAGTTGCCCTTCAGCACGAAGGTGTCGTCGCCCTTGTTGCCGATCAGGATGTCGATGCCGGCGCCGGAGGTCAGCGTGTCGTTGCCGGCGCCGCCGGTGATGCTGTCATCGGCCGCGCCGCCGCTGGCGACCAGCGGCGCGAAGGTCTCGACCGCGCCGTTGAGGATGAGGTTGTCCCCGGCGCCAAGCGCCGATCCGTCGACCGCGAAACCGACGATGTTGGCGCCGTCGGTCAAGGTCAGCTTGTAATCGAAGCCGGCGCCCAGCTGCACGGATTCCACGTTCTTGATCTTGGCGGCATCGAAGGTGAAGCCGGCGGCATAGTTGCCGGCGATCGACAGCGAATCCTCGCCGTCGCCGCCATCGATCGCATCGGTCTTGGTGAGATTGGCTCCAAATATCAGCGTATCGTCGCCGTCGCCGCCCAGCACCACGTCGTCGCCCGCGCCGGCGATGATCGTGTCGTTGCCGGCGCCGCCCGTCAGCTTGTTGTTGCCGGCCGTGCCGGTCAGCATGTCATTGACCGCGGAGCCGACCACGTTCTCGATGCCCGAGAGCTTGTCGCCGGCAGCATCTCCGCCGGTCTGTGCGGCCGCGGAGTTGAGGTCCACCGTGACGCCGGTGGCCGAACCGTCATAGTTGACGGTGTCGGAGCCTGCGCCGCCGGTGATGATGTCCGCACCCTTGCCGCCGGTGAACTTGTCCGCGCCGCTGCCGCCGGTCAGTGTGTCGTCGCCTTCGCCGCCGAGCGCCGTCAGGCCGCTGGCGGTTTCTGCCGAGGCATTGACGTTGAGCGTGTTGGTGCCGGTCAGCAGGCTGCCGTCGATGAGGAGGCTGCTGGTGTTGTTGGCGTCGACAAAGGTCAGCTTGTAGTCGTTGCCGTCGGCCAGCTCGATCTGCTCGACATTCAACATTGTGGCCGCGCCGAACGCCACGCCGGCGGAATAGTCGCCGTTGAGGCGCAGCGTATCGGTGCCCTTGCCGCCGTCGAGTTTGTCGGCGGCGGTCAGGTTGGCGCCGAGGACCAGGACGTCGTTGCCGTCGCCGCCGTTCAGCGTGTCGACGCCCTTGCCGGCGGTCAGCATGTTCGGGCCGCCATTGCCGGTGATGACGTTGTCGCCGTCATTGCCGAAGCCGTCGATCGCGCCGGTGCCGGTCAAGGTCAGGTTCTCGACATTGTCCGGCAGCGTGAAAAGGTGCGATGCGAGAACGGTGTCGATTCCCTCGCCGGGCGCCTCGATCACGAGGTCATCGCAGTTGTCGACTGTGTACTTGTCGTTGCCGGCCAGGCCCTTCATCTGGTCGTCGAAGGTCGTGCCCTTGATGATGTCGTTGCCGTTGGTACCAGTGATCGTCGCCATCCGACCAAACCCCTCGTTTGCGGCCCCCGATACGCAGAAGCGCGCGGGTGCCGGGTCCGGCGGGAAAACCGGCGGTCGGTCAGCGCGCGCAAAAATACGTGGCCAGGTTGCGTCGCGGCCGATCTTGATGTCGGGGGGTATAGAATCCGTTAAAGATTGTTGGCCTAGTAGGCGGTCCGACCTAAGTCGCGGCGCAGGGCAGGCGCCGCTTTTTCAATCATTCCAGAGGGTTGTGCGGGCCGCACAGGAAACAAACCGGTGCACTCACCCAAGATTTCATGGCATCGTCAGCCTGGATAAATTCCTGCCCGGCGCGCGAGCCCTCAATCCGCCGGAACGGCCACCGGCTTGGGCCTTGGCTTCACGCTGATCAGCAGCACACCGCTCATGACCAGGGCCGCGCCGACGATCTGCTGCCAGCCGATCGGTTCGCCCAGCAGCCACCAGGCGAGCACAATGGTCGCGACCGGTCCGACCGCGCCGATGATCGCGACCTTGGGCGCGCCGATCATCTGGATCGCCTTGGCAGTCATGATGACCGGCAGGACGGTGGCGATCACCGCCATCGCGAGGGAGTAGCCATAGACCTGCGGCGGAAAGGCGAACGCCGCTGAAAGCGGGCGCGTCAGCGCGAACTGGATGAGGCAGCACAAGGCCGCCACCACGGTCGCGTAGGCGGCGAAGCGCAGGGCGCCGATCCGCCCCACCATCTCGCCGCTGCCGACGATATAGATCGCGTAGGTGACGGTGCAGGCGAACACGAAGCCGCCGCCGATCAGGACCGTGCTGACGTCGCCGGTATGCTGCAGGTCGCGCACGAACGAGATCGCGATGCCGATATAGGAGAGCACGAGCGCGAGGATGCCCCTGGCGCCGATCGACTTCTTGAACAGCGCCCACGAGATCAGCGCGACGATGGTCGGATAGAGAAACAGGATCAGCCGCTCCAGCGAGGCCGTGATGTATTCGAGGCCGAGGAAATCGAGCAGGCTGGACAGGTAATAGCCGACGAAGCCCAGCAGCAACACGGCCTTCCAGTCGGCGCGGGTGAGGGGACGCACGCCCCCGCGCTTCGAATACCACGCGACCGCCAGCAGCATCGGCAGCGCCATGATCATGCGCAGGGCCAGCGCCGAGATCGCGTCGGCGCCGTAGATATAGGTCAGCTTGACGAAGATCGCCTTGGTGGAAAAGAAAACAGCGGCGGTGAAGGCGACGATCGCGCCGGCAGAAATCCACATGGGGCAAGGGAAAGGCTGGCGTTGCGGGCTGCAACCAGCATGTCGGGCGGGTTGCGAGGCGCATCATGCCCACCCTGGCGCGACGCGTCGAGCCGCCGCGCATGCATATCTGCCATGTCGCGGCCCCAGTTTTCAGGGCCGCTGAGGCTTACGTGGTTCAGCCCACGGCGGTCAGCCGCTCCGGGCTCGGCATCTCGGCGCCCCACATCTTCTCGAGTGCGTAGAAGGTGCGCACTTCGGGGCGGAACAGATGCACGACCACGTCCCCGCCATCGAGCAGGACCCAGTCGCCCTGGTTGGCGCCCTCGACCGAGACCCGTTTCACGCCGGCCTTGGTCAGCTTGACGTCCAGGTGCGAAGCCATGGCCGCCAATTGCCGGGAATTGCGCCCGGTGGCGATCACCATGTAGTCCGCGATGGTGGATTTGCCTCGTAGGTCGATGGCGACGATGTCTTCAGCTTTGTCGTCGTCCAGGGAAGTCTCCACGATCTTCAGAAGATCCTGGGTCTGATCTGCGATCGACTTGGCGACCGCCTTACGCGTGCGAGGAATGGCAGCTACCTCCTTACCCGGCGGCATCGGCTAATCCGCCGGCCTGTTGGCCTTGAAACCCGGTTTGGTCTTGCCCGCCTGCTTACGGGCACGCTCGGCACGGATCGCGGTCGCCGAGATCGGGTTCAGCCGATGATGCACGAAAGCCCAGGCAGGAGCGGGCTGTTTGGCCAGGGTCTTGAGCGCCGCTTCGCGCCGCCGCGACCGCCGGAACCGCCGGGCCGCCAAGGCCGTCAATGCCTTGATAGTATAGGTAGGCCGGTCGAAAACCGCAATTGGCACGAGGTGAAAGATTCGTGTCCAGTCCCGCCAGGACGAGATTTGCGCCAAATTGTCGGCACCCATCAGCCACACGAAGCGATAGGACGGGAATCGCGTCACCAGCTTGCGCAAAGTATCGGCCGTGAATTGCGTGCTGAGCCTGCTCTCGATGTCGGTGACGCGGATGCGCGGATGCTGCGCCATGGCGCGGGCGCTCGCCATCCGGTCTGCGAAGGAGGCCATGCCGTCGACCGGCTTCAACGGATTTTGCGGCGAGACCATCCACCAGATTTCGTCGAGATCGAGATAGGTCAAGGCGGCCAGGCTGATGTCCCGATGGCCTTCATGGGCGGGATTGAACGACCCGCCCAGCAATCCGATGCGCCGCTTTCCCCCCATGCGCTTGCGTATTTTCCGTGTCAGGGCGTCACGCTTTTGCGTGTTTCGCGTGAAACATTTACGGGCGCGCCCAACCGTCGCCGCGCCGCATCAACCGCCCCTTGCGTCATCCCGGCCTTGAGCCGGGATCCATTTCGCCGCGGCTCGTGCGGCTGGACCATGGATCCCGGATCACGCCGCTGACGCGGCTGTCCGGGATGACGGTTGAGTGGGTGACGATGGCGGCGTGTCGCGTCGGCGCGCGCCTCACGTGAAGCACTCAAGGCCGCACCTGGCCGTCGCCGCGCACGAGGTACTTGTAGCTGGTGAGCTGCTCGCATCCGACGGGCCCGCGGGCATGCAGCTTGCCGGTGGAGATGCCGATCTCCGCGCCCATGCCGAACTCAGCCCCGTCGGCGAACTGGGTCGAGGCGTTCCAGATCAGGATGCCGGCGTCGATTTCGCGCAGGAAGCGATCGGCCGCTGACGGATTCTCGGTGATGATCGCCTCGGTGTGCTTCGAGCCGTGGCGGTTGATGTGATCGATCGCCTCGCCGACGCCCTCGACCACCCGCGCCGCGATGATCGCATCGAGATATTCGGTGTCCCAGTCGGCATCATTCGCGGGTTTCACACGATTGTCGGCAGCCTGGAACGCAGCATCGCCGCGCACTTCGCAGCCGGCCTTGATCAGATCGTCGACGAGCGTTGGGATCAGCGCCTTGACGCGCCGATCGACCAGCAGGGTTTCGGTGGCGCCGCAGACGCCGGTGCGCCGCATCTTGGCATTGACCGTGATGGCGCGCGCCTTTTCGAAGTCGGCATCGCCATCGATATAGGTGTGACAGTTGCCTTCCAGGTGCATGATGACGGGAATGCGGCTCTCCGCCGCCACGCGTTCATTCAACCCCTTACCGCCGCGCGGCACGATCACGTCGATCATGTCGTGCATGGAGAGCAGGATGCCGACGGCAGCGCGGTCGCTGGTCGGCACCACCTGGATCGCTTCGGCCGGCAGGCCCGCGCTGCGCAAGCCCGCCTGCAGGCATTCGACGATCACAGCGGAGGAACGCGCGCTCTCCGACCCGCCGCGCAGGATCGCGGCATTGCCGGACTTGAGGCACAGCCCGCCGGCATCGGCCGTCACGTTGGGGCGGCTTTCATAGATGATGCCGATGACGCCCAATGGCACCGATATGCGCGCGATCTTCAGGCCATTGGGCCGGTCCCACTCGGACAATACCCGCCCGATCGGATCGCGCTGTTCGGCAATCTCCTGCAGCCCGTTGGCCATCGCCTCGACGCGCTTCGCATCCAGCATCAACCGGTCGAGCAGCGCGGCGGTGAGGCCCTTGGCTTTCGCATCCGCCATGTCCTTGGCGTTGGCGGCAAGGATGTCGGCGGCGCGCGCGCGCAATTCCGCCGCCATCGCAGTCAGCGCCTTGTCCTTGGTCGCGCCATCGGCCATCGCCAGTTGAGTCGCAGCCGTTCGCGCGGCGCGGCCGAGGGCGCGCATCGCGCTGTTGAGATCGGGGGCGGGTGCCTTTACCACATTCATGACAGGACCAGATCGTCGCGGTGGATCATCTCATCACGCCCGCGATAGCCGAGCAAGTCGGCGATTTCGCGGCTTTTGTGGCCCATGATGTGCTTGGCGTCGCGGGCCGAATAGGCGACAAGTCCGCGCGCCACCTCGTTGCCCTCAGTATCGGTGACGATCACCGCATCGCCGCGCTCGAACCTGCCATCGACCCGGATGATGCCGGCTGGCAGCAGCGAGCGGCCGGCTTTGAGGGCCGCCAGCGCGCCGGCATCGACCGCGATGCTGCCGCTGGGCTTCAGCGAACCGGCGATCCAACGCTTGCGCGCAGTCTTCGGCTCGGAGGCCGGCAGGAACCAGGAGCATTGCCCGCCATCGAGGATCGCCTGCAGCGGATTCATGCGCCGGCCATCGGCGATCGCCATGCGGCAGCCGGCGTTCATCGCGATGCGCGCTGCCGCGAGCTTGGTCACCATGCCGCCGGAGGAGTATCCGGTCGGCGCTTCGCCCGCCATGGATTCGATCTCGGCATTCATCTCCGTGATTTCGGCGATGTGGGTCGCGCCCTTGTCCTTGCGCGGATCGGCGGTGTAGAGCCCGTCGATGTCGCTCAGCAGCACCAGAGTATCGGCGCTGATCATCGCCGCGACCCGCGCCGCCAGCCGGTCATTGTCGCCGAAGCGAATCTCCGCCGTCGCCACTGTGTCGTTCTCGTTGATCACCGGAACCGCGCCCATCTTCAGCAGCGTGTTCAGCGTGGATCGCGCATTGAGATGACGCCGCCGCTCTTCGGTATCGCCGAGCGTCAGCAGGATCTGCGCGACCGTGATGTGATGGCGCGCGAGCGTCTCCTGATAGGCGTGCGCCAGGCGGATCTGGCCGGTTGCCGCTGCAGCCTGCTTTTCTTCGAGGCGCAGCGTCCCGCCCTCAAGGCCGAGATGCCGCCGACCCACCGCAATCGCGCCGGAGGAAACCAGGATCACGTCCACGCCGCGTTCGCGTAAGGCGGCGACGTCGTCGCCCAGCGCATCCAGCCATTTGCGCCGGATGCCGCCGCTCTCCTCATCCACCAGCAGGGCGGAACCGATCTTGACGATCAGGCGCTTGGCGCTCGCAAGGCTGGCTGCAGTGCGGCGCTTCTCACTCATTGCGCCGCCTCGATGCTCGCTGCTTTTTCGGCCGCCTCCTTGGCGCGCGTCTCCTCGATCACGGCATAGGCGCGTCGCAGCAGCTCCGTCATGCCAATCTTCGCCGCGCCGGAAATCGCCAGCACCGGCGAGGGCGCGTTCTTGGCCCGCCCCTTCTTCAGCTTCGCGGCCTTGATCAGCACCTTGGTCTTTTCCTCGATGTCCTCAGGCGTCAGCGCATCGCATTTGTTGAGGCACAGAATCTCCGGCTTCGCCGCCAGCACCGGCGAATAGGATTTGAGCTCGGCGCGGATGGTCTTGTAGGCGCCGGCCACATCCTCCTGCGTGCCGTCGACCAGGTGGATCAGCACGCCGCAGCGCTCGACATGGCCGAGGAACCGCGTGCCCAAACCTGCGCCCTCATGCGCGCCTTCGATCAGGCCGGGAATGTCAGCCAGCACGAATTCCTTTTCGTCGACATGCACGACGCCGAGCTGCGGATTCAACGTCGTGAAGGGGTAGTCTGCGATCTTCGGCTTGGCGCGCGTGATCGCAGCCAGCAA
>Ga0111538_10006037_pt1 | contig 16450 bp, 13 predicted proteins | sample SoiMethybrSBSTD1_FD_79669 | JGI IMG/M metagenome (GOLD analysis project Ga0111538, IMG submission 79669) | Bulk soil microbial communities from a Populus tree surrounding site in Tennessee, USA - Soil MetaG P. TD hybrid SBSTD1 (version 2)... | ecosystem: Environmental > Terrestrial > Soil >...
CTCGCCGAGAAAGCGAAGCAGACCGGTCTGGATCAGCAGCTCGGCCCGCTCAATCCGTACGAGCGCCGTCTCGTCCACATGGCGGTGGCCGAGATCCCTGGAGTCACGACGGAGAGCATCGGCGACGCGTTCTCGAAGACTGTGCACATCTCGACCAGGAAGTGAATCGATCCGTGATCGCCGGATCGCGTGCGCCGGATGTTTTCCACTGACGATACGATCGTCGCGATTGCCACGCCCCAGGGCCGCGGTGGTATCGGTGTGGTCAGGATCAGCGGTCCTCGAGCGACAGAGATCGCGCAGGCCCTGACGAAGCTCGCCAAGCCACTGGAACCCCGCCACGCGACCTTCACCCTCGTACGGGCTCCCCATTCGCCGGAGACGCACGATTCCGCTCTCGATCAGGTCATCGCGACGCTGTTCCCGGGTCCGGCGTCGTACACCGGCGAGGATGTCGTCGAGATCAGCGCGCACGGAAGCCCCGTCGTTCTGAACAGCATCGTCAAGGGCGCCATCGGCGCCGGCGCTCGCCTCGCCGAGCCTGGCGAGTTCACACTGAGAGCGTTCCTCAATGGGCGGATCGATCTCCCGCAGGCAGAAGCAGTCGCCGATCTCATCGATGCCGTCACGCCGTTACAGGCGCGCGCCGCGTTCGATCAGCTTCAGGGCACGCTGACGAAAGCGCTTGCGGCAATCGATGCCGATCTCTTCGATTTGATTGCGCGACTCGAGGCGTCGCTCGATTTCCCTGACGAGGGATATCACTTCATCGAGCCCGGCGCGATTGCGGACGTTCTCAACGGGCTCATTTCCAGGCTCGACGCGATGATCGAGCGCGGTCAGCGGGGGCGAGTCATCCGCGAAAGCCACCTGGTGACGATTGTCGGACCGCCGAATGCCGGCAAGTCGAGCCTGTTCAATGCACTGGTCGGGTCCGCTCGCGCGATCGTCACGCCGGTGCCGGGCACGACCCGCGATCTCGTGAGTGAGACCGTCGATCTGGAAGGCCTGCGAGTCACCCTCGTTGATACGGCGGGGTTGCGCGACACGAATGACGTGGTGGAGCTCGAAGGCGTGTCACGCTCACGAGAGGCGATTCGAATCGCGGAGGTCGTTGTCGATGTCTGCGACGGCGCCGCAGCGCGGGTTCCGCAATCCACGCTGGAGACCAAGGCCACCATCGTCCGCGTGACGAACAAGAGCGATCTCCCGTCGTTTGCGCACGACCCAGAGGCGATACCCGTCTCGGCGCTCACCGGAACCGGAGTCGACGCGCTAAGGCGCCGGCTGTCTGCGACGCTCGGCGGCGAGGATTCTGGCGATTGCCCGGAAATGACGAACATACGTCACCTCGAGCTGGCCCGACAGGCATCGTCGTCGTTGAAAGCCGCGCGTGAGGCAGTTGAAACGTCGAACGGAACGCTTCCGGAGGAATTCGTTCTCGCCGATCTCGAGCGGGCTCGTGGTTCCCTGGAGGAAATCTCCGGACATCGGTCGAGCGAGGACGTGCTCGCCCACATCTTTGCCCGCTTCTGTATCGGAAAGTGAACCGGTGAGCCCGCAGTACGACGTCATCGTGATCGGCGCCGGACACGCAGGATGTGAGGCAGCGTTCGCCGCCGCGAGGCTCGGGGTCAGCGTTGCGATCTGCACGCTCTCCGACGACTCGGTTGCTCACATGCCGTGCAATCCCGCGATTGGCGGTACGGCGAAGGGGCATCTCGTTCGCGAGATCGATGCGCTCGGCGGCCTGATGGGTGTGGCCATTGACGCGACTGGCATCCAATTCAAGCTCCTTAACCGAAGTCGCGGCCCGGCTGTCTGGTCGCCTCGGGCGCAGGCCGACAAGCAAACCTACGGACGATGGGTTCGGGCGTTTCTCGACACAAACACGGACATCGAGTGGATCATCGGGAAGGCCGGACGCATCCTCTCCACAACTGGCCAGATCTCAGGGCTCGAACTGGAAGACGGTCGGGTCTTGGGCTGTCGTGCGCTGGTCGTCACGACAGGCACCTTCCTGAACGGCCTTGTTCATGTCGGACCCGAGCAGCGTCCGGCGGGCCGCGTGGGCGAACCGACATCACACGATCTCGCCGAATCGCTAAAAGCTTTTGGGTTCAGGTGGGGCCGCTTGAAGACAGGAACGCCGCCACGCCTGGATCGTTCCAGCATCGACTTCGCACGTCAGGTCGTCGCTGGACGCTTCGTCGAGGCGAATGGCGACGAGCCGCCCGTGCCCTTCTCGTTCTTGAGCGGACCGATTGATCGGAAGCAAGTCCCTTGTTATCTGCTATATACGAATGACTCCGTGCGGGCGATCGTTCGCGCGAACGTCGATCGGTCGCCCCTTTTTAACGGCCAGATCAAAGGCATCGGACCGCGGTACTGCCCCTCGCTCGAGGACAAGATCATTCGGTTCCCTGAGAAGGATCGCCATCAGATCTTCCTCGAGCCCGAAGGCGTGAACGCTCGCGAGATCTACGTCAACGGCTTCTCGATGAGCCTGCCGGCCGATGTGCAGCTCGAGCTCGTGCGATCGCTGCCTGGTCTCGAAGCGGCGGTCATGCTCCGCCCCGGATATGCGGTCGAGTACGACTTCATCCAGCCGACCGAGCTGACGCGCTGTCTCGAGACGAAGAAGCTGTCGGGCCTCTTTCTCGCCGGGCAGATCAACGGGACTTCGGGTTATGAGGAGGCGGCGGCCCAGGGCATTGTCGCTGGGGCGAACGCTGCGCTTCGCGTGCGCCGGGAACGGCGCCTGGAGATCGGTCGTCACGAGGGCTACATCGGCATCCTTATCGACGATCTGATCACGAAGGGCTGTCTCGAGCCGTATCGAATGTTCACGTCACGCGCCGAGCATCGACTCGCGCTTCGCATCGACAACGCCGATCTGCGGCTCACGCCGATCGGACGGGCCGTGGGGCTCGTCGGTGAGCATCGATGGAACGTCTTCGAGGCTCGGCGAGGAAGGCTCGACCGGAATCTCGAACTGCTGAGTCGGACGCTGGTTCGCTCGGTGAGTGGCGACCGTATCCCCGCCGCGCAAATGCTCAGAAACCCCGACGTCAAGCTCGCCGACATGCTAACCGCCGAGACTGTCGGACTAGAGCTTGATCCGGAATTCTCCGCGCTCGATGTGGCAAGCGTCGAGGTTTCCGTGAAGTATGCCGGTTATCTTCGCCGCCAGGATCGCGAGATCGAGGCCACCAAGAAGCACCTGCGCCGCCGCATCCCGATCGATTTTGCGTTCGAGGCCGTGCCGGGGCTTTCGAACGAGGCGGTCCAACGACTGAACCAGATCCGACCAGATACCCTGGCGCAAGCCGCGAGAATTCCCGGCCTCACGCCGGCGGCAATCGCCGTCCTCTCGACCTACGTCGGACGTCGCCCTCTCGAATCGTGAATGCTCTCTGTCCGTTTGAGCGGTTGGTTGCTCTAGGCGGTGCGGCGGGTTTCGACCTGACGTTCGATCAGATCGCACAGATTCAGACGTATCTAGGGCTGCTCGCCAAGTGGAATGCGACAGTCAACTTGACGGCTTTGCCGTTGGCTGGCTTTCCTGAGGCGTCCTTGGACCGGCTCGTCGGCGAGTCGCTGAAGTGCGCGTCATTGCTCAGCGAGAAGCGCCCTCTTCCGTCCCAGTGGTTCGATTTGGGCTCTGGCGGCGGATCGCCCGCCATCCCGTTGAAGATCGTTCATCCGACAGTACCGCTCACCATGGTCGAGGCTCGGTCCCGGAAAGCGGCCTTTCTGCGAGAAGCAATTCGCACGTTGAACCTCGAGCATGCTGCAGTGCTGAATACACGAGTTCAGGATTTGGAGAGAAAGGTCGACAGCCGTGGTGTCGACTTCATCAGCTTTCGCGCGCTTCGGCTGGACCTGGATCTCGCTAAGTGTTTGAGGCGCCTGGCGATCACTGGCGGAAGGATCGCTCTTTTCGGCAGCGTTTCGTGGGAGTTTCTTCGCAGCGATTTCGAATTGGACCAGGTCCAGGGCCCGGTCACGCTGCTGCGTCGACGCGAATGTTCCACGTGAAACAATCCAACGGTTGACGAACGCGAATCACGTCCCGTATCCTCCTGCGGTCAATCTTCTCGCCACAAGTTCCGTTAATTGGGCGAATAACAGATTTACATGTCCCGCGTCATTGCGGTCGCCAACCAAAAAGGTGGAGTCGGTAAAACCACCACGGCCATCAACGTGGCCACTGCACTCGCGCTGGCGGGCCAGCGCGTGCTTCTCGTCGACGTCGACCCGCAGGGCAATCTGACCAGCGGCGTCGGACAGAAAGGGAAGTCACCTGCCGATCACACCATCTACGCGGCGCTCACAACTGAGACGCCGACGATTGATTCGACACCCTTCGTTGTCCACACGGGGATCGATCGTCTCGACATCATCGGCGCCGATCGACAGTTGACCGGCGCGGAGATCGAAATGGTCGGCCTCGCGCAGCGCGAAGAGCGGTTGCGATTGTTCATCGTCGGCACGCGGGGCCAATACGACTACACGTTCATCGACTGTCCGCCATCACTCGGTCTGCTCACCCTGAACGCATTGGTCGCGGCGGATGCCGTCCTCATCCCGCTGCACTGTGAGTATTTCGCCTTGGAAGGCCTCGCCGATCTCGTTGGAACGATGCGCCGCGTCCGCGCGTCACTCAATCCCGGACTCGACATCGACGGAGTGCTCCTGACGATGTACGACGAGCGCACGAACCTGGGACAGCAAGTCGCCAACGATGTTCGCGAGTTCTTTCAGGAAAAAGTGTTTCGAACCGTGATTCCGCGCAACGTTCGTCTCGGCGAGGCGCCCAGCCACGGCCTGCCGGTCATGTTGTACGACCCCAAGTCGCGTGGCGCCGAGGCGTACGCCGCACTCGCCCGCGAGATGCTGGAACGCGTCGAATCGGTCACGCCGGTCGGCGTCACGAACGAGGAAAGCGAGCCGTCGCATGGATAAACGACCCGCTCTTGGCAAGGGACTGAGTGCGCTCATCCCCGACGCGCCCGAACCGCGAATCGCGCCGACCGAAGTGGATATCGACCGGCTCGTGCCGAACGCGTTTCAGCCGCGCGGCCAATTCGACGATGGAGGTCTCGACGATCTGGCGCGCTCGATACAGGCTAACGGAATCATCCAGCCGATCGTCGTACGGAAGACTGGCGACACATTCCAGATCATCGCCGGCGAGCGGCGATGGCGTGCCGCGCAGAAGGCAGGATTGCATCGCGTCCCGGTTGTGGTGCGTGATGTCGCGCCCGGCCAGGAGCGGTCGCTCCTCGAGATGGCGCTCATCGAGAACATTCAGCGCGAGAATCTCAACCCGATAGACGAGGCGCTGGCCTATCGCCGGCTCGCCGATGAGTTTCACCTGACGCAGGAGGCGATTGCCTCGGCCGTCGGCAAGGATCGCGCGTCGGTGGCCAACTGCCTGCGGCTGTTGAAATTACCAGCCGAAGTCCAGGCCGATGTCGCCGGCGGCGGGCTGTCAATGGGTCACGCCCGCGCACTTCTGGCCCTCGCCAACGAAGTGGACCAGCTCCGGCTCTCCCGAGAGGTCATCGCGCGGAAGCTGTCCGTGCGGGAAACCGAGACGCTGGTGCGCAAGATCGGAGAGGGGCCGGCGGCTCGCGCCAAGACACCGGCTGAGCCGGCTCCTACTGACGTGCACACACGCTCAGCCGAAGAGCGGCTTCGCCTTCAATTCGGGACGAGAGTCCGGATTGTGCGGCAAGGCGCAGCGGGCCGCATCGAATTCGACTTCGCATCAGAGGCAGAGCTCATTCGTTTGTTCGACCAGTTGATGGGCGAAGCCTAAGGGCCACGTGAGGGGCACAGGCCCGGAACCGTGGTATAAATTGGTGTTTTCCTGAGAGCCTCGACCATCTCGTGCCAGATGCGTCCGGTCGTAGACCGGGAAAACAGACCGGTCGTGACCGGCCGCCCTGCGGCCACCGAATCCCAAGCTTCAAGTGAATCGACGCCCCGTGGCGTCATAGTGCGAGTCGAAGAACGTCGGATCGAAGGCATCGAGGCGCTTGTGAAACTCCGCACGAGCGCTCCTGAGCCGCCGGACCGTGACGCATGACCAACCGGACTGCTGCCACACGCTACGCCCGCGCGCTGCTCGACGTCGCGCTTCACGAGCGCGTCGACCCGTCGCTCGTCGAATCTGAGCTCGCGGCGTTCACTGCGCTGTTCGCCAGTGACCAAACTCTTCGCAAAGTACTGCTGAACCCGGCCGTACCGACGCCGCGCAAGCGCGCGGCGATTGCCGAGATCGCGCGCCAGGCATCTGTCGCAACGGTCGTGCGCAAGCTCCTGATCCTGCTCGCCGAGCGCGATCGTCTCGCGCTGCTTCCAGACCTGCTGGCGTCGTACCGCGAGCGGCTCCTGGATCGCGCGAAGGTCGTACGCGCAGAGGTGACGAGCGCGGTGGAACTGTCGCCTGACCGGGCGGAGGCGATCGAGCGTCGCTTGGCCGAACTGACCGGCCGATCGGTCGTGCTGACGACACGCGTCGATGCCTCGCTGATTGGCGGGATCGTGGCGCGCGTGGGTGGCACGGTGTACGACGGCAGCGTGACGACACACTTGCAGAAATTGAGGGCGCGGCTCGCTGAAGGCCTGTGAGGCGGGTGAAGGAGCACGCCGTGTGAAACACGTCGCGGTCCGAGAACGAGCCCGGGAGTTGAACAGACTGGGCGACGGACCGCGGGGTAAGACGACGCGGCACGCGAGGCGGGGAGAAACTCCGGAGTCATAAATGGACATCAAGGCTGAAGAAATCTCCAAGATCATCCGCGAGCAAATCGGCAGCTACGCCGTTGACGTCGACGTCGCCGAGGTCGGCAGCATCATCTCGCTGGGCGACGGCATCGCGCGCATCCACGGCGTCGAGAACGCGATGGCCGGCGAGATGCTCGAGTTCCCGCATGGCGTGTACGGCATCGCGCTGAACCTCGAAGAGGAAAGCGTCGGTGCGGTGTTGCTCGGCGAATTCAAGGAAATCAAGGAAGGCGACATCGTCAAGCGCACGGGCCGCATCATTTCCGTGCCGGTCGGCGACGAGATGCTTGGCCGCGTCGTCAATGCGCTCGGTCAGCCGATCGACGGCAAGGGGCCCATCGCCACGAAGCGCTTCTCGCCGATCGAGCGCCTGGCCCCTGGCGTCGTCGACCGTCAGTCGGTGAAGGAGCCGCTGCAGACCGGCCTCAAGGCCATCGACGCGATGGTGCCTATCGGCCGCGGCCAGCGCGAGCTCATCATCGGCGACCGGCAAACGGGGAAGACGGCCGTCGCGATCGACGCTATCCTGAATCAGAAAGACACCGGCGTCATCTGCATCTATAACGCCATCGGTCAGAAGCAGTCGACGGTCGCACAGGTCGTGCGCACGCTCGAGGAAGCCGACGCGATGCGCTATACGATCGTGGTGGCCGCCGCGGCCGCCGATCCGGCGCCGCTTCTTTACATCAGCCCGTACTCGGCGTGCACCCTTGGCGAATTTTTCCGCGACAGCGGCGGTCACGCGCTGGTCGTCTACGACGACCTCTCCAAGCACGCGCAGGCCTATCGCGAGATCTCACTCTTGCTGCGCCGGCCGCCGGGCCGCGAAGCGTATCCCGGGGACGTCTTCTACCTGCACTCGCGCCTGCTGGAGCGCGCCGCGAAGTTGAACAAAGAGCTCGGCGCGGGTTCGCTGACGGCGCTGCCGATCATCGAGACGCAGGCGGGCGACCTGTCGGCCTACATTCCGACCAACGTCATCTCGATTACCGATGGCCAGATCTTCTTGGAGTCGGACCTGTTCCATCAGGGCGTCCGACCGGCCATCAACGTCGGCAATTCGGTGTCGCGCGTCGGCGGATCGGCGCAGGTGAGAGCCATGCGGCAGGTGGCCGGGACGCTGCGCCTCGATCTCGCGCAGTACCGCGAGCTGGCGGCCTTTGCGCAGTTCGGCAGCGACCTGGACAAGTCGACGCAGGCTCAGCTGACGCGCGGGGCGCGGCTGGTCGAGATTCTGAAGCAGCCGCAGTACGAGCCGCTGCCGGTCGAGCGGCAGATCGCCATCATCTTTGCCGGCACCAACGGCTACCTGGACAACATCGCCATCAGCGAAGCCCGGAACTTCGAGATCGAGCTCTACAAGTTCCTCGAGTCGCGCTACGGGCAGGTGTTCAAGGACATCGCAGAGAAGAAGCAGCTCGACGATCAGCTGAAGGCGACCCTCAACCAGGCGGTCAAGGAGTTCGCCGGCGACTTCGCGGCGAGGAAGGCGACCGCAGCGTAACGCGCCATGCCGTCACTGATTGACCTGCGCCGCCGCGTGCGGGCGGTAAAGAACACCCAGCAGATCACCAAGGCCATGAAGATGGTGGCCGCGTCCAAGCTCCGCCGGGCGCAAGAGCGGATCATGCAGGGACGCCCGTATGCCATCCACATGCACCATATGTTGGTGGGGCTGGCCTCCCGCGTCGATCGATCGATTCACCCGCTGCTCTCTGCCGGCGCCGGCGGCGACAACGCTCCCACGCTAGTCATCGTGATCACCGGAGACAAGGGCCTCTGCGGCAGCTTCAACACGAACGTCATCAAGGCCGGCGTCACGTATGTCGCCGAAAGTCCGACGAAATGCACGCTGGCGCTGGTCGGCCGGAAGGGCCGCGAGGTTTTCACCCGCCGCGGATTTCCAGTGACGGCGGAGTGGTCCGGAATCTTCCAGCAGCTCGGCCCCGATAATGCGTTGGAAATCGCCAGGCTCGCCATGGACGCTTTCACGGCGGGTGAGGTCAGCAAGGTGATGCTCGTGTACAACGAGTTCAAGTCCGTGCTCTCGCAGCGCGTGGTCGTCACTCAATTGCTGCCGATTCCGCGCGAGGAAGTGGACGAGGCAGGGCCGCCTCAGACGGAGTACATCTTCGAGCCCGCGGCCCAGGAAATCTTCAACCAGTTGCTGCCGCGCCACGTCGGGGTCCAGGTGTACCGGGCCCTCCTCGAGTCGAACGCCGCGTTCTACGCCGCCCAGATGGCGGCGATGGACACGGCCACGAAGAACTCGGCCGAGATGATCGACAGTCTGACGCTCTATATGAACAAGGTCCGGCAGGCGGCGATCACGCGTGAAATCATCGAGGTGGTCTCCGGCGCCGAAGCGCTTTAAGTCGGCGGTCTCCCAGAAGGCCGCGGAAAGCACATCATGGCTGACAAGAAAGTGGGACGCATCGTTCAGGTCATCGGACCGGTGCTCGACGTCGAGTTCGAGGCGGGGCACCTTCCGGCGATTTACAACGCGCTTCACGTGACGGCAGATCGTCCTGGCGCTGAGAAAATCGATGTCATCGCGGAAGTCGAGCAGCACCTCGGCGAGAATCGTGTCCGCGCCGTCGCGATGAAGCCCACCGACGGCATGCAGCGCGGCATGAGTGCAGTCGATCTAGGCGAGCCGATTTCGGTGCCGGTCGGGCCCCAGACTCTCGGCCGGGTGCTCAACGTGCTCGGTGAGCCGGTGGACTTCCCCGACCGTCCCGTTCAGTCACAGGAGCGATGGCCGATTCACCGGCCTGCGCCGTCGCTCGAGGCCCAGTCGACGGAACTCAGGATGTTCGAGACCGGCATCAAGGTCGTCGACCTGCTCGAGCCGTATCTCCAGGGCGGCAAGATAGGCCTCTTCGGCGGCGCTGGCGTCGGCAAGACCGTCGTCATCATGGAGTTGATCCACAACATCGCCCTCAAGCACGGCGGCGTCTCCGTGTTCGGCGGCGTCGGTGAACGAACGCGCGAGGGCAACGACCTCTGGCATGAGTTCCAGGAGAGCGGCGTCATCGATCCGCACGACCCGGCGAAGTCTCGTGCGGCGCTCGTGTACGGACAGATGACCGAGCCGCCCGGCGCGCGGTTGCGCGTCGGCCTCTCGGCGCTGACCGTGGCGGAGTACTTCCGCGACGCCGAGGGCAAGGACGTGCTCCTCTTCATCGATAACGTCTTTCGCTTCACGCAGGCCGGGTCCGAGGTCTCGGCGCTGCTGGGCCGCATGCCGTCGGCCGTTGGCTATCAGCCGACCCTGCTGAGCGAAATGGGCCAGATGCAGGAGCGGATCACGTCGACCCAGAAAGGCTCCATCACGTCGGTCCAAGCGATTTACGTGCCCGCGGACGACTACACTGATCCGGCGCCAGCGACGACCTTCGCACATCTGGATGCGACGACCAATTTGTCGCGCGCCATCTCGGAACTGGGTATCTATCCGGCGGTGGATCCGCTGGCCTCGACTTCGCGGATTCTCGATCCGCGTATCCTGGGTAACGAGCACTACAACGTCGCCCGGCAGGTCAAGCAAATCCTGCAGCGATACAAAGACTTGCAGGACATCATCGCCATCCTCGGCATCGACGAGCTCTCCGAAGACGACAAGCTCACCGTGTCGCGGGCGCGGAAAATTCAGCGGTTCCTGTCGCAGCCCTTCTTCGTGGCGCAGCAGTTCACGGGACTCGACGGAAAGTACGTCGCGATCGCCGACACCATTCGCGGCTTCAAGGAAATCGTCGAAGGGAAGCACGACGCGATCCCTGAGCAGGACTTCTACATGGTCGGCACGATTGACGAAGTCGTTCAGCGCTTCCAGAAGCGGCAGGCGGCGTAGCCGGCAGGATCAGACGTGGAGATACCGTCCAAGCTTCGATTGGAGGTCGTGTCGGTTGACCGGACGCTCGTCGACCAGATGGTCGACGAGGTCGAGATCCCGGGCAGCGAGGGGTACTTCGGTGTGCTCCCTGGACACGCCCCGCTCGTCGCACTCATCGGTGCGGGCGAACTCTGGTACCGTGTGGGCCAGGAGACCGTGCACATGATGGTGGCAGAAGGGTACACGGAAGTTTTGCCGAACCGCGTGACGGTGCTGACGCAAGTCGCCGAGCGACCCGAGGAAATTAACGTCGCTCGGGCAGAGGCAGCCAGGAAGCGCGCCGAAGACCGGATGTATTCGACGCCGCTCGTGGAAATCGATTACGAGCGGGCGAGGATTGCGCTGTTGAAGTCGCTCATGCGGCTGCAGGTGGCGAGCCGCGCCCGCATCCGTTCGTAAGCCCGACACCAAACTCTCGACATTGCAGGATTGCCGCAGCGAGGAGTCGCAGGACGAGAAGGATGGAAAGGCCTTCCGTTCCGCAATGCCTTTTTGCCATCCTGTAATCCTGCAATCCGGCAATGTTCAGTAATCTGGTCCAGTTGCTGCGTTATCGCGGGCTCATTCAGAGCCTGGTCGCGCGGGAGCTGAAGGCCCGCTACCGGGGATCGGTGCTCGGATTCCTGTGGTCGTTTATCAATCCCCTCTTGCTGTTGGCGATCTACTCCTTCATTTTCACGACGATCATGCCGAATCGGGTGGAAGGCGTGCAGCCGTACGCGCTGTTCATGCTGTGCGGGATCCTGCCTTGGACGTGGTTCGCCGCGTCGCTCACCGAGGCGGCTGGCTCGCTCATTTCCGGCGGGAATCTCATCAAGAAGGTCCTGTTTCCAGCCGAAGTCCTGCCAATCGTCAGCGTGCTCGCCAACATGGTGCACTTCGCGCTGGCGCTGCCGATCGTGCTCATCTTCCTGGTCATCTATCGGCACACGCCGGATGCCGCCGGCCTCGTCTGGTTCCCCGTCGCGGTTGTCGTCCAGTTGGTCTTCACCATCGGACTCGCGCTGGCGCTGTCGGCGCTGACGGTTCACTTCCGCGACATTCGTGACATCCTGGCGAACGTCTTGATGTTGTGGTTCTTCGCGACGCCGATCATCTACCCCTGGTCACAGAAGGAGGTCGAGCCGTACCGCCAGCTGTTCAACGTCAATCCCTTCACGCACCTGGCGGTGACCTATCAGGAAGTGCTGTTCTTCCCGGGTCCGGTCGGACACTGGCGCTGGCTCCTCGCGCTCGGCGTGGCGTCTATTGGCGTGTTCCTCGCCGGCTATTGGCTCTTCGACCGTCTGAGGGACTCGTTCGCTGAGGTCGTATGACGCCAGCGATCGAGTTGAAGGACGTCACCAAGATCTACCGCCGGTACAGCGGCCGCCAGTTCGCGACACTGAAGAGCGCGCTGCTGCAACGGAGCATTCTGCGCGACCTCAGCCCGACTGAAACCTTTCCCGCCCTCCAGAACGTGTCGTTTGCCGTGCAACCCGGCCGGACCTACGGTATCGTCGGCCGAAACGGGTCGGGAAAAAGCACCGCGCTGAAGCTGGTGGCCGGCATCACGAAACCAACGACCGGGACGGTCGTCGTTCGGGGTCGCGTCTCGGCTCTGATCGAGCTTGGCGCCGGCTTTCATCCCGAAATCTCTGGCCGGGAGAACGTCTTCATCAACGGCATCATGCTCGGTTTGTCGAAGCGGGAGATTGTTCGACGGTTCGACGAGATTGTCGAATTTGCCGAGCTCGAAAACTTCATCGACGCGCCGGTCAAGACCTATTCGTCGGGGATGTACATGCGGCTCGGCTTTGCCGTTGCCATCCACGTGGATCCCGATTTGCTCTTGGTCGACGAGGTCCTGGCCGTCGGCGACGAAGGCTTCACCCACAAGTGTCTCGACAAGTTTGCCGAGTTCAGACGACGGGGGAAAACCATTCTGCTCGTGACGCACTCGCTGAGCGTGGTCGAACGCTTTTGCGACGAGGCGATCTGGCTCGATCACGGACGTGCGCGGGCGCATGGGGATCCGAAACGGGTCGTTGACGCCTACCTGACCGCGGTCGAGGAAGGCGAAGAAGCGTTGCTGGCGACGACGACCGCCCGGGCGGTGGCGGCGGCTTCGACACCGACAGGCGGAGTGCCGCTACCGACCAGCGGCGAATCCGCGGCGCAGGCGGCGACCGCGGCCAGCGCGACTGAGACCGGTCCCCATGGGATTCAGGACATGTTCCTCGCGACCGAGGGCCGGTGGGGCACGCGCGAGGTGGAGATCGCGCGCGTCGAGCTCGTCGATGGACAGGGTGAGCCGTCTTTTCTTTTCCACTCCGGTGAGCCGTTTACCGTGCGGCTCGTGGCCCGCGCGGTAACGCCAGTCGACGACTTCGTGTTCGGGATCAGCCTCTTCAACGCCGACGGCGTGTGTTGCTACGGGACCAACACGTATATCGAACAGATGACGCCTGAGCGATTGGCCGGCGAGGTTCAGGTGACATTCGACGTCGCCGCGCTCGACCTGGTCGACGGTACCTACAAGCTCGACGTGGCGGTGCACAAACGCGACGGCTATCCCTACGACTATCACCGCCTGCTCTACACGTTCCGCGTCAAGTCGCGGACCCATGACGTCGGGATTTATCGGCCGATGCATCGATGGTCCTTCAGCGGCGACGTCAGATTCGAATCGCCGAAGCCGGGGCAGCCCGACTGAACGCAGACAATCCACCCGCGCTGGACTACACTCGCCTGATGGCCTTGAGGACGGCCGCCGAGACCCGTCAGTGGATTGAAAGTCTTCAGGGGCAGAACCACCGGGTGGTTTTCACCAACGGTGTGTTCGACCTGCTGCATCCGGGACACGTTCGCTATTTACGGGCGGCTCGCCAGCGAGGCGACGCGCTGGTCGTCGGCATCAACTCAGACCGATCGGTCAACGCCAACAAAGGACCCGGCCGTCCAATCGTGCCCGAACGCGAGCGAGCCGAGCTCCTGGCAGCGCTCGCGTGTGTCGACGCCGTCGTCATCTTCGATGAAGAGACGCCGCACGAGCTGATCGCGGCGCTTCAACCCGACGTCCTGGTCAAGGGCGCGGATTGGGCCGCCGACGCCATCGTCGGCCGCGAGCTGGTCGAAGGGCGCGGAGGCCAGGTCGAGCGGATGCCGGTCGAGGCAGGCTATTCCACGAGCGCCCTCATCCGAAGAATTCGCGGCATGAATCCTCGCTGAGTTCGAGAAAGGCAAGCCCTCACCGTGACCACTTCGACGTCACTCAACCTACAGGCTGTTCTGAAGACAGCGGTTGCCCGGACCGGTCTCGACCGTCCCGCGTCCACCGTATCTGGACTCAGCCCGGCGGCGAAGGCGTTGTATGTGGCTGTTGCGGCCAGCGCCGCGCCAGGTGGCACGACGTTGTTCATCGTGCCGACCGATCGCGACATCGAGCAGGCGGCGGAAGACGTCGCGTTCTTTCTCGCCGCCCTGGAAGGTCTTTCAGGGGCGGCGACGGAGAGGGCCGTCCTGCCGTTGCCATCGCATGAAGTCGATCCATACCGCGGTCTGTCCCCCCACGTCGGCGTGTTGTCGGCCCGCGCGCGGACCCTGCACGCTGTCGTCCGTGGGACGGCGCGCGTGGTTGTTGCCTCCGCGGCCGCACTCCTGCCTCGCGTGAGCTCGGCCGAGCGGTTGGTGGAAGCGTCGATCGACCTGCGGCCCGGCGACGATATCCCGCCAGACCGCCTCAGCGCGCTGCTCGTCGACGCCGGGTTCCGCAGAGAGGATCCGGCCGACGAACACGGAGAGTTCGCACTGCGGGGCGGCATTCTGGACGTGTTTCCGGCGGGCGAGACGTATCCGGTTCGCTTCGAGTTCGTGGGTGACACGATCGAGTCGCTGCGTACCTACGACCCGGCTACGCAACGCTCGATCGCCCCCATCGATCAGGTGTCCATCGTCCCACTGAGAGATGTTCTCCCGCTCCAGAGCGCCGCGCCGGATGATGGCGAGGGACCGGCCGACCGCCGGGCCACGATCTTCGATCTGCTGGCGCGCGCACGGTCTCTACGCGTGATTGCCTCCGAGCGCGACGAGATCGACGCCGCTGGTCAGAAGTTCGGCGAGCTCGTCACCCGCAGTTACGAGGAGAGCAGGCAGCGAAGCAGCCGCCTGCCGGAACCAAATGACCTGTTCATCCCGTGGGAGATGGTCGCTTCGAGGCTGACCTCGGGCACCGAGCTCGCGCAACTCGCCCTCGAGTCCGACCGAGACCCCCGCGCGACGCATCACGTCAGCTGCCAACCGATCGTTGAACTCAACGGCCGCGTTGGCGATTGGGTTGCCGACATCCGCCGGTTCCGCGAAGCAGGTGAAACGACGCTGTTCATCGCCGCCACGCCAGGTCGGGCCGAACGCACGATCGAACTGCTGAAAGACTACGAAGTCCTCGCCGTTCCCGTCGAGCGCGCCGACGATGCACGGTATGCCGCCGTGCTGGTGGGCATCGGTCACCTTTCGAGAGGTTTCCGGCTTCCGGACGCGGCGTTTCAGATTTACGCCGAAGCCGATGTCTTCGAAGAGGAAAGGCGGGCGCCCGAGCGGCGGCGCGCTGCGAGCAAGGCGTTCCTCTCGGACCTTCGCGATCTGAAGCCAGGCGATCTGGTTGTGCACGTCGATCATGGCATCGGCGCCTTCATCGGGCTGAAGCAGATTGGGGTTGCGGACGCGACGCAGGAGTTCCTCGAGCTTCGCTACGCTGGCGACGACAAGCTGTTCGTCCCGGTGGAGCGGCTGGATCTGGTGCAGAAGTTCACTGGGGCGACGCGCCCACCGGTCGACCGCCTCGGCGGAACCTCCTGGGAGAGGGCCAAAACGAGAGTCAAGAAGGCCATGCGCGACATGGCCGAAGAGCTGCTCAAGCTCTACGCCGCGCGTAAGGCCTCACCAGGTTACGCGTTCACCGCCGATTCGCATTGGCAGCAGGAGTTCGAGGACGCCTTCGAGTATGAGCTGACCCCGGATCAGCGGACGGCCATTGCTGATATCAAGCGCGACATGGAATCGACGACGCCAATGGATCGTCTCTTGTGCGGCGACGTTGGCTACGGCAAGACCGAGGTTGCCATGCGCGGGGCGTTCAAGGCGGTCATGGACGGCAAGCAGGTCGCGTTTCTCGCGCCGACGACGGTACTGGCCTTTCAGCATCAGAAGACGCTGCGGGAGCGCTTTGCCGGGTTCCCGATTCAGATTGAAATGGTCAGCCGATTCCGGAGCAAGGCCGAGCAAAAGGATGCATTGGCGGCGTTGGCGGCCGGCAAGGTGGACATCATCGTCGGCACGCACCGCCTTCTGTCGAAGGACGTCTTGTTCCGCGATCTCGGACTGCTCGTCGTCGACGAAGAGCAACGATTCGGCGTGGCGCACAAAGAAAAGATTAAGCAGCTGCGCCGGAAGGTCGACGTTCTGACGATGACCGCGACGCCGATCCCGCGCACCTTGAACATGTCGCTCGTCGGCATCCGCGACATGTCGATCATCGAGACCCCGCCCAAGGACCGCCTGTCGATTCAGACCAACGTCGTCAAGTTCGATCAGGAGATCATCAGGCGAGCCATCCGCAGCGAGCTTGATCGGAACGGGCAGGTGTATTTCGTTCACAACCGCGTCGAGTCCATCTTCTCAATCGGAAACCTCGTTCAGCGGCTGGTGCCTGAGGCCCGCCTCGTCATCGGGCATGGACAGATGAGCGAGGACGCGCTGGAACGCGCCATGCTCGACTTC
>Ga0111538_10006038_pt1 | contig 16447 bp, 13 predicted proteins | sample SoiMethybrSBSTD1_FD_79669 | JGI IMG/M metagenome (GOLD analysis project Ga0111538, IMG submission 79669) | Bulk soil microbial communities from a Populus tree surrounding site in Tennessee, USA - Soil MetaG P. TD hybrid SBSTD1 (version 2)... | ecosystem: Environmental > Terrestrial > Soil >...
GCTCCTTGATGCCGGCGGAGAGCGTCGACTGGGTGACGAACTGCGCCTCCGCCGCCTCGCGGAAGTTCAGGCGCTCGGCCAGCTCGATGAGGTAGCTCAGCTGGCGGAGAGAGGGGAGGGCGGGCATTGTGAAGTGATGAGCTGCGCGGTGACGACGCTATCGCTGGTGACGAGCTGCGCGGTGAAACCTTTGCGGTCACGAGTCACGGGTCACCGGTCACGAGTCACGCCTCATCGAAAAGAACGATCATTCTAAACGAAACAACTCATTGGAGCGATCAGAACGGACGGCGCAGACTCCTGCCTCATCAGTGCGTACCAACGAAAAGGAGAGCGACATGCTGACTGTTGGAGACCGTATTCCGAAATTCGACGTCCAGGCGGTGGTGTCCACCGACATGGAAAAGGCCTTTCAACGCGTGACCGGCGAGTCCGACGCGGGCAAGTGGAAGATCGTGTTCTTCTGGCCCAAGGACTTCACTTTCGTCTGCCCTACCGAGATCGCGGCGTTCGGCAGGCTCCACGGCGATTTCCAGGACCGCGAAGCGGTGGTCTATGGCGTGTCGACCGACAGCGAGTTCGTACACCTCGCGTGGCGCCGCTCGCACCCCGATCTCAAGGACCTGCCGTTCCCGATGCTGGCGGACGTCAAGCGGGAGCTGTCGAGCGCCTTCGGCATCCTCGACCGCAAGGAAGGCGTGGCGCTGCGGGCGACCTTCATCGTGGACCCCGAAGGCGTCATCCGTTTCGCGTCGGTCAACGATCTCAACGTCGGGCGCAACCCGCAGGAAGTGCTGCGCGTGCTCGATGCCCTGCAGACCGACGAGCTGTGCCCGTGCAACTGGAAGAAGGGCGAGGAGTTTCTGAAGGCGGCCTGACCGAATCATAGCTCCCCTCTCCCCGAACCTGGGGAGAGGGAATTCCTGGAGGAATCATGTCATTACAAGCACTGAAAGACCGCCTGCCCGACTACGCGAAGGACATCAAGCTGAACTTGGGCTCCCTCGCGTCCGAGCAGGTGCTGAACGAGAAGCAGAAGGCGGGGACCTTTATCGCCGCCGCGCTCGGCGCGCGCAACGCCGGCGTTGCGGCGGCCATGATCGCGGAATTCTCGCCCGCGCTCGACGCGAAGGAGCTCGCGGCGGCGAAGGCTGCCGCAGCGGTGATGGGCATGAATAACGTCTACTACCGGTTCCTCCACTTGGTTGAGAACGAGGCCTACGGCAAGCTGCCCGCGAAGCTGCGCATGAATGCCATCGCGCAACACGGTATCGCACGCGCCGATTTCGAGTTATGGTCGCTGGCGGTGTCCGCGATCAACGGCTGCGGCATGTGCATCGAAGCGCACGAGAAGGCGGTGCGCAAGGACGGCATTACCGCAGAGCAGGTGCAGGCGGCGGTGCGCATTGCCGCAGCGGTCAATGCCGCAGCAGCGGTCCTGGATACGGAAGGCGCGGGCATGCCCGAGCACGCAGCGGTCGCGGCCTGACGCCTTGCCCCTTGGGGCAGCCATGCCGGAACCAAGGTGCAATGGCGGGTCAGGTGTTGCCGGGGATACTCTGGCATCAAGGTTTCGGAGGCGCTGAAACCCAGCGCTCCGAAGGCGGCGTAGCCAACCCCTCCTCCCCGGCTACGCCTGCCTGGGCCCGCCTCGAGCGGGCCCTTTTTTTGCCACGCTTTGCCGCGCCGGCGCGGGTGGTTCCCCTTGGACCAATTGTCCCCCGGGTGATGAACCTCGACCGGTTCGACGTTGCCGCTTAGGTTTCGTGCCCGTTACGCGCCGCAGCGAGAAAGGGCCGGCGTGCGGTGCCCGGAGGCGTCTCCCCGGGGGTGGACGATTGGATACTCCTATTCCTGAGATGGTGGCAAGATGGACCTATGAGCGTCCACATGGGCTAGGGTCTCAGATCGAAACCAGGAAGATGGAGCGCAACGGTCCATGCCTCTGTGGCAGCGGCAAGAAATACGAACAGTGCTGTATGCAACTTACGTCAACCAGTGCTAGCGCAGGCGAGGTCAGCAAGGCCATGCAGGCTGCACTGGAACACCATCGGGCCGGGCGCCTGCCTCAAGCAGAAACCCTCTACCGGCAGGTACTCCGGCTGGCGCCGGACCACGCGGATGCGCTGTATCACCTTGGGGTGATCGCGTATCAGGTGGATCGGAGCGAAAGCGCGGTCGAACTCATCGGGAAGGCGATCGGTGCAAACCCGTCCGAGTCTGCCTATCACAACGTCCTGGGGCTGGCATTCCAGAAGCAGGGCAAGCTGAACGAAGCTGTCTCCTGCTACCGCAAGGCGCTCGCGCTCGAGGCGAATTCTGCGGAGGTGCACTACAACCTGGGGGGCGCACTCCTGCAACAAGGCATGGTGGACGAGGCGGTCGCCAGCTACGGCCAGGCGCTCTCGTCCAGACCGGACTATGCCGAGGCACACAACAACCTGGGGGTTGCGCTCCTGCAACAAGGCAAGCCGGACGTGGCGGCCGTCAGTCATCGCCAGGCGCTTTCCCTCAACCCCGATCATGCCGAGGCGCACAACAATCTCGGCATGGCGCTCAGAACGTTGGGCAAGCTGGACGAGGCGCTCGCCAGCTACCGGCAGGCTGTCTTGCTCAAGCCGGACTTCACCCAGGCGCACTACAACCTGGGAAATGCGTTTCTGCAAGGAGGCAAGCTGGACGAAGCGCTCGCCAGCTACCGGCAGGCGCTTTCGCTCAAGCCGGATTTCACCGAAGCGCACTACAACCTGGGAAATGCCCTCATGCGACGAGGGCAGCTCGACGAAGCCGTGGCGAGCTATCGCCGGGCGCTCTCGTTCAAGCCGAATCATGCCGAGGCGCACAACAACCTGGGATTTGCGCTCCAGCAATGCGGCAGGCTGGAAGAGGCGATCGCCGGCTACCGCGAGGCTACCTTGCTCAAGGCGGACTATCACGAAGCGCACAGCAATCTACTGTTTGCGACTTATTCCTGCCCCGCGGAATCGCCGGCAAATCTGATGGCCGAGTGTGAACGGTATGCGGCGCGATTCGAAGCACCTTTGAGAGCTGAATGGGGGCAGCACCGGAACAACCGGGAACCGACACGACGGCTGAAGGTGGGATATGTGTCACCGGACTTTCGGAGCCACGCCGTGGCGTATTTCATCGAACCGATTCTGGCGAACCATGATCGGGACGAAATGGAAGTGTTTTGCTACTACAACCACGCGCAGCACGATGAATTTACCGATCGCCTGGCCGGATACGCGGATCGCTGGCTGGACTGTCGGCCCATGACGGACGAGGAACTGGCCGGGAGGATCCGTGCCGACGGCATTGATATTCTGATTGACCTGGCGGGACACACGGCAGGTAACCGGATGCTCGTCTTTGCCCGCAAGCCGGCGCCGGTCCAGATTACCTACTTGGGATGTCCCGGTGCCAGCACCGGACTTGCGGCGATGGATTACCGGCTGACGGACGCTTGCGCCGATCCCGCGGACAGCGAATTCTATTACACGGAGAAGTTGCTGAGGTTGCGGGATAGCATGTACTGCTACCGGCCAATGCAGGAGGCGGCAGAGATTCTTACGCTGCCCGCGCGGCAGAACGGATATGTCACGTTCGGCTCGTTCAGCGCCTTCAGCAAGCTCAGCAACGCGTGTATCGAGCTCTGGGCACAGCTGCTGCGTGAGGTTCCGAACTCCCGACTACTCGTGCTGGCGGTACCGGAAGGGGAATCGAGAGGGCGCCTGACGGACCAGTTTACCGCTCACGGAGTACCCGCAGAACGTCTGGAATTTCACGGCAGGCTTTCACCAGGCGAATTTCTCCGGATGTTTCAGCGAGCGGACGTTGCGCTCGACCCGTTCCCGGTATCGGGAGGTACGACCCCTTGTGAATCGTTATGGATGGGGGTGCCGCTGATCTCTTTGGTGGGAACACGCTGCATGTCGAGAATGGCGTTCAGCGTCTTGAGCGCCGTCGGTCTGCAGGATTTGTGTGCCGCCACACCGGAGCAATACGTCAGGATTGCGGTGAAGCTGGCGGGGGACCTGCCGCGGCTGGAGGTACTCCACGCCGGGTTGAGGGCGAGGGTAGCAAGCTCGCCGCTGATGGATGGCGTGAAGTTCACGCGGAATCTCGAGAAGATCTATCGCGAAATCTGGACCGAGTGGTGCGGCAGGGCTCCCTCATGACGATCCAGCTCGGCGCATACTTCCCGACCCGCGACGTGCCGCCCGACCGCGCAGCCATCCGCGACTGGGCACAGGCGGCCGAAGGTGCCGGCTACGACTACATCGAGGTTTCCGACCACGTGCTGGGAGCCGACCGGGCCGCGCTGCCGGACTTCAAGGGCAACTACGACCTCGACGACGCCTTTCACGAGACCTTCGCTACGCTCGCTTACATCGCCGGCGTAACGGAGAAGGTCGCGCTTTCCACGGGCGTCCTGATCCTCCCGCAACGGCAGACGGCGCTTGTCGCCAAGCAGGCCGCGCAGGTCGACATCCTCTGCGGTGGACGTCTGCGCCTGGGCGTCGGCGTCGGCTGGAACCCGCTCGAATACGAAGCGCTGGGCCAGGACTGGAAGACGCGCGGGCGCCGTGAAGCGGAGCAGATCGAGCTGATGAACCGGCTCTGGACGGAACGGGCCGTGTCTTTCGAAGGAAAGTTTCATCGAGTACGCCACTCCGGCTTGAACCCGCTGCCGATCCAGCGGCCGATTCCGATCTGGCTGGGCGGCGCCAGCGACGCTACGCTCAAGCGCGCCGCGAAGTACGCCCAGGGGTGGATTCCGCTTTCCAATCCCGACGAGGAGACTCGGGGACGCTTAGCCACGCTGCACGGGTACTTGGGGGAAGAAGGCCGCGATCCAGGCGCATTCGGCATCGAGTGCTGGATCCGCGTCAAGAACGGCGGACCGGACGAGTGGCGCGCCGCCGTCGATCAGTGGCGCGCGCTCGGCGTCACGCACGTTACGTTCTACACCTCGGGCCAAGGGATAGGCCCGCTCGACAAGCAGATCGAGGCGATGCGGAGGTTCAGCGAAGCCATGCGCTGAACCTCAAGCACCAAATCCCAAGCACGAAATCCCAAATACCTGTTCCTGCTTTCTTGGCGGCCTCGGCGTCTCGGCGGTTCAGTTGTTGTCTTGCGGTTCGACCCACACTACGCCGGCTTCCAGCCGTACCGGAAACGTCCGCACGCTGATCGCTGCATCTTCCAGGCATTGACCCGACTTCAGGCTGAAGTGCTGCTTGTACACGGGCGACGCGACGACCACCTCGCCCTTGATATCGCCGACGATGCCGCGCGAGAGGACGTTCGCGCGCGAGAACGGATCCTGGTTGCTGATCGCGTAGACACTGTCGTCGTCGAGGCGGAAGACGGCGACCTGCTGACCGCACACCATTGCGCACACCCCGGTGTTCGGGACGATGTCGTCCAGTTTGCAGACCGCGACCCAGTTTCCCATTTGTAGTACCCGACCGGACCACCCCGTCACCTGCGGCGCCACCCCTCCTATATGAAGGAGGGGAAAACTGTGGCTCCCGCCTCTAGCTGCGTTCATCTGCAGTTGCGTTACTCAGCTCTCAACCGCTTCGAGCGCGGACTCGCGCTCGTCAGGTCGTGCCGGCCGGATCTGGCCACGCTCGGCGACGAAGACGACGTTCGCGTCCGGCTCGTCGCTGTTCACGAAGTGGCGGAAGCGCTTGAGCGTCTCGGGGTCGTTGATCGCCTTCTTCCACTCGCACTCGTAGGTATCCACCAGCCGCTGCATGTCGGATTCGAGCTCCGCGCCTATGCCCAGCGAGTCCTCGCAGACTACCTGGCGGACGTAGTCTATGCCGCCTTCGAGGTTCTCCAGCCATGTGCTCGTGCGCTGCAGCCGGTCGCCGGTGCGGATGTAGAACATGAGGAAGCGGTCGATGTAGCGCACGAGGGTGCGGTCGTCGAGATCGGTGGCGAGGAGGTCGGCGTGGCGCGGCTTCATGCCGCCGTTGCCGCAGACGTAGAGGTTCCAGCCTTTCTCCGTGGCGATGATGCCCACGTCCTTCCCTTGCGCCTCCGCGCACTCTCGCGTGCATCCGGAAACCGCCATCTTGAGCTTGTGCGGCGAGCGCAGCCCCCGGTAGCGGTTCTCGATGTTGATCGCCATCAGCACCGAGTCCTGCACGCCGTAGCGGCACCAGGTGCTGCCGACGCAGGACTTCACCGTGCGCAGCGCCTTGCCGTAGGCGTGACCGGACTCGAAGCCCGCATCGACCAGGTCCCGCCAGATGAGCGGCAACTGCTCGACGCGCGCGCCGAAAAGATCTATGCGCTGGGCGCCGGTGATCTTGGTATAGAGTCCGAACTTCCGCGCCACTTCGCCCAGCACGATCAGCTTCTCGGGCGTGATCTCGCCGCCAGGCACGCGCGGCACGATGGAATAGGTGCCGTTCTTCTGGAGGTTCGCCAGGAAGTGGTCGTTGGTGTCCTGCAGCGGCGCGTGCTTCGGCCTGAGGATGTACTCGTTCCAGCAGGCGGCCAGTATGGAGGCGACGGCCGGCTTGCAGATGTCGCAGCCGCGGCCCTGGCCGTGCTTCGCAGCGATGTCGTCGAAAGTCCTGAGGCCGCCGACGCGGGTGAGATGGAAAAGCTCCTGGCGGGAGTAGAGGAAGTGCTCGCACAGGTGGTTCTTTACGTCCACCCCCTGCTTTCTCAATTCCGCGTCCAGGATCTGCTTGACCAGCGGACCGCAGCCGCCGCAGGTCGTGCTGGCCCTGGTCTGCTTCTTCAGCGCGCCCAGCGTCGTCGCGCCGGCGGCGACGGCATCGCAGATGCCGCCTTTTGTCACGCTGTTGCACGAGCAAATGAGGGCGCTCGCGGGCAGCAGGTCCACGCCGAGACCCTTGCCGCCGCCTTCCCGGGCCGGCAGGATGAGATCCTCCGGATGCGCCGGCAGCGGCATCCCGTTCAGAGCAATCTGCAGAAGATTGCCGTAGTCGGTTGCATCCCCCAGCAGAATCGCGCCGCGCAGCGACTTGCCGTCGCTCGAAACGACGAGCTTCTTGTAGATGCCGGCGATCGGATCGGAATAGACGTAGTCGAGCGCGCCGGGTGTCGCGCCGAGCGCGTCCCCGATCGACGCCACGTCGACGCCCATGAGCTTCAGCTTCGTGCTCATATCGGCACCGGCAAACCTGGCGTCCGCCTCGCCCGCGAGGTGACGCGCCGCCACTTCCGCCATCTGGTACCCCGGCGCGACCAGTCCGTAGATGCGCCCTTTCCAGAGCGCGCATTCGCCCACCGCATAGATTTCGGGATCCGACGTCCGGCAGTGGTCGTCGATCACGACGCCGCCGCGCGCGCCGATTTCGAGCTCGGCGGCGCGGGCGAGCTCGTCGTGCGGCCGAATGCCGGCGGAGTACACGATCAGGTCGGTCTCGAGCGTGGTGCCATCGGAGAACACCATCCTGTGGCTGCGGTCCGTGCCGTTGACGATCTCCTTCGTGCCTTTCGAGCTGTGGACGTGGACGCCCAGCGCCTCGATCTTCCTGCGCAGCAACTGCCCGGCCGGCTCGTCGAGCTGCACTGCCATCAGGCGGGACGCAAACTCGACGACGTGCGTTTCGAGTCCGAGGTCCGTCAGCGCCTTCGCGGCTTCGAGGCCAAGGAGGCCGCCGCCGATCACCGCGCCGACGCGCGCGCGCCGTGCGGCGGCGCTGATCACCTCGAGGTCTTCGATCGAGCGATAGACGAAGCAGCCGCGGCGGTCCCTGCCGGGGATCGGTGGCACGAAGGGAAACGAGCCGGTCGCGAGCACGAGCTTGTCGTACGGCACCTCGCGATAGCGGCCGGAGCTCACGTTCCTGCGGAGACGGTCGATCGCAACGACCCGGTCGTTGAGCCGTAGCGTAATCGCCCGCTCTTCGAAGAATCGCGCCGGCACCACGGAGAGGTCGATGGCCGATTTGCCCGCGAAGAAGCTCGTAAGCTGCACGCGGTCGTACGCCGCGCGCGGTTCCTCGCAGAACACCGTCACGTCGAGCGCGTCGCTCGGCAGGCGTGCCGTGACCTGCTCCAGGAAGCGCTGGCCGACCATGCCGTTGCCGATTACGACGAGTTTCATGCTCGCTGCCAAATAAAAAACGCCCATAGAACGGGTCCGTTGCCAGCCCGCTCCATGGACGCCGTTGTCCGTTGCGCAGACCCTATCGGGCCGCGTATTGCGAAGCCTGCCGCCGTTGGCTGGGCTCCGGGCGCGCCGCTACACGCCTTTTCCTGCTAGCCACCCGTTCCCGTGAGCAAGCGCTGTGCCACGCCTGGGTTCTGTCGCCTATCTTATTGACAGATATAACGAATCACGACTTTTCCAATGGCCTTCGCGGCGTTCCTGCCGGACGGCTATGATCCATGACGGTGCATCCCGGGTCTTCCTGCACCGATATTGCCGAACATGGGGCGCCAGACGACGGCCACGGCGTACACCGCGCCCAGCCACAGCAGCAGCTCGCCGGTCAGGCGCTGGTCCTCCGCCAGGTAGGCCAGACACAACCGCTCCTCCGCCGCGAGATAACCCCAGCCGAAGCGGAGCAGGGTCGCGATGACTTCCAGATGTACGACCGCTCGCGCGATCGCCGGCAGACGCGGCCAGGACAGCGCCACCGTCAACCCGGCCGCCGGCACCGAGAAAAACTTGAGCGCGTCCACCGCGGCGTCGAGGCGTGCGAGGTCGAGAAAGCGGGGGAGCATCCAGAGCACCATCACGAAGGTGGCCGCGATCAACCCGGTCACGCCGCCCGCGTTGAACGACTGCACGCTCGCCAGCACGCGAGCGCCCGTGCCACCCGGGTGCGAACCCATCCAGGCGCGCCCGATGCACCAGCCCGTCCCCGCGAGAAGGGGCAGTTGCACCAGCATGTGCGATACCATGCCCGCTTCCAGCCACGCGCGCGCGGCAGGCGCTGCCAGCGCGAGCCAGAGGGCGGCGGCCGACACCAGGGCGCGGGAGGAATCAGCGGCTGGCAACATGGCCTGCGTTCGTCCCGGCGATTTGACGGGCGGTCGTCACGATGGCGTCGATATCCTCCAGTCCGTGGATTGCGGCGAGCCGGCGGTCTGGCCCGACGACGTGCACCGCGGCGTTGTGCGTGTAGCCGCCCATGCCGTCGGGAATCACCACTACGCCGAACGCTTTCAGCCAGCGCTCCAGGTCGTCGGTATGCGCCGGGCGGCCGAGGTCCCATCCACCAGGTTCGGTGATATACCGTGCGCGATACGCGGCCAACTCTGCCGGGCCGTCGCGTGCGGGATCGAAGGAGATCGATACGAGGCGCACTTTCCCGGCGGCGATCTCGTCCGCCAGGCGCTGCCTGAGTTGCGCGTACACCGAACCGAGCGCCGCGCAATACGTCGGGCAGTTCGTGTAGACGAAATCCATCAGCAGCACCTGTCCCGGCATGTCCGAAAGGCGCGCGCTGCCGCCGTCGGCTAGATCGAGCGCGAGATCGGGTAGAGGCGTCCGGGCCGTGAGTGCGTGCAGGCGGCGCGCCGACTCGAGCGTAAACGCCTGGAATCCGTCGGTCGCCGCATGCGCGAGGGCGAGCCCAGCCGCAAAGACGAGCGCTGCGACTGTTGCTGTTCGCCGGACCATAACCTAGGAAAGAGACGCTCTCGGCAGCCGCGCGAGCAACCGCACACCGAGCGCCACGGCGGCGAGCAGCACCAGCACCGCTGCCAGCGTCCCGATCTGCGCGTGGCCGAGCCAAGCGGCATCGTGAACGGCGAAACGGCGCGGCACACCCTGGTAGCCGGCGGAGAGAAACACGAAACAGAAGAGGATACCCGCGACCCCGAAAGTCCAGAACGCGGCGCGGTCGAGCGCAGTCTCGGACCACTCGCTGCGCGTGCACGCGTACAGCAGAGATCCCATCAGGAGCGGCACCAGCCCGAGCATGAGATAGAAGTGGAAGTGTCCCGGCACCCACTGCGTGTTGTGCATGACGACGTTGACGCGGACTACCCCGTCTATGATCGCGGGAAGAACACCGGCGGCCCAGCCGAACAGGCCGAAAATGATGAGGCGCAGCGGCAGGTCCCATTTCAGGCCCGAGCGGTGAATGTTGACGAGCGCGCCGTACGCCGTGACGAGCAGTATCGGGATCCCGCTCAGGTACGACAGGACCTGCCCGGTGACGATGGCCCACTTGGGCATCACGAAGTCCATCAGCAGGTGGTGCGGATAGACCGCCATTACGATCAGGGTCACGGCAGCCCATGAGGCGAGGAACGGCCGGCTGATGTTCCAGGGTCGTCCGGTATAGCGCGGCACGATCTCGTAGACCCCGATCACCGCCATGTAGATGGTGGCGTTGATGAACACGTGCCCGAAAAAGAAGATGAGATTCTTCATGAGCAACGCGTCGAACGTGACCGTAGGGACGTAGATGCTGATGAGGCTCATCACCAGCACCACGGCGCCGGCCAGTATGCCGAGGACGTTGATGATCACGACCATCGTGCTCGCGACCACCGTCGGCGGCAGCGAAGTGTCCACCGGCCCCGAGCCGAACAGCTGATCGAGCCCCAGCGCTTTCCAGAGGCTGCCGTAGCGGCGCAGGATCGCGATCGCGCAATCCAGGTAGAAGAGCAGAAAGCCGACGCCGATGAAGACGAGCCCGCCCACGAACGCGCCGGCGGCGTGCGGGCCCCAGACCCCCATGCTCTTCGCCGGCAGCGGATAGAGGAAGGTCCAGGCGCCGGCGAAGCGGCCGATGCCGATCGCCGCGAGGATCATCACGACGCCGACGAGCGAGAGGCCCAGCATGACGAGAAACATGCCCGTGGACAGCGTGACGTAGCGCCGCAGGAAGTACCACATCACGGCGGCGCCGGCGAGGCCCGACACGCCCACCATCCCCGCGCCGTGCAGCGTCATCAACTCGTAGGCGAAGTTGGCCGGAATCGGCGTGACGGCCGCCTGCGTGGCGCGGAAGAGCGCGCCGGCGATCATCATGAGCAGCAGGACCGCGACGCCGATCGCGACGTAGAGCTGGAATGCGAGCTTCGCGGAAGGGGTGTCGGCAGAGGGTGCGGTTGTGGCGTTCATATTTGTGCCCCCTTCACTTTCCGACCTTGATGACCGCGCGCATGCCGTGGTGCGCGAGGCCGCAGTATTCGAGGCAGAGGACTTCGTAGTCCCCTGGCTCCGTGAACCTCACCTGCAGCTTGTTCACGTAGCCGGGCATGGCCTGGGCCTGCGCCACCACGTGGCTCTTGTCCTTGTATATCGCAAAGCCGTGGTTGACGTCCGTCGCGGTGACCTCGAACTCCACCAGTTGCCCGGCCTTGACCGTGTCCTTGTCGAGCGTCCAGCGCCACTGGTGGCCCGTCGCGCGTATCACGGTGTCGGGCTTGGCCGCGGCCGTGGCGTGTCCGGCGATGGGCCAGTCCCACAGCGTGCCGAACGAAATTGCGACGCCCGCGAGAATGACGAGCCAGAACACGCCGTTGCGCCAGCCTTGGGCCGAAGCGGCCATGCCTGTTGCGTCGCCTCCCGTCCGGCTCGCGCCGGCGGCGACCCACAGGAACAGCGCAGCGACGATCCCCATCAGGACGAGGCTCAGCGCCCATGCCAGGTTTTGCATATGTCATCCTCCCTTGCTGTCATTGTACGATAGCTGCCATGTAATCGACCGCCATCCGCACCTGGTCGTCGGTCAGCTTGTCGTCTCTTCTATTTCATCGGGATGCGTATCACCACCCCGCCCATGGTCTGCCCGATCTTGAAGTCCGTCTTCGGGCTGTCCTTGTGCTCGTTGTGGCAGGTGATGCAGGCTTGCGCGACCGCCTTGTCGGCGTAGATGGCGGTGAAGTACTTGGTCTTGCCGAGCGTCTCTTCGCCGTAGAACGGCTTGGTGTTGTCCTTGGCGACCGCATCCAGGCCCTTCTTCTCGACCGCGGTCTTCGGCAGGTTCTGCTTGTTGACCGGCCACAGCGATTGCAGGGAGTAGCTGAAGGGCATCTTCTTCTCCGCCACCATCTCCGCGCCGAAGCGGAACATCTGCGCCGGCAGGGGCAGCGCCTTGTCGTCCTTGAAGTGCTCGCTCGCCTTGATCACCTTCTCCTCGTTCTGCAGGCGGTTCACCACCATGCGCGTGTAAACCGTGCGGTCGGATTCCATCACCGCGTGCAGCGCGTCCGCCATGTCCTTGTAGCTCACCTGGGCGTGCGTTGGCGCAGCCCCCACGAACCCCGCCGCGGCCATTACCGCCGCCAATACCTTGCTCGTCTTCATTGCCTGCTCCTTTCGCTGAGAAAAAATGTCGAACTGGATTGCCGCGACCTTCATCGACGTTCATCGGCGCTTGCTTTTGAACCGCTTTTCTTGCTGCGCTTCTCCTCTAGTTCCTTCAGCCGCTGCGCGACCATGTCCAGGCTCTTTACGTGCGCGCCCGGCTTGCCTGCGAAGTTCTCCAGCGTGAGCTTCGCGTCCGCGAGCGCATCGATCGAGTAACCGAGGCCATGGCAGCTCATGCACACCGGCCGGATCATCTTCTCGTTCGGGCGCAGGTTGTCGTTCTGGTTGTGCTGCACCAGCACGCGCTTCGCGTCGGTGCCCGGCGCGCGGTGCTCTTCGCGTGGCAGGTGGCAGCTCGCGCACGAGACGCCGCTGCCGGCGGGTGCCTCACCCGCCAGCTCCTTCTTCCACAGGGTGTAGTGGGACGAGCGCTCGTAGGCTTCCGTGTGCCTGTCGCGGTGACAGCCGACGCAGGCTTCCACCGCGGCCTTCTTCGTATCGAAGCGGTGCGCGCCGTGGCAGCTCGTGCAGGACAACTCCTTATCGAGAGCTTCGGCGTGCATGGGCTGGCGCGCGCGTCCGGGCGTCATCGGAGCGAGACCTTCCGCGAGGCGCATGCCGTGCTTGCCGGTCAGCCAGCCCTTCGTCTCCGATTCATGGCACGTCGCGCAGACCTTGTGATCGGGGCGCTTCACCCATGCCTCCGCGCCGTCTTTCTCACCTTTGTGACAGCCGCTGCAGTTGACGCCGCCCGTGGCGTGGGCGGTCGCTAGCCAGTCGGCGACGGCCTCACGCGACTGCATGAGGTCGGCGGGCGCGTCCGCGGCCGTCTGGGGCTTGAGCGGAAAGCGGTCGACCGGATAGCCGGGCCAGGCGGCGGCGACCTCGCGGAAATTGCGCGCGGGGATCTGCTGGCGCGGATGGTGCGCCGGCTCGTTCAGGTGCTTCGCGAGAAAATCCTCGTAGAGCGCGCGGTTGTCGTGGAACTTGTGGCAGCCCGCCGAGTTGCAGGTATTGAACGCCATGCCCTTGTGGCTGGGACGGTCCTCGGCGATGTCCTTGTGGCAGTGGGCGCAGAAATCGCCCGCAAGGGTGACGCCCATCGTCAGGGTGATCTCGGGACGATGCTCGACGTGACAGGTGACGCACATGGTTGCGTCGAGCTTTTCCGCCAGCTCCGCGTTGCGGGGGTCGGTGAATTTGCTCCGCGGGTGCTTGTCGACCGCGTCCTTCAGCTCCTGGCCGTGGCAGCGCTCGCAGGATTCCTGCAGCGCGTCGCGGCCGCCGAACGGATTGGCGTGGCAGCTCTCGCAGGCCAGCTCGATCTGGTAGTGGCCGTGCGTGGTCTTGCCCGGCAGGAACATCGTGCGCGCCGGCTGGAGCCAGGGATTCCCCGCTGCGCTCTTCATCAGCAGTCCCGCAGTGAGATAACCGCCGACGCCCATGCTCAGCACTCCCCACAAGATCCAGTAGATCTTTCGTCCAGCCGGGTTTGCCATTCCGCCGCCTGGTCAAAAGTAGTAGGTCTTGAACACATGGAGGGCCAGCAGGATCGGAATCGGCCAGAAGAGCAGGATGTGCGTCCACGTCCAGGTGCGCCGCAGGCGCGCCGCGCCCGCGCCCAGGCGGTGTTCGAGCGCGATCATGCCGCCCGCCACGGAGCCCACGGCAACGACACCGAGGAAGGACGCGATCAGGAGGAAGTTCAAGTTGGAGCCGAGGCGCCCGCCCGTGTGCACCGCCAGGCCCGCCAGGGTCAGCGCGCCCAGGACGACGTGCACGACACGCCAGATCGGAAAATCACCCAGCGTGAACCGGCGGATGCGCTTGCGCAGCGACAGGAGCAGGATAAGGACGGAGAGGCCCAGCACCGTGAATCCGCTCGCCTGTTTCCAGAGGCTCTCGCGCCACAGGACGTCCCATTGCCAGGGCACCTGCACCGTGGCCGCGTACGGGATCAGGATGACGAGCGCGAGCGCAATCGCCGCCGGCAGCGCGAAACCGCCTGCGCCGAGCAGCCACTTCCAGCCGCGCTCGGGTCCGGTCGCGGGTTTTCCGCCTGCGAGCTGGGCGAGGAGCGGGCGGCACGAGCCGCATACCGTGGAAGCGCCGGTGCGCGCCGCGAGCGCCTCGACCGTGCAGCAGCCGCCCGCTACCGCTGCGCCGAGTTGCCCGCGCGTGACGCCGGTGCAGTTGCATACCGTAGCCGTCGCCGGCCACGCGACCACGTTTTCCTGCTCCGCCTCCGGCCACGGCGATCCGGTGCGCGCGAAACGCCACAACTGCCACGGCCAGATGCGCCGGCCGCGTATGACGCCTTCCTGCAGGCGACCCAGCTCCGGGCACGGGCCGAGCGCGATGGCGCCGGCGAGACGGCCGCGCCAGGTAACGATCTTGCGGTACACGCCGTTCGCCCGGTAGTGCCATTCGCGGCCCAGGTCGAGACGCTCTTCCTCGGTCACCGGTCCCATGCTGAATACCGGCAGGTCGAGCACTTTCAGGCGGGCGGCGATGAGCGAGCCGCGGTAGTTCGCCTGTCCGCCCGCAATGCCGTGCGCGGCGACGGCGGCCTGCTCCAGGCCGGGCGCGACAAAGCCGTAGACGCGCTTGCGGTGCTCGGCGCATTCCCCGACGGCATGTATGTGCGGGTCGGAAGTGACCATGCGGTCGTCGACGCGTATGCCGCGGCTCACGTGCAGCCCGGCTTCGCGCGCCAGCTCGACATTGGGCTGTATGCCGGTGGCAACGATCAGCGTGTCGCACGCCACCACGCGCTCGCTGCGGAGCAGGACGCCCGTCACCGACCTGTCGCCGGTGATCCCCCTCACGCCGTCGCCGAGGACCACCTCGATGCCGAGAGCGCGCACGTGCGCGAGGAGATCGCCCGCTGCCGCCTCGTCGAGCTGGCGCATCATGAGCCGCGTAAAGTGCTCGACGACGCAGACTTCCGTGTTGAAGCGCTGCATCGCACGCGCTGCCTCCAGTCCCAGCAGGCCCCCGCCCAGCACGACGGTGCGGCGGCTGCGCACGCGCCTCGCCAGCAAGCGATGCGCGTCGCGCACGTCCCGGAAGGTGTAGACGCCGGGCAGCCTGACGCCGGGAAGATCGGGCACGTAGGGTAGCGAGCCGGTCGCGAGCACGAGCGTGGAATACGGCTGCTCGAAGCCCGAACTGTCGCGCACGCACCGGTTCGCGCGGTCTATTGCGGTGACGGCGTAGCCATAGCGGGTCTCGATGGCGGCATCCGCCGGCAGCGCGAGATCGCGTGTGAGCGCCTGCCAGTCGAGCTCGCCGACCAGGAATGCCGAGAGGCGCACGCGGTTGTACGGCTCCGATTGCTCATCGCCGTAGATGACGATGGGCAGGTCCGGACGCCGCCGCGCAAGCTCCTGCGTGGTGCGGATGCCGACCGGACCGGCGCCGACGATGACGACCGGCGCGGGCTGCGTGTCGGGCACATCTGCGGCGTCCGGCTTTCGTTTATGAGCAGTCGTTGCCAAGCGCATTCCAAAAAAATGCGCCCATACGCCGCGATACATCACGACACATGGGCGCCATTACCCGTCCCACGGATCCACTCTGGATCCAGCCGAGCGCACCATTGCGCCAGCGGCCTGCCTACGTATCAGCAACCGCCGTGCCAGAGGCCGGTAGATCGGTCTAATTATCTGAATCGACGACTAAATAGGGCGGGTTTGGCCAGCACTGCAACGTCAGCCCTCTGAGGAACCGCCCACTATTGGTGCAGTGCAGCGTAATGGGGCACCAAAAGAGAGTGCGCCCCGAAATCGGGCTAGCCGAGCAACTCGGAGACGGCTATCACCTGCCGCGCGACCTCGGCGATCTGCAGGTTGCGATCCATCGCCTGCTTGCGCAGCGCGCGATAGGCTTCCTCCTCGTTCAACTTCGCGCCTTTCATGAGGATGCCCTTCGCCTTCTCCACGACCTTGCGCTCGGTGAGCTTGATCTTCACCGAGTGCAGCTCGTTCTTCATCGCCTGGAAGACCTCGAAGCGCGCGACGGCGGTATCGAGGATGGGCGTGATGCGCTCCGGCGCGAGGCCGTCCACTACATAGGCGCTTACGCCCGCGCGCACCGCCTTGCGTATCGCTTCACGAGCCGGGTCCTTCGCGAACACGACGACGGGCCGCGGGCAGCTCTCGGTGATGATGCAGA
>Ga0111538_10006040_pt1 | contig 16446 bp, 11 predicted proteins | sample SoiMethybrSBSTD1_FD_79669 | JGI IMG/M metagenome (GOLD analysis project Ga0111538, IMG submission 79669) | Bulk soil microbial communities from a Populus tree surrounding site in Tennessee, USA - Soil MetaG P. TD hybrid SBSTD1 (version 2)... | ecosystem: Environmental > Terrestrial > Soil >...
AATCAGTATGAAATGCCAAAAATAAGTTTTCTTTCACGGCAATTCAAAACCTAAAATTGTAAAACAGCATTTTGTTTCGTTAATGAGGGGTTGAAGAAGATGAGACCACACCGATAAAGGTCAACAGAAGTATACACTTCTGTATGTGACTGAACGACGTTCCATGCTCGTTCCATTTCGGATGAGTAATGAATGTCATCCAGAACTAGAATGCTGTTCATATGAATTTTTTTCAAGATCAACTCAACATATCGTATCGTGGGTTCAAAGCGATGATTAGCATCAATGAATGCAAAGTCTATTTTTTCTATGGAGTCCAGAAATCTCGGAAGTTCTTGATCAATATTTCCTTGTATGACTTGAATGTTTTTGATCCCGTTGTCGTCAAACAGTTGTTTCGCGATCGAAGCTGTTTCATTCGAACCCTCTATTGTCGTCACCCGCCCTGCATCGTGGGCCTTTGCCAGGTACATAGCATTGATACCAAGTGACGTGCCCAGCTCGAGAATATCGGTGCAGTTGTAATGACGTAGAATTCGTGAATAAAGTCTGGAGTATTTTTCTGGTGTAGTGCTGATACGCGCTATATCTGAGATTTTCCGCGATGACGTTTTCATCTTCAACGACCCTGCACCAAAGTCGGTGACATTGATTGTTCGATGATCGGCTTCGAATTTTCTTTTAATTCTTTTTAGCGCGTCAACATCTTGAAAAGGAAATTCTTTGATTAAAACATTCGTATAGAAGTCAAACAAAAAAGGTGAATGAAGGGAATGTTCATCCACAGCATCGAGCCAATACGCGAAGAAAGATTTGAGTTGGAAAAATTTAGCAGACACTCAATTGAGTCTGATCGGTGCAATCATTGTGAACTCTGGAATGTTTACCTGCATGGTAACGCCATCAACAACGCGTTCCATAAGATAGGTGCCGATCATTTTACCCAAACCTGATTTCAAGTTACATCCCGAAACATATTGATGTGTTTGACCTGGTTCCAGGACTGGTTGTTGACCGACAACGCCTTCTCCCTCTACCTCACGCTGACTGAAGCCGGCATCGTAAATGTGCCAGTGCCTCCGAAGAAGTTGAATGGTATACTCGCTATGATTTTCAATTGAAATGCGATAGGTAAAAACGTAGTGGTACTGACTCGGACTGGAATACGCTGGCTGATACTCCGTCTCCACACTTACCTTGATCCCTTGAGTTATTTCCGTTACCATACGCTTCAAAAATATTAATTTTTTGCTATTCACAAGATTAAGCTAATGAATTCTTGTCAAATTATTGTTTGTCACCACATTTAAGTTACGGATTTGAAGGGTTTTAGCAGAGCAAAAAAGCATTTTTGTCTTTTTCGCGATTGCTTTTAGTTTTGACACTATGGATGTAAAAATGGTTCCAAGCTGGAAGGCCAGGCTTTCAGATGAATTTGAAAAACCTTATTTCAATGCGTTAATTGATTTTGTTAAACAGGAATACCGTACACAAACGATTTATCCGCCTGGAAAGGAAATTTTTAAGGCATTTGATTGCTGTGATTTTGCTGATGTAAAAGTGGTTATCATCGGACAGGATCCTTATCACGGGCCAGGCCAGGCAAACGGTTTGTGCTTCTCGGTTCGCGATGGCATTCGAATCCCCCCGTCCCTCGTCAATATTTTTAAGGAAATCCGTGAGGATTTGAAAAAGCCTATTCCCACCTCTGGTGACTTGGAACGCTGGGCACGCCAAGGGGTATTACTGCTTAATGCAACATTAACGGTTCGTGCTTCTACTCCCGGATCTCATCAAAACAAAGGGTGGGAGGTTTTTACCGATGCAGCGATAAAAAAAATTTCAGACGAAAAAGAGCATGTCGTTTTCTTGCTTTGGGGTGCCTATGCGCAGAAAAAAGGTGAAGTCATAGATCGCTCCAAACACCTCGTTTTAATGTCAGCGCATCCCTCGCCATTTTCAGCGGACCGTGGCTTTTTCGGATGCAAACATTTTAGCAAAGCGAATGAGTATTTGAAGAGTAAAGGCCTGGGGGAAATAGATTGGTAGCTGAAAGCCTAAAGCTTAAAGCTAAAAGCTAAAAGTAGAAAGCTATTGCCACTAAAACAGCCATGAGCCGAAAACGCAATGGATTATCTAATACGCACATACAAGCTTTAAGATTTACGCTTTCTGCGTTAAGCTCACCGAATTAATTTAAAGAACCTGCTCCAGCGGATTTTATGAATGAAATCAGCATTCCGGTCTATGGATAACCAGATAAAAAAGGCTTTTCCCACGATATGGTCTTCCGGCACAAATCCCCAGAACCGGGAGTCTAAAGAGTTATGCCGATTGTCTCCCATCATGAAATAGTAATTTTGTTTGAATGTGTATTCCGTTACCGCTTTGCCGTCGATGGTTAAGGTGTTGTTTTCGATTTTTACATCGTCGTGATGTTCATATAATTTGATGGTTGGACCATAGATGGTAAGCGTTGAATCATTAACGGGGATGGTGGCGCCTTCCTTTGGAATCCATAGCGGACCAAAGTTATCAGTGGACCAGCTCACAACTTTTGAAGTATCATTTGCGCCGCCAAACCACTCATAGTAAGACGAATACGGTATTACTCCATCTTCCTCATTTCGATGTTGCAAGTCGACAGACTTTACGTACGGAAGTGCCTTTAAAGCGTCGACCTTTTCCTGGGTCAACCACATTAGATAGACAAATTTCCCATCCTGCTGGCGTCCATAAACCTGGTAATCTTCAACACCAAGGCCGAGTTTGGTGAGGTTTCGGTCATTTATAGGGCCATCAGAGGAAACGACATAGCTATATTGAACCTCGGGATGGTTTTCCAATAATTCTCCGTTGGTATAAACTTTTCTGTCTTTGATTTGCAGAATATCACCCGCGACAGCGACACACCGTTTGATGTAGTTTGTCTTTAGGTCAATTGGATAATCGATGTTTTCATTCAGGCCTTTTGGCGGAACATTAAATACAACGACATCATTTCTTTTCACATGGGATATACCGGGCAAACGATACTGTGGGAGCTTGATCCATTCGAGGTAAGAAGGAATTTCGGTAAACCAGATTTTTTGATGCGTTAATGGAACTTGCAATGGGGTAGTCGTTGTACGGGTTCCATAATGAAACTTGCTGACAAACAGGAAATCGCCTACGAGGAGCGAGTTTTCCATGGAAGGCGTCGGAATCGTATATGCCTCCATAATTAACCACCTAATCAACGTGGCAGCAACAACAGCAAACAGGATTGCGTCCCACCATTCACGGACCTTGGATTTCGGTTTAGCTTCGTGAGTTTCGCTTTTCTTCCAAAACTGCCAATTCATAAGGATATATTCTTAAATAAAACGTGCAAAGAAAGTGAAAATAATTGATCCCACGACTAGTCGTAATTTTTGGGCTGTAATTTCATCATTACGCACATATTTTGCCTAAATGTGGAAATCGAGCTTATTCTGAGGGGTGGACCCAACCCTTACTCAGAACTTTAAGAAATCGTCCATCGTGAAAACGCCCTTTTTATCCTTGATCCATTCGGCGACCATGACCGCTCCTTTGGCAAATCCTTCACGAGAATGTGCAATATGTTTAACCTCAATATCATCGATCGGTGATTCATACTTAACGACATGAGTTCCAGGAACCTGGTCAATCCTGAAGGACTCGATAAAAAGGTCCTCTGACTTTCCCGTTTTTTGATTTACCCATTTCTTTTTACGGTCAACGTTGGTCATGATGCCTTCCGCTAACGTGATGGCTGTACCACTCGGCGCGTCTTTCTTCTCGGTGTGATGAATTTCATCCATGGAAATTTCATATTCCGGAAACTGATTCATCATGCGGGCAATGTATTCATTGAGTTTAAAAAAGAGGTTTACACCGAGGCTGTAGTTGGATGCATAAAAGAAAGTGCCGTTCTTTTTTTTGCAAAGTGTTTCAATTTCTGGTTTTCGTTTTAGCCAGCCCGTTGTTCCGCAGACAACGGGAAGATTTCTCTCAATACATTTTTTCACATTATCAAACGCTCCTTCCGGGTGAGAGAATTCTATCGCAACATCTCCCTGTGCGGGTTCAAAATCAGCGGCATTGTCGATGTCAATTCGCGCTGCTATTTGATGACCACGGTTTACGGCAATGCCTTCAATGATTTTGCCCATTTTTCCGTAACCAAGTAAAATTATTTTCATGTTAATATTCGTTCGGGCAAAAATGCATTTTTTACCTGGATAATGCATAACGTAAATCTCGTAAGACTTTAATCTTGTTAATCCTGAGAATCCCAGAATCCTGATTAAAACTTTAAGACAATAGAAAGGGAGTTTTGGCGGCCTAATAATTCATTTTGCTCGACTGCAGGTTGAATAGATACTCTGAGATTGGGATTCAGATCAAATTCTTTCAGGTGGGCATCCACGTGTGCATCGACCATCTGAAGGATATACATGGCGCCCATCATGATGACCCAAAAATCGCGTTCGCGCCTGGATTTATCGACGATGGTTCGGAGTTGGCCCGTGGTATACCCGGCAGGATTCTGGTCTGTATTCGTGTTTGTTTCAGTATCTCCTTCAAATCCATTATCAAGACTGTAGAATAACTGGACCTTGTACGTTTTATAACTGTCCTGGTAAAAATTAATCGCATAACCAATTGCAAAGAACCCTCCATACACGAGGGGGAGCTTCCAATACTTCTTGTTATAGATCTGCCCGAGACCTGGAACCACAGCGGCGTACAGTAGCGCCTTCCTCGGATCGTACCTGGCGGCGTAGGATTTTAACAGAACCGTATCCGGACCGCCACCCATTTGAAGGCTGTCATGGGTGACCCTTAAAGAATCCTGTGCCATTAACCTTTCTGAGCTTAAGAAGAGGAGTAAGATAATGGCGAACCGTCTTATCATCGTTTTTTGGTCAGGAATACATCTTCAAGATGTCAAGAATTCTGTTAAGATCCTCAACGGACAGGAACGGAATTCGGATGTCACCTTTTTTTCCATCGCTCTTTACAACAACACGAGTGCCAAAGTGTGACGAGAGCTTTGACTGTAATTGTGATATTTCCTTGGTGGCCTGGTTCTGCAATGACTCTCGCCCGGGCTTTGATGCCGACTTTTCCATTGCGAGAGACCGGACCAGGTCTTCCACCTTTCGAACAGAAAGTTCTTCGGCGAGCGTTCTTTTAAATATGTAAAGCTGCTGATCAGCGTTTTCGACGTTAATGATGGCCCGTGCATGACCCATTGACAATAGATTATCACGCACAGCAATTTGAATATCGGGAGGAAGTTTGAGAAGTCGTAAATAGTTTGTCACCGTGGTTCGGTTTTTTCCGACCCGTTCGCCGAGTTCATCCTGCTTGAGATTACATTCGGACATAAGACGCTGATAGCTTAGGGCTATTTCTATAGCGTTCAGATTTTCACGCTGAATGTTTTCTATCAGCGCCATTTCCAGCATCTGCTGATCGTTGGCAGCCCGGATGTATGCAGGAATTGTTTTGAGCTCGGCTAGTTTAGAAGCCTGAAACCTTCTTTCACCAGTGATTAATTGGTATTGATGCTGAGAAAGTTTTCGAACCGTGATGGGTTGAATGATACCATGAACGTGAATTGATTCTGCTAATTCGAGGAGTGACTCCTGATCAAAGTGCGATCGCGGCTGGAATGGATTTACCTCAATTTCATCCAATGGAATTTCAGTCATTCCACTAGCTGAGACGTGTGAAGGAGACATAGAAGATCCGCCCTGTGGAAGGGCGTCAACTTCAAGGCGATCATCCGTGGAACTGTCGCTTAACAAAGCGCTTAAGCCTCTTCCTAGTGCTTTTTTCTTGCTCATTTTGTTTTTCCATTTTTAGCTAAAACTTCATGGGCCAGGTTCAGATAACTAATCGCCCCTTTGCTTTCTGCATCATGAACGATCACTGGTAATCCAAAGCTTGGCGCTTCACTCAATTTCACGTTTCTAGGGATAATAGTTTTGAACGTCATTTTTGAAAAATGTGTTCGAACCTCTTCCACCACCTGGTTGCCGAGGCTCGTCCTGGAATCATACAACGTAAGGAGTATGCCTTCTATTTCAAGCTTGGGATTTAATCGGGTCTGGATAATTTTTATTGTATTCAATAGTTTACCAAGTCCCTCCAACGCAAAATATTCGCACTGCACGGGGATGATGATAGCATCAGCTGCAGTCAGCGCATTAATGGTAATCAGTCCAAGGGAAGGGGAGCAGTCAATGATGATAAAATCATAATCGTCCTTAATTCTTTTAAGTGCTTCTCGCATTTTTTCTTCCCTACGCTCGATGTTAACCATCTCGATTTCCGCACCTACCAAGTCAATATGCGAAGGAAGAACGTCAAGGTATTTAAGATCATTTTTTACGATTGCATCTTTCGGAGCCACGCCATCGACCATGCATTCATAAATTCCGTGATTTATTTCTTTGGGATTAAGACCTAATCCTGAAGTCGAGTTCGCCTGAGGATCTGCATCAACAATTAACGTCCTGCATTCAAGCACTGCTAAACTTGCGGCCAGGTTAATAGCTGTTGTAGTCTTTCCAACACCGCCCTTTTGATTTGCAATCGCAATAATCTTTCCCATTCCTTCGCTGTGAGTTAAAAAATAAGCCCGGCCGTTTTAAGCCGGGCAGCAAATATATGGGAAAACTCAGGCCATCGTGGAACATCGTGAAACAGATTATCCACAATCGGTTCACAACCTCAAGTTTCTAGTTTCGAGTTTGAAGTTTGAAGTTTGAAGTGACTTCAAGCACTCTTGCTTTAAGCTTTGAGCTTTAAGCTCTTACCTATTTCTTTCTTTTTTTCCTATCATCCTCGGCTTTTTTTCGAGTCTCCTGGCTCGCCTTCATGGCGTCTTCTAATTTGCTCATGAACCGTGATTTTTTTCCGCCACTCGCGGCATTTTTCTTTCTGTTTTCTTCCATGATCGCCTTGATCTTGCCTTCATCAACGAATCTCTTGATGATTGCCTGTTGTCCGAAAGTCAACAATGTGGAAACGAAATAATAAAATGTAAGCCCAGATGAAAATGAGTTCAACACAAAAAGAAAAATAACGGGCATGACATAAGACATAGTTTTCATGGGCCCTTGGACAGACGAAAGCTGATTATTTTGCCACGTGTAAAGTAGGGTTGCAGCAGTCATCAGAATGGTGAAAATGCTGATGTGACTTCCTAAAAACGGTACCGCGAACGGAAGTCTTATCAATGAATCGTAGGTTGACAAATCTTCTGCCCATAAAAAAGGTTGCTGCCTAAGTTCGATACTGGCCGGGAACAAATAGAACATTGCAAAAAGTATCGGCATCTGAAGCAAGACAGGGATACAACCACTGATCGGGTTTACACCGACCTGTTGGTATAGTTTCATTTGTTCTTGCTGAACCTTCGTCATGTCTTCGCCGACGCGCTCTTTGATTTCATCAAGTTCAGGCTTCAGTACCTTCATCTTTGCCATACTCAGGTACGACTTGTAAGACAACGGGAACAAGACAAGCCTGAGCAAAATCACGAGGATGATAATGATCAATCCGTAGTTGGTAATGTATTTCGTTAAGAAATGGAATACCGGAAATATTACGAATTTGTTGATCCAAAAAACTGGCGGCCATCCCAAATACACATTTTTAGTAAATTTCTCAGATACATGCCCGATTGTTTGGTAATCGTTGGGACCGAAATAGAATTTGAAATCGGCCTTATTCGCTTTGATATCTTTTAAGGGAATAAATAATTTGGCGTTAGCTCGTTTGACAACCGAAGTGTCACTTTCATTGATGGCAGTTTCAACTTCTCCGCCGGAAAAATTATGCTTGGCGACAATCGATGAAAGGAAGAACTTTTCCTTCATCGTTATCCACTTCACTGGGCTGGCGAAAATTTCAGTTTCGGTATCGGTAGAACGCGCGCCGAGTTCATCAAATCCGTCGGTTTCTGAATAATAGGTTATGGTGGAATAAATTCGCGTGTCGGCAAGATCTTTTTCCATCGGTTTCAAAATATTTTGCCATTGAAAGGAGAGCTGCTCACCAGAAAGTTGATCACCAAGTCCGTTGCTGTTTATTCGATATCGGATTTCGTAACCATTCGAAGGTATTTTATATTCGTGCGAAATCTTGGAACCGTTTGCCAGGGCAGCAGTAAATTTAATTTCCGTTGTATCTCCAATTTTCTGCTGATCTACTTGATAAAACAATTTGTAAAGGTCAATGTCCTTCCCTTGATATTTACCTAATAAATTGAATTCATTATTGCTCGGAGTTATAAGTTTAAGAGGTTGCTGATGATATGTTTTATACTTCTTCAACTCAACTTCGCGAAGGATAGCACCTTTGTTGCTGAACACCAATCTCAAATCTTCATTTTCAATTACCGTCGCTGTTTCCTGACCTTTCATTGATGCAGAAAGATCTCCGTAGGTAGCAGTGAGTACGCTATCGCTTAGAACAGGAGCTTGTTGGGTGCTATCCTGCGCACCCATCTCGGAAGGAGCCGAGGGTGCTTTTGAGGTTTGAGGCTGTGGCACTGGTGAGAACCAATAAAAATATGCCATCAATAATGCTGCAATGAGTGTGAGTCCGATCGCTGAGTTCCTGTCCATTGAGTAAGTTTCGAGTTTGTAGTTTCTAGTTTATAGTTTCTCTCCGAATTCGATGTGAAGAGCTTGATAGTGTGAATCGGGTTCCTTTAGATGCTTAGTTCCTTCGACAGTTGTCTTGTTAAGATAGCTTATTAGGCCGGCGAGCATTTTTCCAATTTCCGAGATCTGATCTTGAAATTTTTGAAATGTTTCTTGATTAATGTGTTGGCGGTCCAATGCACGATAAAGTTGAGACTTAACTTCTCCAGCCGATCCCTTTGCATACGATAAAAACTGAATGAACTCTTTGCGTCCTCCTCGTTCAAAACCCTCTGCTATATTGTCCATTATTGATCCACTCGCCCTGTTAATTTGATCTTTTAAGGCAAAATCTTTAAAAAAAGATTCTGACATGGTGGTCTTAAAAACTTCTGCAGACATCATTCTTGCCTTTTTCCAAACCTCCAATTCCTCGAATGACCGTATAGTCGCCATAACTAATAAACTATTACACTAACTAGAAACTTTAAACTCAAAACTCGAAACGGGATCTAACCCCGAACCCTCTTCCTTTCCAACGCCGCCTCCACAAACTTTACAAAAAGCGGATGGGGGTTGAGGACTGTACTTTTTAGTTCCGGATGATATTGTACACCAATAAACCAGGGATGGTCCTTAAGTTCTACTACTTCTACAAGGTTTGTTCCGGGGTTGACACCGACGGCCTTCAGTCCGGCGTGTTCAACTTGTTCAAGGTATTTGTTGTTGAACTCATAACGATGACGATGACGTTCATGAATGACTGTTTCACCATACGCCGCGAAGGCCTTGCTACCTTTTTTAAGCTTGCAATCATACGCTCCCAATCGCATCGTCCCGCCTTTATTGACAATCTTCTTTTGTTCCTCCATCATATCGATCACAGGATTCTGTGTCTTGGGATTCAACTCGGTGGAACTCGCTTCCAACCCTAAGACATTTCGGGCAAATTCGACTACCGCGCATTGCATACCCAGACAGACGCCAAAGAATGGAATTTTATTTTCCCGCACATAGCGGATGGTCTCGATCTTCCCTTCCAGACCACGTTCACCAAAGCCTGGTGCCACCAAAACGCCATCCAGATTTCTTAACATGTCTTCAACGCATTCGCGATTAACATCCTCGGACGAAATCCAGCGCAAGTTAACCTTGCAATCATTTTCCGCGCCGGCATGAACAAAGGCTTCAGCAATAGACTTGTAAGAATCTGGTAATGAAACATATTTACCCACCAAACCTATTGTTATTTCATTGACAGGATTCTTCAGTTTTCCCAGAAAGTTTTTCCAATGATCAAGCATGGGCTCTTCCTTGGTAGAAACTTTCAGTTTCGATAAAACACGTTCGTCAAGCTTTTCTTTCCGCATCAGGATCGGTACATCGTAGATCGTCTCGGCATCCATGGCCTCGATCACTGAATTGATATGAACATTACAGAATAAGGCAAGCTTCTTTCGGATGTCCAGAGGCAACGGCATCTCCGTACGACAAACCAATATGTCGGGCTGAATACCAGCCTCAAGCAAATCTTTAACTGAGTGTTGTGTTGGCTTGGTCTTTAGCTCTTTAGCCGCCTTGAGATAAGGAATTAATGTAAGGTGAATTACAAGAGCGCTGTTAGGTGGGAGATCCCATTTAACCTGTCTAACCGCCTCAATGAAAGGAAGGGATTCAATATCACCGACGCATCCTCCAATTTCGGTAATAATGAAGTCATATTCGCCCGTCTCGCCGAGTAAGAACAGATTTCGTTTTATCTCATCGGTGATGTGGGGAATAACTTGAACTGTTTTACCAAGATATTCTCCTTTTCTTTCTTTGGTAATGACATTGTTATAAATCCTTCCTGTTGTGACATTATTCGCCTGCGAAGTCCGGATGTTCAGAAACCTTTCATAGTGACCGAGGTCCAGGTCGGTTTCAGCTCCATCATCCGTTACATAGCATTCGCCGTGTTCATACGGATTGAGTGTTCCTGGATCTATATTAAGATAAGGATCGAATTTCTGAATAGTCACCTTAAATCCACGGGCTTGCAGCAATTGGGCTAGTGAAGCAGCGATGATACCTTTTCCGAGCGACGAAGTTACGCCACCGGTTACAAAAACATATTTGGCAGTTAGAGACATAGAATATGACTAGCCTAAAATAAAATCGGGGGCAAAGGTAAAGTTTAAAGTGGAAAGATTCGAAGTCGGCCTTCAAAGTTTAAATCCTAAAATTTTATTCAATTGTGTTGCTTTTTTTCCACAAAAATGCTTAAGAAAAAGGCTTTTCCGCCTGGATTTTTTTTTCTGACAGCAATTCAACGGCTGTCACGACCTCACATCTGAAAATCCTGTTTCTGCCCTGATTCCAGGGGTTACATAAAAATTTTCCTGGGAATCTAATTCCGGATGACAAGCTCTGTACGCTACTCCAACCGTCTGTATTTGGCTTTATGGAAGTTGGTTTTTTGGTGAATTAAAGGGCGACGAATGTTTGTACAACTACGAAATAAGCTTTTCTGGATTTTTCCGATAATTATAGTTCTCAGCTCCTTCCTTACGGAGTCTCTTGGTCAGGATTGTAATGGGGCGGATGGGACCGGTATTTTTACGGGTTCCATCGCTAACCGCGATAATGGTACCATCTGTGCTAATAATCCGGTTCAGCCCGGTATCATGGAAATTGACATCAGCAATATTGATGATACAGGCTCCATAGAATTTGAGATCAACTGGGATGACGGATCGGCCCCTGAACGTACCATCGGTATAATGATCGGGGCTAACCGATACTTCGCTTCCGTAACGCACTTGTTTCCCCCGAATGGTGGACAGGTTAAGTGTGAATATCGTCCTGACGTCAGACTCGTGTTCAATGGTACCGTTTGTGCAGCTACTTTGGGCGTACCTCCTCGTTTCGTTCGTTGGAACACAGACGATCAGCAGACAGGCGACCTTTCCTTACTTGAAACAATCACGAATGTAAATGAATACCTCGTTTGTGCTGGCGTAGAAACCAACGTCACCTTTACTGACCGTTCCGACCTCAACTGCGTTCCGCCGGACCTTATTCTAGGACCAAACGACCGGAGACGTTGGAGACAATTTGTTTACGGAACAGCCAATACCATTACAGGTACAGTTGAGATAGGTGGGTTTCCTACTGCCTTCCCGTCGAATGGCGCTGTATCAATATCAACAGAACCAGTCACAAATTCCGGATTTCCAACGGCCACTACCGAGATCATCACCGTACCGGCAACGGCACAGGTGGGGGAAATTTTCGAAATTACCATGAACTACTGGAACACGTGTAACGCTTACCCTGCACGTCCGCCAGTAACTGAACGGGCGCGGATACGGATTGTTGCTCAACCGCCTGCGCCAACGGGGCTTAATGAGACAGTATGTAATGGTACAACTCCTTCCAGTTTTTCAATCGCAGGAGTTCCTGCCGGCAACGTCGTCAATTGGTATAGGAATGTACCCGGCAGCCCGGACATGCCGGGAACGCTGATCCGGTCGGGAACTTCAACTACATTGTCGATAACGCCAGCAAATGTTCCAGGATACACGAATAACACAACGGCAGGGGTATACTCTGTATGGGCGAGTTACGTGCCGAATGTGGCCAATGCCCTAAACTGCGAAAGCCCGAAAATACAGCTTACAAGAACAATTCGTAACGCACTTGCAGTGGCGAATCCCACAACAGCTCCCCCGACAGATATTTGTAATGGCAATTCGTTCAATATTGTTCTTCCGAATCCGGCAACAGAAACCTATGGCGGAAATACGCAATACATATTTAATGGAGATGTCGGTGTTACTGTTGGATCTTCCACTGCTAATTCGGCAACTTATAATACCGCTGTGACATTTGCCCCGGGAGAACTGTACGTCGATCGAACGATTTCAGTAACCCGACAATACACCTCCACGCCAAACTGCGGGCCGACAAGAACCTTCACAATTCGGATTTACAATCCAACCGTTGGTGGTACGCCGAGCAACTTCCCGGATGTTTGCGAAGGAACAAGCGTTGGGCCGATTACATTGTCAGGGCACGTAGGAACGATCGTGGGATGGGAAGTGTCACTGAACGCTGGCGCCTTTGGACCTTATACTGGTCCCGCGTCAGGCAATTCCATTACGCCCGGAGTTTTATCTGACGGCGTCTATAGGTTCAGGGCAGTCGTTGACAACGGCCCTTGTAACACGGCGCAAAGTGCGATTGAAACGGTAACAGTTACCGATAATCCAGCACCGCCTACCGCAGGAACGGACAAAGCGCTCTGCGGCGTTTTAATTTCGGCGGCGCAGGACGCAACTTTACCCGCAGGTACAGGAACATGGTCATATGTCGGAAGCGTCCCTGCAGGAAGACCTTCTCCAACATTTACCGCGAACAGTCCGAATACGACTTTTTCAATAACAAATACCTCCCGGGCGGGTGCATACACCATGCGATGGTCGGTAGTGGTTGGATCGTGTACGTTTGAAGATGATGTCGTCATCGACTTTGGGGCCAATCCTGATCCAGTTCCGCCGATGACCGTTAACCAGTGCGGGGAAACGGCAACATTAACCGCCCCCATTCCGACAATCGGCTCTGGTGTCTGGACAATTGTCAGCGGTCCTGGTGGCTGTGTGACGGGTAGCTGCCCTCAATTGACTATTGCTGACATCACTTCCCCCACCTCTGGTGTGTCCTTAAACGCTCCTTTCACTTACGGATCATATATATTAGAGTGGCGTGTTACGAGCGGGATTTGCCCTCAAGCTTTCAATAATGCAACGGTAACATTTTATCGGGTCGCCACCGCTATCGCGCCCGACATCAATGGAATATGTTTAAATCCAACGGCTACAGCTATACCGTTAACGGGAACTATTGGCGGCGGCGCTTCCAGTGGAACCTGGGTCAATGTTGACGGCAATGGTACGATTGGATCGGTAACTGTCTCGGGTACAACCGTGACTGCAGTCTACAATGCTAATGCAGCAGATTATACCGCTGGGCTTCCGATAAGAGTTAAGCTTCAGGCCACTCCTCCGGGAGCAAGCACTTGTCCTATTGCCGAGGATGAAATAACAATTGATGTGGATCGTACACCTGTAGCAGATGCGGGTACGCCTTTGGTAAATGTCTGCGAAAGTTTTTATCAGCTGAATGCCCAAGACCCTCCACCTTTTTCAGCAACTGGCCAATGGACTTCTGCAAGTACCGTAACCTTTGATGATCCAACAGATCCACGAACAATAGTACGTAACCTGCCAGCACCAGGTAGCCCTGCCGTTACCCTACGCTGGACATTGACTAGCGCGGGTGGAAATTCCTGTACCGGATATGATGAAGTCGTGATCAACCGGATTGTTGCGCCGGATGCCACAGATCTTAATCCGATAATTTGTGAAGTTCCTCCCGCTGGAGGGCCTTTGACTACGCAGGTTTTGCTAACAACCTATGAAACCACTGTAACGACACTTCCGGCCGCATCCAGGACCATAACCTGGTACCAGGATGGTCCTCCACCTATAGGAACACTTATCGTGGATCCCACAATAACACAGGTCAATGTGCCTGATGGTAAGGTGTACGTCGCCCGAATATCTGAAACTGCGACTGGTTGTACCAGTGATGCACTTGTCTCAATTAACGTAAGAGCATTGCCCGCTGCGCAAGACGCTACTGTCGCGCTTTGCGAAGATCTCGCCGGGACAAATACAACGAGTAACGTTGATCTTTTGGGAGATACCCGCTTCCGCGATGCAGTAACCACGCCAGGGAATACAGTATCGTGGCACACGACCGTGGCCGATGCGCAGAATAATGTATCGCCGATCGTGACACCTATAGCAAGTGTGGTAGGCTTTATGGACGTTTTTGCGAGAGTTAGGTACACCACTGGGCCTTCATGCCCGACAGTAGTTAGATTAAGATTACAGGTAAATCAATTGCCTGGCAATGTTCCGATCAACGGTGACCCTACAGTTTGTATGGGCGCACCAGGACAACCCGTCAACACATTGCCGGTTCAAACTTATCAGGTCACCAGCGTTCCAGGAGCTCAATATTTTTGGAACATTCCTTCGGGACCCGGCCAATTCGTCGTGTTTGCTGGTGGAGGAGTGGATGACTTTTATGTCATGCTTCAGTTCCCTTACAACGCAGCGCCTGCTGTCGAGACATTACGTGTAAGAATTGAACTCAATGGATGTAGTTCGTCCGATTTGTTGCTTCCGATTACACGATCTCCACAACCGGTCGCTCCCATAATCACTGGAGAACCCGTCGTTTGTGAAAACGAAGATGGTATTCAATATAGCATCACGACACCTAATCCAAGTTCTGATTATTCCTGGGAAATCAGGAGACAATCTGACAACTCGATTGGCGGGGCATTCATTACTTCAGGTCAGGCGTTACCTGATATTTTCGTAGAGTTTGCAGATGAAGATGTGAAGATTACCGTAACGGAAATTAACAACGTATGCGCTAGCCCTGAAGCAGAATTCCCGGTTACAATTAATTTAAGACCAATACTCGCTGATAATGATCAGCAGATATGCAGTGATTCTCCTACTAACATTGTTTTTCTTGAGGACGCGGGTAGTCCGGTTTCGATTGATAAGTTCACGATCTCAAACGCGATCTATACGCCTGGTATTGGATTCAAAAGCCCAACTGGTCCCGAGACCTTCCCGCAAAATGACTTGCCAAATGATTTTATTGAAAACCACGTTTTCGAAAATCTCACGGCAACGCCACTTGCTATTAATTATACGGTAACACCTGTGAGCGTGGGCGCCGCTGCCAGAGAATGTACAGGTACGGCTCAGATCATCACGGTAACGGTGAAGCCAGAACCGCAACTAAGTCCAAACCTGAATAAAGGTATTTGTAGCGGAATTGAAACAGGAATTAGATTAATATCTGCTAATAACACATTTCCTTCTGACCGTTTTATTATCAATACCATAACTATTCCTGCTGGGGTTACGGCATTGTCGCCGATTCCCGCAGCCGATGGGACAACGCTTTATTTGGATGATGTCATTTACAACAACATTTGGGAAAATACGACAGGTACTAACCAGGTTGTCCGGTATGAAATACTCCCATATAGCACTACGCTGGGATGCGCTGGTAATCCAGCCACAACTGTGGACGTTACAGTGTACCCGCGTACCGATGTGGATCCAGTTGTAGTTCCACCCCTGTGTAATGGCGAGCTTTTGAATGTAACATTCAGTTCTTCAAATAACCCGGATGCGAACTTCTTGTGGATCGTGAGATCTAACGATCCTCATATATCGATTGGTAGTACAGCCGCAGGGTTAGGAAATATTTCTAATATGATCCTGACCAACACGTCGTCAACGCTTGATGGTGTTGTTCAGTTCGAGGTTCGCGGTAAAAATCCTGCTTCGGAAGAAGGTATGGACGAATGTGTAAATCCGATTCAAACTTTTACCGTAACTGTCAGAAAATCACCCGTAGCAAACTCTCAAATATTATCAGCATGTTCTGATGTGCCAGGCGGTAACACTTATACTGCCGATCTTAAAGTTTTAGAGCCCAGTATAACACCGGATGCTGGTGATCCCAATACTTCGATTACATGGTTTTCGGATGCCGCTTTAACATCACAAATTCCGGATAACGGTGCCTTGAATGCCTACGTCATGACGGACAATATACCGGTCTACGTGGTCGTGGAGTACTTGCCCACAGCCTGTCGTAAAATTGTTACCATCAGGTATACTATAAACCCGAAGATTTCCAT
>Ga0111538_10006041_pt1 | contig 16445 bp, 12 predicted proteins | sample SoiMethybrSBSTD1_FD_79669 | JGI IMG/M metagenome (GOLD analysis project Ga0111538, IMG submission 79669) | Bulk soil microbial communities from a Populus tree surrounding site in Tennessee, USA - Soil MetaG P. TD hybrid SBSTD1 (version 2)... | ecosystem: Environmental > Terrestrial > Soil >...
CGGTCTCGGACGACTTGTTGCACAGACGGAGCTGTGCGGATGCGGGGCGTGCCGAAAGCAGGACGGCGCCACAGACGACCGAAAGGAGCACGGGGAACGAAATGCGGAATGTCGAAGTCATGTCAGTCCCTCCAGAAAAACGAGTTGTTACCCAGCTAAAGGGACCGGACGGGCGTTTTTCGAAAACGCGGTTTGTGGGCCGAAGAACGATATGGCGGGCGGCCGGAAAGCGAAGCTATGAAGCCGGTTGGAGGTACCGGCTATGGACCAATCCGGTCAGGCGGACCAGGCGCGCGCGGCGAAACGGGGATGCAGGGGCGCCGAAGTCACCACCGAGCAGATCGAGCCCGGACTCGAGATAGGCCCGCCACACGAGCTCGGTGCAATACATCTGATCGAAGGAATCAAGATCGAAGCCCTGGTCGAAGGCCACCCCGCGCGACTGATACGTCAGCGCGGCCTGAATCGCCGAACGTGCACGCCGGTCGTCCGCGGGTGTGACGTGAAAGACGGCGAATCCGTCGGCGCGGTCCGGCGCCAGAAAATCGGCGAGCAGTTCGCGGCGTACCTTCGACTCGGCCTCGGTCTCCCCCGGCTCGATGTGAATGACATACGCGTTGCCGTCGCGGACGTCCACCAACCCGACGTGCGAATATTTCGACCCCGGATCGAGCATCTTGACGACACGGCTCTCCTGGCTGGTGCCGGAGCGAAAGATCAGGTCGCCGTTGCGAAGGTGGTCGAGCGACGGCAGCACGACGCCATGCGGTAGCGCGATGGTCGACGCCGATGTCCGGACGATGGGTAGGACCGCGACGAGCGAAACGGCTCCTGCAATGACGAGGGTGAGGCGCGGGCGGTGAAGGGGACCAGGCTTCATTCAGCGGGTCGCAGGTTTGTTCCAGACACATCGGAATCCGACAAAGACCGAACGCGCATCGACAGCCTGCGTGCCACGAGCCGACGCGCGGACGTCGCGCGCGCGGCTCGCCCACGATCCTCCACGCACGATCTTCGGCGCGCGAGCCACGCCGCTCAGATGCGGCCGCGGATCGACGTCAGGCGCGGCAGCCAGCGAGTAGCTGACCTCGCCGTAATCGTCTTCGACCCATTCCGCAACGTTCCCGAGCATGTCGAACAGGCCCCACGCATTCTTCGACGCGTACGACGCGCCGACGTCCCTCAGGTTATTGAGGTTCGCCGTCAACGCTTCGTCGAGCGCTTGATCCGACAACGCGGCCGTGCTCAGATTCGACACCTTGGAGCTGCTGTTCTCCGAATAGAGCGCGATTTCCTTGAGGCGTCCAAAGCGCGCGCCGTTCGTTCCCGCGCGGGCCGCGTATTCCCATTCGGCTTCCGTGGGAAGACGTCCGTCCACGGCACCGCAGTAGTCGCGCGCCTCCTGCCATGTCACGTTCATGATCGGCATCGTGTCGCGCGCCCATTGGTTGCTGTAGATGAGCCCACCCCACGCCGCTTCCGGGGGAAGCTCCCGGCTACCCGGCGTGTTCTTCCAATTCCCGACGGATACTTCGGAGTTGGCCAGCCAGAATCCCTTGCTGAACGTGACCTTGTGGGCTGGCTGTTCGTCCGCGGCGCACTCGCTGTCGTCGGGTGAGCATCCCATTTGAAACTCGCCACGAGGAACCCAGACGTAGCTCACATGATCTTTTGGATTCTCCTCGCTTTGCCCTGCCTTCAACGGCTCCGGGCGGTTGCGCGCCCAGGTACTGACGGCGCACACGAGGATTGCGACGGTTGCCGTAGCGATCACCGGCGCTGGCTTCCACGTCCAGTCGCGAGGCGTCTTCGTCTTCCCGACGGCGAAGACCGTGCGATCCAGGATGATGAGCCCGACCACGACCTGCCAGACGGCGTACCACAACGTGTAAGCCCCGCGTAAGCCAAACGGCATCTTGGGGGAGGTCAGAAAAAACAACGGCGCCACAACTGCACCGGCGCCGGCAATGAACAAGAGATCACGACGCGATGGGCGGTGCCATCGGGCAAATGATGCGCGAACCGCTGCTGCACCCACGGCCCCCGCAAGCAGAAGGAATCCGACTTGTCCGCCGTACAAGAAAAAGGACGCCGAACTACCGCCAGCCACGCGCTGGCCGATCGCTGAAGAGCCCAGGGCGGTCAGCAAGCCTGCCAGCAGGGCGAGGTGGTACGCGACGGCGCTCAGCAGCGTGACCACTGCACTTCTTCCCGCGCTCAGGCGCAGAGCCAACGCGAGCGCCAACCCGAAAAACATCGGAAGAACGGCCCACGAGACGGAAGCGATGAACGGGACTTGTAAGGCCGTCCAGATTGGTTCCGGTACAGGCGGCGCGACCTTTCCCGGATTCACCCACGGCAACCCGAGCGTCATCGCGGAACCGGTCACCACGAACACGCCGGCCATGAACGACAAGGTGCGCCCACGATTCGACGGTGCCGCGATCGCCTCGCTTGCCGATGCGGGCGCGTCCGCCATCCGTGGTGTCGATGTCGGAGCGGGCGCAGTCGTTGGCTTGGCCTGCGGTGCCGGCTCGCCTGGCGTCGAGGTCACAACGGCTGGTTCCGCGCTCGTCGCGTTTTCGACGCTTCGCATCACCCGCGTGAGCGTGCGCGTGACATCTGCGGCCGCGTTCAGGCGTTTGGTCCGATCGAATTCGAGCAGACCGGCGACGAGCGCATCGAGCTGCGGCCACTTCGCGAGTTCCGCCCGCACCGTGCTCGGCGCCGGCGGCAGACGCCGCGAGCCAACCCACCGCCCGTATTCACGAAGATCGCGTGTCGCGGTCGCCTTCTCGCCCGTCAGCAGCTCGTAGAGCACCATGCCGAAAGCAAACAGATCCGACTCGGGTCCGAGCGGCTGCTCCGACAGCAGATCCATCTGCTCCGGTGCCGCATAGCCGCTGGTCGCAAACTCGCCGATCGACACGCTGCGCGTCGACCGGGCCAGGCCGAAGTCCGCGATCTTCGGGACCCACCGGTCGTCCTTGCGATCCATGAGGACGTTGGCCGGCTTGAGATCGCGATGGACGATGCCTTGCGCGTGAATCGCGGACAGCCCTTTGGCGATTCCGATCGCCACGTCGAGCGCCTGCTCAATCGGCAGCGGCTTGGGCTGCGTGTCGAGGAAGTTGCGGAGATCGCCGTGTGGAACGAGCTCGGTGACGAGATAGAAGACGTCTTCGCCAGCGTCGTGGAAGAACGAATGCACGCCGAGGACGTGAAGCGACTGACTGGCGATGCGTGCCGGATACAACGCTTCGTTGCGGTACCGCTCGGCATCTTCGGCGCTGAGGTCCACACGCTTCACGGCATACATCAGCCCGGTGTGTCGATGCCGCGCTTCGAAGACCACGCCGAATCCGCCCGACCCCATTTTGCGAATGAGGTCGTAGTCGCCGGCCTGGGTGAAACGCCGGGGAACCGTGGCATCGGGCTCGATGGTGGTCATGGGACGACCTCAGCTGTGCGGCCGATCCTACCCTTCAATGCGTAATTTCCAACTGGAAACCTTCCCGAAGGAGCGCAACCTCGGAGTCCGGACCGCCGAGCGAGGTCTGAGGCCAGCCTCGCTCGGTGCTACCGACGAAGCCGGGAGTCGAGATAGCTGTTGATGAACGCGGGCAACTCCTGCTCGACACGCTGCACGGCCCGATCGGCAATCCGATCGCCTGCCGCATCGATCCTGGCGTCCAGGCCCTGCACCGCCTTGTCGGCGCGGTCCGCCGACGCCTCGATGCGTTGGGCACGCTGTTCGAGCTGAGGGGTCATCGACTGCAGGCGTCGATCGGCTTCGTTGGTGAGTGCGGTCTGCAGCCGGCTCACTTGCGTGCGGACGCGTGACAGTTCCTGAATCTGCCACATGGCCACGAACACCGCGGCAATCGCCACGATGAGCACGATGAGCACGAGCCGCCTGAGGCCGGCGAGCTCACGTGCGCTTCGTTCCGCCATCGTCTGCAGGTCGTCAGCCATACGGTGCGTTCCTCTCTCGGCAAGACCGTTTACGCGCGGCGCGGATCGCGGATCGGAAGAATCACGACGAGCAGCGCGCCTTCGATCACCACGAACAGCACGAGCACTCCCAGGTAACGGCCACCATTCGCATCGAGCGACGGAGGCGACTCCTGCACCCCTCGCTCGATCGCTTTGAAGTGCTCGTACAGACGATCGCCAATCGGCGCATCGGTCAATGTCACCGGCACGAGCGCATTCACCTTGACGGCCTCGAGGAGAGCATCCTGATCCGACAGGTCCTGCCCGTACACCTGCGCCGCATAGCCTTCGAAGGCCCAGCGCGATACGGCCAGCGCTCCCGCAACACGGAGCGCGCCGGAGTTCACCGGCGTGCGCACCAGCTCGGGCGGCATCTCGATGACATGTGCCGTCTTCACGTTGACGGTGAACGGGTGGGTCGCGCCGAATGGAAAGAGGAAACCGCCGAAGACGACCTGCGGGACGAGCATGAGCGGAAACCATGCGAGCGCGGTCGCCGCTTCATCACACAGGGCGGACAGCACGAGCGCCATCAGGCAGCCGGCGAGCGTCGTCAGGAACAGAATCGGCCACAGGATGTACAGCGGTAGAAATACGACGTTGCTGAAACGCACGAACATCGCGAGCACGAAGCTCTGTCCGGCGGACATCAACGCGGCGTGAAGGATCTTGGCGATCGCGTACGCGAACAGGCTGACGTGCGGGTCGCGCTGAATGAGCCGCCGTTCGTCGACGATCTCCCGAACGCAGCCGCTGCCGCCGATCCACAGCGCCGACAACACCGCCAGAAACATCGTCATTGCCGGATTGCGCGTCGCCCGGCCAGCCTGAAACAGCAGAAGACTGATCAGGAACACCGGCGCGACGACGCCAACCCAGTACGACGGCGCGCGGAAGCGGCTCCAGATCTGCCGCTCGATCGTGGCGCTGGCAGTTGCGACCCTCATCGATCGATCCGCGTTTCAGACTGCCCGATGGCGGTCTTGACGTCGGCGCGCGGACGCGCGTCCATGCGAGGCGCACGTGCGGCAGCGGCGGCAAGCGCCTGAGCGCTCCACGCCCTGGTCGGCGATGCCACCATCCCGACGACGCCACCAGAGGTCACCAGCGGCGACCCGTACGAGTACCGATGTAACGGAGTCGCCACCTTGAGCATCGGATCGCCGTCACGTGTCACGTCGGTCCACACCGGCCCCTGCAATCGGCCATGGGCGAATGCCGCCGCCGTCGCCGGAAATTCTTCGACGAGTGTCGGCGGAGCAGGACCGGCAGCGATCTGATCCGACAGCTGCACGCACGCCAGGCTGGAGAGCGTCTCCCGATCGGCCAGGCGAATCCGCCGGGGCGTGCCATGCGAGAGCACGAACACACGACGCTCCGGCACTTTACCCAATCGTCGATCCAGATCGGAGAGATCCATCTCAATCGGCGATCCGTTAGAGGGCGATGCGATGCGGGCGTAACGATCGCGCGAGCGCAGCCGGCCTCCGCCGGCCTGCAGGAGCGTCGCGTCTGCGGTATCGAACCGCCAGGGCTCGAATGCCTCGCGGGTAGTGCAGAAGACGGACGGCGTCCACCAGACGCCCACGCTTTCGACCGATCGCGTCAACGTCATAGGTCCGTCTTCGATCACGTAGTTGGCGGTGACCGTTGCGACCAGCCGGTCGAAGCGCTCGAGTGCGGCACGGTTCGACGGGAGCGCGTTACGACCGGTCAGGAGCAGCGGAGCCGCTCCGCGCTGCAGCCGATCGATGACGGCGGCGCCGAGGGTGGCGAGCGGCCGGAGCGCGGTCGGCCCCGTATCGATCGGCACGCGGATGGCGATGGGGCTGATCGCGGTCTGCGTAGACGGCTGCATCAGCAGTCGTGCCGGCCACGGCGTCGCGAATGCGATCTCGACGATGGCACGCACGCCGACGCTGCCGTCACGGACGATGTCGCGGAGTCCGTCGACGCCGACAGCGTCGATCGCGTTGGCGCTGACGATAACGGGGCGGGGAATCTGCAGTTCCTGGCCCGGGTGCAATGGCCAATCGCCTTCAATTGGAGCCATCCACACCGGAACGGTGCCGACATACGCGTCGGTGAACGACACCGACCGGATCGTCAGATCGCGTCCGGCCCGCACGGCAATCTGCAGGGAGACGTCGAGGCGGTCCAGGGAAATGCCCGCGATCGACGCGTTGACGACGCGCGGCTCGAGCAAAGCGGGGCGAGGCGCATCCGCCGCGCGCAGCGTCGTCGTCGCCGCGGCGGCGATCGCGAGCGCGCATGCATAGGCGAGACGGCGACGGGCGTTCATTCGGAAGCCTCGCAGTACTGGCGGTAATGCGGTGTCTGCAGGAATCGATCGGCAAGTGCCTCGGCCTCGGCATGCCTCTCCTCGCGATCGGGCAGCGACTCGTAGACCTCTTCCGCCGTCTGCGCGCCGAAATACGACGCGAACGAGGTCGGCGGGCCGTAGTAGACGAGCCGCCCGAGACACAGCGCGGCAACCTTGTCGAACACCACGAGGTTGCGCAGATCGTGCGTCGACATGAGGAGCGTCACGCCGCCTTGCGCGACGGAGCGAAACAGCTTCATCAGGTCGTCGGTGTTCTTCGGGTCCTGTCCGGTGGTGGGCTCGTCGAGCAGCAGAATGCGCGGCTGCCGCAGAATCTCCACGGCCACGCAGACGCGTTTCAACTGCCCGCCCGACAGATTCATCTTCCCGTTGCCGAGCAGCGCGACACGATCCATCAGCGGGCCGAGATTGCACAGCGCGCCTGCATCCGAGGCACGCTTCCGCGCCTCATCGCCGCTCGAGCCCATGTGCCGAGCCGCGTATTCGAGGATCTCGCGAATCGTCAGGTCCGGTTGAATCAGATCGATCTGCTGCACGAAACCGACTTCGTACGCCTCACCGCGATAGCCCATCAGACTCGCAAACCAGTTCCAGCGACCTTCGTTGGGGCGCAGCGGACGACCGTTGACGTACATCTCGCCCGCCGCAATCCGTTGCTCGCCGGAGAGCGCTTTCAGAAGCGTGGACTTTCCGGACGCAGACGGTCCGAGCAGTCCAACCATCTCTCCGTGTCCGACGCCCAGCGATACCGAGTGCAACCGCCGCTTGCCGGCAATGTCGACCGACACACCCACGAATCGCACGTCGATCGCCGGCGTGGCGGTCAGCGACGGTTCCCAGCACGCGGCGTCGGCGAGAAACGGCAGCCGGCCGAGCGTGAGGCGACTGCCTTTCGAGATCCGCTCCATATCGAACACGCGCCGCCCGTCGAGCGTCGTGCCGTTCCTCGAGCTCAGGTCCTTGACGAACAGCTCGCCGTTGTCTCGCCAGATCTCCGCGTGCGTGCGCGACACGGAAGGGTCGATGACGCGGCATGAATTGGCCGCGGCGCTTCCCACGGCGATCCGATCGGCATCGGCGAGGAGGTCGCTCAGGTTCCGTTCGTGGACCCGGCGCGGATCGAGAAACAGCATCGACACGTCGGGCGCGTCGGCAAACGTCAGGAGATCCTTGTCGTGCAGCGGCACCACTGTTCCAGGAGCGACGATTTCCAGATTGCGCTGGATTGTCCGCGCTTCGACGTCGAGCACGGCATCGGTTCGCTGGAGCGAGACCGTCGCGTAACGTTCCGGCGCGAGCCCGTCAATCGAGATCGACGGGCGCGATCCGGAGGACGAGGAGCGGCCACCAAGCGAGATGCCGCGTTCGTCGACCTCGACGACGTCGATGGCGACGCCGCCGCGAAGGATCTGCAGGGACGCTCGCGCGGATGCGATGAGGCGTTCGGTTCGGCCCTCGACGGGCTGCGCGGGTGTCTTCACTTCGAGCGGCGCCGGTTCAACCGCAAACTGGTAATCCCCCGATCCCGCCAGCTCGATCACGTCGCCGCTGCCGACGGGGACCTGAGTCCCTGGATGCAGAACGATCGAGGGTGGCAGCCCCTGCGGAAGAATGACAGTACCGTTGGTGGAACCGGTGTCATAGACGCACCATCTGCCGTCGGCACTCTGTTCCACCACGGCGTGCTGGCGCGAGACCATCGATCCATCGGACACGTCGGCCGGGGTGCGGCAGACGACCGTGCAATCCGGATGGCGCCCGATGACCACCGGCTCGCCGGGCGCGAGGATGTGCGCGATTCCTTTCGTGCACTTGCCGATGCCGGTGAGGCGAAGACGCTCGGAGGCCGTGCTCATGAGCGGCCCCACACGCCGAGCGCCACGGAGATGTTGTCGCGACCACCGTGCTCGTTCGCATCCGCGATGAGCGTTGATGCCGCGGCGGTGAGGTCCCCGTCGACCGACAGCGACGCGCTCTCCAGCATTGCCGTGATCTGGTCGTCCGACAGCATCCCGTGCAAGCCGTCGGAGCAGACGAGCAGCAGATCGCCCGGTTCGGCGGCAAGCGCGCCGAACTCCGGCTCCGCCAGCGCGCTCGCATCAGCACCCAGCCACCGCGTCAGAACGTAACGGCTTCGGTGAGTATCTGCCTCGGACGGCGTCAAGCGTCCTTCGCTCACGAGCTCGGCGGCGGCATTGTGATCGGTCGTCAATCTGCGCAGCACGTGCGAGCGAAACAGGTACGCCCGGCTGTCCCCCACATGGGCGAGGATGATACGCCCGCGGTGGACGGCGACACAGGTGAGCGTCGTGCCCATTCGCACCAAATCCGGCGCCTGCACCACGCGCTGCTGCAGGCGCGTGACGGCGTTCGCGAAAGTATCGGCGAACGCGGCGAACCACTCGGTCTGGCCGGTGAGCGCGTGGGATTCAAGCCGCTCGCGCATGGTCTCCCCAGCCGCCTCGATGGCGATGGAGCTGGCCACGTCTCCGCCAGCCATCCCGCCCATGCCATCGGCCACTGCCAGGAAGATGACGGCCTCCGCGGCGCCATCCGGCTCGTGCCAGGTGACGCCCAACACGCGGTCCTCATTGCGATCGCGGATCAATCCCCTGTCGGTCGCGAAGGCCACGGCCGTCGGCACTGACACGTTCATTCGCCCTCGCATGATGTCCCCCTCACCCATATAAAGGGCGCCGGAGGCATGTTTTCGAAACGGCTTCGGAGACCAGCAGACGATTGTAGGTTCAACTCGACCACGAACCACAGGTCTGCCGCCGGGATGCACGTCGACCGGCTGCGCGTGCACCCCAATGCTTCGGCCGCGGGGTCATGATCGATGCTGTCACGTCGCGTGGTGCCGCGCGGAACCGTATGCCGCTACGGAAAACCCGCTTGATCCACGCACCCTCAGCATCCGCCGCCGAGCAACTGGGTCTGACCAAGCGCTTGCTAGGGTTTTCCTCCGGGCATACGGTCCCGCGCCGCGTGACAGCGCGACGAGTCCAGATAGCAACACGTCGCGGCCACGGCACTGGAGACCATGGCGCGGGCCACACGATAATGTGATCCGTGGCTCCACGCGTCCGCTTCGCCCCATCGCCCACCGGATATCTGCACGTCGGCGGCGCACGCACGGCGTTGTTCAACTGGTTGTACGCCCGTCATCACGGCGGCACGTTCATCCTGCGCATCGAGGACACTGACGTCGAGCGATCGTCGGCTGACATGGTCACCGGCATCCTCGACGGTCTGCGCTGGCTTGGACTGACGTGGGATGAAGGGCCGGATATCGGCGGATCAGCGGGTCCGTATTTTCAGTCGGAGCGTCTCGCTCGCTATCGAGCCGCGGCGCAGCGGCTCGTCGACGAAGGCAAAGCCTATTACTGCTATTGCTCGCAGGAGCGACTGCGCGTGGAGCGCGACGCGGCGGACGCGCGCGGCGAGGCGTGGCAATACGACCGCACGTGCCTGCGATTGTCGGCGGAACAGATCGCCGGGCACGAGCGCGCCGGGACACCGCGCGCGATCCGCTTCAAGGTCGGCGAAGGGCGCACGCGTTTCGACGATGCGGTGCATGGGCCGATCGAGTTCGACGGCACCAACATCGAGGACTTCGTCCTGCTGCGTTCCGACAACCACCCCACGTATCACCTGTCGGTTGTCGTGGACGATGCGGAGATGGGGATTACGGATGTGATTCGCGGCGACGATCACATCTCCAACACGCCGAAGCATGTGTTGCTGTTCGACGCGCTCGGCGCGCCCGTGCCGCGGTTCGCGCACGTGCCGCTGATCCTCGGCGCGGACAAGAAGCGTCTGAGCAAACGGCATGGCGCGACGTCGGTGATGGAATATCCGCGTCAAGGCTATCTCGCGGAGGCGATGGTCAACTTCCTCGCGCTGCTCGGGTGGTCGCCTGGAGACGATCGCGAGGTGATGACGATGAGCGAGCTCATCGCGAGCTTCCGCCTTGAAGGCATCAGCGGTGGGAACGCGGTATTCAACGTCGAGAAGCTCGACTGGATGAACGGCCAATACATCGCGCGGATGCCGATTGCGTCGCTATCCGAGACAGTGCGACCGCTGTTCGAACAGGCAGGTCTTGGTCAGCACGCAGTCGTCCGCGATACGGTTGGGTTCGCGCGTCTGCTCGAGCTGTTGCGTCCACGTGTGAAGCGACTCACCGAGTTCGTCGATCAGGCACGCCCGCTACTCACTCGTCCCACCGAGTACGAACCGGATGCAATCGAAAAACACCTGACCGTACCCAATCTCGCCTCACATGTCGCGGCGCTCATCACGGCGTTGCGTGAGACGACACCGTTTGAAGAATCACACGTGGAAGCGGCGGTGCGAGGAACGGCAGCTGGACGGGGTGTGAAAGCCGGGATACTGATCCATGCGACGCGAGTCGCGGTTACCGGTCGGACGGCGAGCCCGGGATTATTCGAGGTGCTCGCGTTGCTTGGACGCGACGAAACGATCGCGCGGCTGCACGGTCTGCTCACCTTTCTGACCCATCAACCAGAGGATTTCTCTAAAGAAATCGCTCGGTAGCGCCGTGCGCGTTGGGCGGGTGCGCTGCGATCGTGCCTCGTCCATATGCAGGCCCCGGCGCGTCCTTCGATCGCGGTGTGTAGCTAAGTACCTATATTGCTGAGACTTATCGGATCTCCCTCCTGAGCCGTGGCACCCGCGTTGCAGCCAAACGCCACGGAACGGCAGCCCTTGCGCGCGCGAGCGGGCGCGAGGGCGACGAGTGGCCTGCGGGACGCGGGCCCGTCGCGCGTGCGGCGGATGTGAGTGAATCAGGAGGTTAGCGTGGCAAAAGAGGATCGCGGATTCGCCTCGATGGACCGCGCCAAGCAGCGCGAGATCGCGAGCAAGGGCGGCAAGGCGGCGCATGCGAAGGGTACGGCGCACGAGTGGACCAGCGAGGAGGCGCGCGAAGCCGGTCGCAAAGGCGGAATGGCCAGTCATCGTCGCCGCAAGGAGATGACCGACGGTCAGGGCGGCGAAACCGGGTCGGAGCCTGAAGGATCGAGCGGCACCGGATTCCCGGGCGGCGATCAGAACGAGCAGATTCGATAATCGCTCGCGTCTTCGTTGTTCTCATGAGCGGCCGTGCGGGTACGCGCGGCCGCTCCTTGTTTTGTACGCGGCTCGACCGGTAGAATTGGGGTTTCGCACTCCTCGCGCCTTTCGCGTCCGAGTACTGGGAGGTCGTTCAACGGTAGGACACGTGGCTCTGGACCACGTTATCGGGGTTCGAATCCCTGCCTCCCAGCCAGACTTCGCTTGCTCTCGCTTCGCTCGTCGGCTGCTCGGCTCGCCTCCCGGCGCTGCGCGATTCGCTGCGCTCATCGCGACTTAGGCGCCGAATCCCTGCCTCCCAGCCAAGTTCGATCCTCGGGTCGGCTGATCATGCAACTCCAAGATTCACAAGCACTTCGTTTGTTGCGAACACGCTTGGGCGACGAGAACGCCGTTCTCTCAGCCCAATCTAGATTCTCAAGTCGTTTTGCTGAATAAATTCGATCGGCCACGGACCAGTGCAGGTCGAGTGACATTTTCGAGCGCCATTTTCGGCTCAGAGGACGGCTCGTAGATTTCCGCGCCTCACTAGCAGTAGCCTGCGGGCTTCACGACTCCTTCAGTGTATTGGGCCACCTGTTTTACGAACGCGAGCAATCGCGTTTGCTGGACCTCGAAAGAAATCAGGAGTCCCGGTTGCTGGCGTCTGCTGCCACCCCACCACGAGGTGAGCCGCGGTGGTCACTGCGGCGGGCACGGCCAGTATCGAGCGCTCAACCTTTGATGACGTACCCTCGCTGCATCAGCACATCGCGCACCCGGTCGCGCAGCTCGCCCTGTAGCTCGATTCCCCCTTCGACCACCGTCCCGCCCGTGCCGCATGCGCGCTTCAGCTCTTGACTGAGCTCCTTGAGAAAGTCGATGTTCCGTGGCAGACCATAGACCACCGTTACCGTCTTGCCGCCGCGTCCTTTCTTTTCTGTTCGCAGCTTCGCAACGATACGCGCCGGGACCTGATCCTCCGAGATGCGTCGGCCGCTGCACTGGCAGTTGCGCTGCGGCCAGCCGCACACGGCACACTTGCCAGCCGTTTCGGTGGAGTAAACAAGGCGCGCATGGTTCTTGAGGGTCACCGCTTCATCATCCGCGAGCCGCTCCACTTCATCAAGGTGGCGGTCGCGCAGGGGTCGATTCCCGCACACCGAGGAGCGCGTGAGCCAGTTGTCATCTGGGTCTGTGCCGTCTATCGTGGGGACACCCGTTCATGGCACTCACCGCCACCATCTATAACTTCGATATCGAACTCGCCGACACGGATCGCCAGGTCTACGAATCGTTGACAGTGCGGGTGGCACGGCATCCGTCTGAGTCAGAGGAGTACCTCGTCGCGCGACTGATCGCATATCTGCTGGAATTCGCAGAGGGCATCGAGTTCTCACGCGGTGTATCGAGCCCGGACGAACCGACACTGGCGGTTCGCGATCCGACCGGCATGCTGAGAACGTGGATCGATATCGGCACACCTGATGCGGAACGGCTGCACAAGGCATCGAAGATCGCGGCACGCGTCGTCGTTTACACGCACAAGAACCCCACGCAGTTCCTGAAGCAGCTGGCGGGCAAGAGGATCCACAACGCCGAGGCGCTGGAGCTCTACGCTATCGATCGTGCCCTGGTCGGCGGGCTCGTGGCGCGTCTCGAGCGGCGCCTGGCCTTAACGGTCTCGGTGAGCGAGCGCGAACTGTACGTGTCGATCGGTCCGGACCAACTCACGGGCAGCATCGTCCGCCTCTCTCGCGAGACCTGAGAATTGCGGGTCACGGTCGTCGACGCTAAACGCCGCATTGTGTAGCATGAGAAGAGTTCTCGGAGGATTGTCGACGCGCCCAACTTGAAGACGCTCGCGGCGAGTGACATTTCGAGTGACATCGAGCGGGAACAGGCTGCGACAGCTTGCAACCGTACGCACGCGGACGAAGAAGCCGTTCTGGGCCAACGCGCACTCGATGAAAGAGTTCGCTACGAAAAGCGAATCCTTACAAGCCGCTGAAATAACAATCGCGAGACTCCCTGCCTCCCAGCCAACACAACCAGCAGGTTTCTTGAGGAATTCGGTCATTCCCGTGAGAACGAAGCTCTCTCACCCTTTTCGCATCTCGCAGCAGTTTTCTTGGAACATTGCGCGATCGGACACGCCGTGGAGCCCCTGAGTGACATTCGCGGATGACATCCCGCTGGTCAATGCCAGGTGCGTTTGCCCATGTCGTCGAGAGATTGTGCGCTGACGAACCGCCTTGGCCGCAAATAGGCACAAGAGTGAGTTCACGAACGATTACGAAGGTCTCACCGAGGCGGGACCTTGCGCTTCAGCTCTTCAAACCAGTTCTGCACGACGATCATGCTGGGATCGGCAGCCCCGCGCTTCTGCCCTGGAGCCTTCTTCAACACCAGGAACCTGCGGCCATCCCTGGACACGTCGTACGTGCGCATTGGAAAATCACCCCCGCCGATCCGCAGACCATCGCCTGGCAATAGCTGCTCGGGCGCGCTTGCTGCCCACGCCTCCCCGGGCTTCACTGTCACGCGCATGATGGCGCCTGTGAGCGAACGGTAAAACAGCTCACGGTCCTGAGAAGACCAGAGAGGCTCCGCCCCGCCGGCTGTCGAAATCGGCCATTCTGCATTCATGGCAGGGTATGGCCGCACAAACACTTCGGTTCGCCCCGATCGGTCCGTCTGATAGGCGATCCATCGACCGTCGTGCGAGATCTCCGCGTTGAATTCAGCGAACTCGGAGGCGATCAGACGTGTCAGCTTCCGTTCCGGATCCATCGACAGGCTGTAGATATCAAACTGGTTCCCGTGGTTGCCGCGGGCGTAGCGAACGATCACCGTCCCATCGGGCGCCGTCGAGGTCGGGAACAGCGTTTCGGCGGTGGCGTGTGTCAGTTGCTCGGCCTCGCTGGTGCCGTTGGCGGGTTGCCAGTACAAGTTCGGAAATGCGCCACGGTCGGACGAGAACACGATGCGGCGACTATCTCGCGTGAATATCGGGGCACGATCGGGTGCGGCATTGGACGTCAGCCGATTCAAGGCGCGTTGAGCTACATCCCAGACCCATATGTCGCGGTTCTGCCCACCGACATCGAAGGCAACACGCGTTTCGTCAGGTGAGAGGCGCAGGTACTGATACGCGCGCGCCTCTGCTCCCAACGGCGTTTCGCGGCCCTGTCGATCAATCCACATCGGCGTGTAGAACCCGAACGCTCCGCCGGTGGCTGTGGCATAGACGAGCGTTCCTGCGGACGATACGTCGAAATGTGCGGCGCCGCTCGCGTTGTCCGCCTCGATGACCCCCTCGCGGAGCGGCACAGGTCCTCCCGACACTGTCAGCGTGTCAGCGTCGAACGGAACCGCCATCAGTGTTCCGCGCACCACGAAGACGAGATGACCAGTCGGCACATACCGCGCATCCGTGCCAAGCGCGATTCTTTTCTCGACTCCGCCGTCGAGCGGCTTCACGATGATGTCGGCCTGATCCCATCCGCCTCGCTCGGGCGCCGCCAACGTATACAGCAGCGCGCGTCCGCCAGGAAGCAATTGCGGGTGCTGGAAACTGCGTTTGCCATTGCCCTTCACGAGCTGTTCGGGCGTCCCTCCCGCTGCCGACACACGCCAGATGCCTGCTGATTGCAGTGCAAAGACGATCATGTCGTCGGCTGTCCAGTGGGCGCCCGTCGCCTGACCATTGTCGATCGTCGCCACGACGGCTGCCGCGCCGCCATTGACGGATATCTTTTTCAACTGGTTGCCGGTCCAGAAGCCAATCCACTCCCCGTCCGGCGAGAAGAATGGTCCGCCGGGGAACGGCCCTGGCCCTTCGGTTCCGGGAATAGGAACTCCTTCGAGTTGCGCCATCGATCGCAGGTTAAGGTGGCCCCCGGCCGAGTAGACGAAGTTGCGGCCATCAGGCGACACGGCTACCAGGTGCCGAGTCGTAGTCGTGAACGTCTCACCTTCGGGCAACGAGATGCCGAAGGTCGTCACCATCGATGCGCGTGGATCGCCCGGTCGCAAAGTCCATGCGAGCCAGCCGCTCAAAGTGACGACCGCAGTGAGACCAAGGAAAGCACCCAACGCGTACCGCCACGTCCACTGTCGCGGCGAGGCAATGACATCGGAACTCACGCGTTGTTCACCAAGCGCTCCGTGGTGCTGGAGAACGAATAACGCTCCCGCCACATCTCCGAGCCGGGCGCGCGGATCCTTCGTCAAGCAGCTGCGCAACAGCATCGTGATCGACGTTGGCACCTTCGGCGGAAGTGCGGACCAGTCGGGCTCGCCCTTGATTACGGAGGCGAGGATTTCGCTTACGTCGTCGCCTTCGAACGCGCGCTTCGCCGTCAGCATCTCGAACAGCACGCAGCCGAACGCCCACAAGTCGCTGCGCTTGTCCGCCGCCTTGCCCTTCGCTTGCTCGGGTGCCATGTAAGCAGCCGTGCCAAGAATGACGCCTAGCATCGTCGCCGCCGGGCTCGTGATCGTCGGCGACAGCGAAACCGCCGCGGAACTTCCCCTGTCGGAGGCCTCCGCCGGTGTTGCCATCTTGGCGAGGCCGAAGTCGAGAACCTTGACCGTGCCAGCGGGCGTGATTTTGATATTGGATGGCTTGAGATCGCGGTGAATCACGCCTTGTTCGTGCGCCGCCTGCAGTGCTTCCGCGATCTGCCGCGCGACGGTCACGGCCTCATCCACGGCGAGTGGACCGGCGGCTATTCGCTCCGCCAGCGTCTCGCCGTCGATGTACTCGAGCACGAGTGCACGTACATGGTGTCCGGCTTTGTTCGGCGCCGAAACTCCCTCGGCAGTGGCGCCGGCAGCGGAACCGCCTTCGAAGCCGTGAATGATCGCGATGTTTGGATGCTTGATCGACGCGAGAGCCTGCGCTTCACGACGAAATCGGGCCAGGCGTTCCGGGTCAGCTGCGAACAGATCGGGCAGGACCTTGAGCGCGACGTTGCGCCCGAGCTGCGTATCGCGCGCGAGGTACACCTCACCCATCCCGCCA
>Ga0111538_10006042_pt1 | contig 16444 bp, 11 predicted proteins | sample SoiMethybrSBSTD1_FD_79669 | JGI IMG/M metagenome (GOLD analysis project Ga0111538, IMG submission 79669) | Bulk soil microbial communities from a Populus tree surrounding site in Tennessee, USA - Soil MetaG P. TD hybrid SBSTD1 (version 2)... | ecosystem: Environmental > Terrestrial > Soil >...
CCCAACAGTTTTCGCGATCGTGAGGGAGGGCTCGCCCGCACCACCCGCCACATCAAGCACCACGTCGCCTTCAACGATCTCGGCGTCTTCGATGAGGGCTTGCGTGATTGGACCGAACATCGTGCGGATTGTGTTGGCATGCTTCTGCCAGTAAAAGGCTGACTCGCGCCACTCGCGCAAGACCTCGGCGGTTTGACTATCACTCAGCTTTGCGTCCGAATCACTTTTTACGTTTGAAATGGCCTTCACTGTAAACCTCAAAGTCCTTTCCGGGTTCCGCAATCTCAAAGACCTCAGTGAACTCGTCGGGGCCGAGTATCTTGTAAGTCTCTCTGGCTCTAAATCCCGTCGGAATGTTCTCGATGCTCTCGGAGGTGAAAACAATTGTCTTACCGTCGGCACTGATACTGGGCGTCAAATACTGATTCACAAAACCTTCGGTGTGGAACTGTCTCAGCACGAATTGTTTTCTGGCTTTGTCGAAGCTCATCATGCCCCAGTCCTGGTGAACTTCGCCTTTTGGATTCTTGGGCTGAGGGTCATACGTACTTTTGTTTTGGACGTGAATGAACTTGTTGTTCAGAACGAAGCGGTATTCACGTTGCACCTTCGACACGCCCGGTTGTCCGTTTCCTGTACCCTCCCAGATGCCAACCAACAATCTAAGGGGGTCCCAATTGTCCGAGCGAGTCGGGGTCTGTGCCGTTCCGATCGGCGCGAGCAAGAGGAGCGCAATTACGACCAGCTTTGTCCGCATAGAGAATGTCCCGTCCTTTGCGCGGCATGTTAGTATGCTTCGAATCATTGGAGAAATGAATTGTTCCAATAGTTACGATAGTTAACCCCAATGACATATGGACGTTCGTGACTTACAAATCTTCCTAAGCGTCGCTAAGCACTTGAATTACACGCGTGCAGCTGAGGAAGTGAATCTGAGCCAGCCCAGCGTGTCTGTGCGAATGCGCGAACTGGAGCGTGACTTGGGCTCGAAGCTCTTCGAACAACTCGGCAAAAAGGTCGCGCTGACTGAAGCGGGTCAGCTTCTGGTTCCGTATGCCACTCGCTTGATTGCAGTAATGGGTGATGCTCGTCAGGCAATTGAGGACTTACAGGGGATGGAGCGCGGACTTTTGCGAATTGGGGCCAGCACCACGCCGGGTATGTATCTAATTCCTCAGACGGTCGCCTACTTCAAGCGCCACCATCCAAAAATCGTCGTTCATCTCACTGTCAAAGACACCCGCCAAATTGAGGATGGAGTTATCCGAAACGATTTTGATTTCGGGTTTGTGGGCGGACATCTGGCTGGTGATGAAGTCGAAGTGCTACCGTGGATGACAGATCACCTGGTACTTGTCGTTCCTTCTAATCACAACCTGGCGCGAAAGAAGTCAATCAAGTTAGCGGATCTTCGCAAAGAGAGATTCATCCTGCGCGAAGCTGGCTCGGCCACACGTGCAGCTGTTGCTCACCACTTAAAGAAGGCCGACCTTGAGGTGGAGACGGTCATGGAAATGGAGAATCCTGAATCAGTCAAGAAAGCGGTTCAGAGCGGATTAGGCATCGCCTTCATTTCAAAGTTTGCGGTAGAGACAGAGCTGAAAGCCAGAAGCTTGGTTGCTATAAATGTTAATGGTCTCGACATCAATCGCGAGTTAAAGATCGTCTATCGAAAAGACAAACATCTAGGCCGCGCGGCACAAACGTTCATTGACATGGCGCGGAAATGAGCGCCGCCGCGGCTTTCGCCCGCTTGAAAACGGATTAAAGATGGAGCCAAGATGGGGGCCTTACGTGTTGATACGTAGCCAGCCTAAGCGATACCTTGACGACTGCTAGGCGCGTAAATACTGGCTCATATCGTTTCGTCAGACTACGTGATACCCTCGGCAACGTTCTTAAAATCCGTTGACCGTAAGGTCGTGTGGGTTCGACTCCCACCCTCGGCACCAGAGTTTCAATGCCTTACAGTTTGTGTAGTGAGACTCGCGATTTTCGCATTCAAGCCGTAGCGGATTATTCGAAAACCTGTGATTGATCGATTGTTTCGGTAAGAGCGCGGCTCGTGGGTGCCGAGAGCGAAACTGAATCGCATTTTCCAGCGATCCGGGTGCCGAAACGTTATTCTCTGTCACCTTGTCAAAAATAGTCTAGAGACGGCCGCACTGCGGTCTCAAATCAAAATCACCAATCCGCAACGATGGACTCATCGACGACCATCGTTCGACCTTTCGCGGAAAACAGCACGGACAAAACGCATCGCCGCCTTTGGAAAGTGCTTGGATATTAACAGCTGGAGCGGCTCGATCGTTTGTTGCGCGAGCTATTAAAGTCTGTGCCTGTGGAAGGTACGAAAGGATGCACAGGTCGCAGAATTGGCAATCGCAAACCCGGCAGGAGTATCGCAAGGGTTTTCCACCGCATACGGCGCATTGGCTCGGGTGTTTATTCTTCCGAGCTGTGTTGGCTTGGCGACTAATTTCCGGGTTTGGATTGTTCTTGAGTGCATCCAGGGCAGCGCAGCCACGCGCGCTATTTGCATATTTCAATGTCGTGATAGCCACTGTCCGTTTGGAGATAGGCATGTCTCTGTTTTCCGCAATCTCAACCAGGGCCACTGCGCCCGCGGGCGTTCGCGCTAGCTTCAGACCGGCATTGATGGCCTGCGTCACATCGCCGGTTTCAAGCAGCGTCTTAATATTGGAGCGCAGTTGAGCGCGCCCGAGCTTTTGACTCCACTTGTCCCACAGCAGCCACTTGATAGATGACATCGTCTGTCCTACTTTCTGGTCACGCGTTCGGCGCTGGTCTACGAACAAATCCAGAGAGACTATTTGCAAAACTGCCACCACGGTTTCTTGTCTGAACCGCCTTCATGAGTTTCTCGACTGAAAAGCCGCTGTCGTAGAACCTGCACTCGGCAAATATCGTCGAATCCAACCTCGGACCATTGGCGCTCATAGCAAAGCAAACTTTTAGCATCTTGGTGATTACATCTCCGACTCATAACCTGGGGAATTTGATCTGATTTCGCTAAGGGCTTTTTCCACCCTTCTCGCCAGCGGATGTTCAGAAACTTCCTTCAACGCAAGCTCGACGTATTTTGCTGCTTCTTGCTCTTGATCGAAGTCTGCCAAACACGCAGCCAACGCCGCAAGCACATCTGCATCGCGCGGATTGATTTTATGCGCCTTTTGCAGCAGCTTGAGGGCCTCAGCCGGCGAACGTTCATTAGTGAGGAGTTCAGCCAACTTCAGATAAGCAAGCCAGTACGAATCGTCTTCCACGATCGCTCGGTAAAACGAAGACTTCGCCTCAGCCAAGCGCCCGATCCGCGACAGATTCGATCCCAGGTTCGAATGCGCTTCCGCCCAACGAGGTTTCAGCTCGATCGCGCGATGACATGCGCGTATGCCGTCTTCATATCGTTGCTGCAGCTCGTACAGACCGCCGAGGTTGCTCCACGCTTCGGCGTAATCTCCTTTGAGCATGGTGGCCTTTTCTATCGCCGCAACCGCGTCGTCAATTCGATTAAGCCTTCCGAGGCACACGCCCATGTTGTTATAGGCTTCATGCTGAGCGGGATCGAGCGCGATTACTTGCTGAAAGCATTCGATGGCACCATCAAACTTTCCCACCTCCATGAACGTGAAGGCTTTCATAAACCAGCTACCGAACTCTGGGATTGAAACCTGTTCTGTCGCCGGATCAAATCGCGATGCGTTTTCCGAAGCGCGTAAGAGCACCTCTTCTAACTCTGCGAAATTTTGAAAACGGCGGCCTGGCGCTTTTTCCAAACAACGTGCCACGATGCGATTCAGCTCGGGCGACACATTCGGATTCAATAATGAAACGGGTCCAGGCACCGCATTTTGATGATCTAGAAAGATGTTCCCGGCACGAAATGGACGCTCGCCGGCTAACATTTCATACAACATGATTCCGAAGGAATAGATGTCCGACCGTACATCGACAGTTTGCGCCGCCGTGACGGCTTCCGGCGCGATGTAGGCTGGTGTGCCCATGCACTGACCCGCCGCGGTGACGAAACTTCCAGTCACAGTTTCTGTCTCGTCCGCGTTCATGGTTGCGCCTTCCCGCGCGTACGCTTCACCAACAAATTCGGCCTGCAATTTGCTCAAACCAAAGTCCGTTATTTTCAAAACGTTCTCATGAGTTATCAAAGTGTTAGCGGGTTTGATGTCCCGATGAATAATGCCGTGCTGCTCGTGCGCGTGCCGCATCCCGCGGCAAAATTGAAGGGCAAAGCCTGTTGCCTGTGCAGTAGTCAGACGTTTGCGGTCGAGAAGATCAGCAAGCGATTCGCCATCGACATACTCCAGCCACAGGTAAGGTCTATTGGCAACTCGCTGCACCAACATCGCGTGCACGATGTTGGGATGTTTGCCGAGGCCGATCCAAACCAGTGCCTCTCGTTCAAATCGCCCGATGGCTTCGTCATTCCAGAGGTAGCGTGACTGAAAAGTCTTGAGCGCGAGTCGAAGTTGGAGCGTCTTGCGCCGGCTTTCTAAATCTTCGACGATGTAAACGATACCCATTCCGCCTTTGTGGACGGCACGCACCACGTAATCCCCACCAATAAGATCGCCAAGCCGATATTCATCACCTGGTGAGGATGTTGATACGGGAGGTGAGTTAGCGATCATCGTTTCGGGCAACGGCGAGTCCAATTCGCCGATCAGATTCCCTGGAGCCTGTGCTGATTGGCGATTAACCCACGCGGTTTTCATCCACGTATTCTCGATCTGCTCAAGTATTCCCTGATGGCTGATGTATCCGGCGGGAGCGAGATAGTTCAACACGCGAGCGTCGAAAGCGAGGCGCGAGTTTGGCGCAGCCAACCCTTCCGCATTCGACGCGCCAATGGCAGCTTCAATTTTGAACAAGTTAGGCGCTTCGGAACATTCGATAGCGATGCAGTACTGTTCGCCGACGTCGCCGTCACTGAAGTAACAGCCGTGGAAATGGATTGGATCTATTGCCCCGAACAGGAGCTTATACGCGGCAAGACCGTAGGCCGCGCCAAGTTGGTCGACATTGAAGAGTATGGCAAGAAACAAGTTCAAAAGATCGCTTGTAATTTGTCGCTCTCGCGACCATCTTCCACTGTCAATGAAATGCTGTAAATCGCGCCTGTTATTCCTTGCAGATTGTCGTACGACGTAGTGAAAGAAATCACTCCTGATTTTGCGCCAGGCGTTCGACCCTCCGGATTGAACATAAATCCTGAACCGACTCCGCCTATGACATGACCGGTGAAGTTGAGCGACGTATTGCGATTCATTCCCGCAGACGAAACGGCTCCCGTGGGATCTGAATAGTTAAGGGTCACTCGGAAGGTGAGCGTCCCGTTGTTATTCGCCACGTTATCAATCTTGAGGTTCGAGATGCGGAAGGTCGTGATATTCAATTCGCCGTCGCTCTGGTTGGAGTCTCCGGCCGGCGAAGTAACCACAAACGATCGTTTACCGATTGCCGCGCCCGGCGAAATTGTTAGCACGGCATGAACCGTGTCTTCTGTCGCTTCAAGCTTGCCGACTTCAATACGGTCAGCCGGCTGGAACTTAATGCTGGTGACTTTCGCCAAGTCGCTTCCCGCTATCCAGAAATCTACTTGCTGGCCTGGCGAAGCGGTGACTGATCCCAGGCATCCCGCGCCTGGACATCGCAACGCAGCCTCGCGCGTGCTGCCAGGGTATTTGATTTTAGGTTTAGCCTGCGCCGAACCTGCCAAGCCAGCAACCAGAAACAGAAGTAAAATGCTGGTGATAAATCTCATAACAACTTCTCCTTATCAGTACATCCAGCCACAGATCCCGTCCCAGTAAAGCTCGCAGTCCCGGACGCGCCTGCCCAATGCCTTCACGCGATAAGCGATAAGTACCATACGGTCGTATCCGCCGTTTTCACAGAGCTGCGTGCCAATTTGTTTCATCTCTTCGTGCGCTGCGTCATCGAGCGACTTGCACTGTTGGATCAGCGAGACCATTCGCCTGGCAATTTCTTCGTCCTCCGGCGAAAGATGCGACTGTGCCTGCCGCTCCGCATTTCGTTCCGATTCGGGTCGCATATCGACGACGCCCGAACTCGCTTGGGTTTCTTGCAATATGTTTTCCCACTTCTTTTGACTGTTGTCGATTGAATCGTATGTGGATGCACGCTCCCGGCTACGACCAAACAAATTTCTCAGCCAACCCATGTCAAAGAGTCTCCTTTCCTCAGCCATTCCAACCGCGCGACTAAATCAATCTAAGAAAAGTGTCTTACCCATGACTTTGTGCGTTACCTTCCTCACGTCTTGTGCGACGGCAAAATGACCAATCACTGCGACACCAGGGAGGCTGCCAACGCAATCCACCACCTTGTGCACCGCAACAGGAACCACGTTAGTCTCGCTCATCTGTTCCTCCGATTGGATGGGTTTTGCGCGAACTTCTACACCGCAATCAGCCCGGTGTCAATGATTGTCATGCGCAGATTGGCGTGGCCAGCATTTCCGCACTTGATCAAATCGTGCTGACGGTATTCTTAGAGCGCGGCAAGGTCTACTGCTGTATAGACTAGAAACAGCAATGCGATACCGCGGAGTCGGTATCAATTCAAATCCCGCCCAATAAAACGTCAGACCTTGGGGGGACAATGGCGGGAAAATGGGGCCGTGATGGGGGCCTGACCTGTTGATATGTAGCCAGCCGAAGCGATACCTTGACGACCGCTAGGCGCGTAAATACTGGCTCGTATTGTTTCGTCAGACTACATGGTTCCCTCTGCAACGTTCTTAAAATCCGTTGACCGTAAGGTCGTGTGGGTTCGACTCTCACCCTCGGCACCATTGATTTCAATGACGTACAGCCATCGACCTTCGGTTAACTGAATTGGCGCTACGGAGTTGTACTCCGTAGCGGCATTTCGTCCGCGACTGAACTTGCTGAAGATCTAGTCTATTCGCGCGGCACAATAAGTCCGTCATCGATCAAACTAACAGGATTAAGGGCATCTCTTCCACAACACCAAACAAGGGGGCCCGCGAAGAGCTGACCCGCGATAGTCACTCACTGAACCAGCGACTTCAAGCAATCACATCTTCCGTCACGAACATGATGAGCCGGAAATTCCTTGGAGTGCGAGTCTTTTCGGGTCAGAAATCTCTGAAAGTCTTCACTAAGGAGATGATTGGTTCCGGGTTCTCCATATGCATCATGTGGCCCAGATCAAAACGATGAACAGCAGTTTTTGGGCGAACTGACAGAACGCGTTCCACGTCGCGATCAGGCATGATGCCTCCCAGAGCGGGATTAGCCTGAAAGATTGCGATTGGACAACTAATCTCCTTTAATATTCGTTCACCGTCGAATTCCTCGGGCGGCAATGGCGTGAAGAAGATCTCGAGGACTTTCGGATCAAGCTGCGCAACACACTCGGCCCACATCTCCAGAAACCCAGGATTCCCGGCAAACAAGTCGCCCACGGTTATCTCGTTCCCATTAAACGGCAGTTTGATTTCGCGCAGTAGCGGTGAAGTTGCGTCCGGTGCTTGCTGTCCGGCAATACGCTGCACTCCGCGAAACATACTCTGCAGCAACGGTTGAGCCTGAATTTCAAGCATGCTGTCATGATAAAGAAAGTTGTCGGCTATGATCAGCCGTTGGGCCAACGCTCCCAATCGAGCCGCGGCGGCGAACCCTACAGCTCCACCGAGGGAGTAACCGTAGATGACGGTCGGTTTGCCGATGCCCTCCGCGACAAACTCAACTACGTCGTCGACCAGGTGCTGGTAACGATAAGTCGCAAAATCGTGGCTTGATTTGCCGTGGCCACGAAAATCGAGCGCGTACACGTGCCAATGCTGGCCCAGTGCGGGAATGAGAGGCGAAAACGTTTGCCAGCGAAAGCTCGATCCATGAAGTAATAACAGCGGTGGTCCACTCATCGCGGACTCAGCATAGTTGAGCGTCGCCTCGGTTCCGTTAAAGGTCTTCTCGTCCATAGTAGTTGAGCGTCCTTTCCACTCGACCTATAGCAAATTCATTCGTTCCAATAACACACTATGGCGATGGTCCTTGCACAATGACGCAAAGCGCGGTTCATGACGAAACCAAATCCCGAACAGAAGCTCCCGCTCGTCGGCGGCTCGCTCCAGACATGCGAACGCCTGCTCGCTATCTTGCAGACCTGCGTAGATGAGGGCGAGACAATAGTAAGGAACGGCATCTCGCTCTGAATCAGTACCCAGCTGATTCAGCAGGCGCCGCGCTTCCGCTTCGCGACCGGCTCTGGCATAGGCGTGAGCAAGCTCAGCAAGGATCATCCGATTTCCTTTTGGATCAGCAGGCAGTTTTTGCAAACGCGCCACGCCTTCCGCGGGACAACCTTGCATTACGGACAAGCGCGCCAGATAAACATGAGCGGGCAGATAGTTGGGCTCCAGGTCGAGCATCCGTAATAATTCCTCACGTGCTTCCTCACAGCGCCCGATCTGGGCCAACGTCCATCCTTTGACCGCGCCGACAATCAACGACAGGGCGTCAATCTCGCGGGCCTTTTCCAATTCCTCAAAAGCTTCATCCCATCGTCCAAAGAGCGTGAGCCAAACGGCATACCACTGACGCGGCGTAATGTCTGCCGGATTTAGTTCTATTGACCGCTTTAATTCCCGCTCAGAACTCTTCCAGTCCCATTCGAAAGCGGCGTGTATGTAGCCTAGCGACGCGTGGGCCTCACCTAAATCAGGATCGATTTCCAGCGCCTTCATGGTCGCGGCTTTGGCCAGAGGTGCTCCTTCTCTCGATGGCAAGGCTCCCCAGTTCATCAACATCAAATAGGAGTCCGCCAGTCCCGCATAGGCCAACGCATAGTTCTGGTCGATCGCAATCGCTTCGTTGAAACAAGCGATGCCCTTGCGCATATCCTCTTCTGATCTCTTATTCCAAAAGTAACGGCCTTCCAGATAATACCGATAAGCAGTGCCGCTCCGTGTGTTGCGCCTGCCTTTTCGTGGCTTGTTGGCACCAGTCACGGCCGGAAGCAGCGACCGTTCCACCCGCCGCACGACCATATTCTCGACGGCAAACACGTTCTCGCACGTCACGTTCATCTGATCGGTCCACAGCACATTCGCATCGCGGACTCTTACCAGTTGCAGATTAATGCGAAAGCGATCTCCATCCCGATACAGATTTCCGGTGATCACAAAGTCGACGCCGAGCATGAGCCCGGCTTCAATGCCATTTGGTGCCGTCGATTCGAACTTCGCAATCGCCGTTGTCGAACGGACGATGATCTGGCTGCTTTGACTCAGTTTGGTAATCAGAGTGTCGGCGATGCTTAAGCCAAGAAATGAGTCAGCGGCCTCGCCGAAGATCCTGAACGGCATCACCGCTAATGAGGGACGCTCGACCTTACCCGTCTCACTTTCCGACTCGACGATCGTGACTGGTGTGCTGAAACGGTAACCACGCTTCGGCAGTGTTTCGATGTAGCTGGGACCGCCGGGAGCTTCACCGAGTGACTTGCGGAGCGTCGCGATCTGCTGCGCGAGATTTGCTTCTTCGACGAAGCTATCCGGCCACAGGGCATTCATCAATTGTTGCTTCGAGAGCAAGTCGCCGCGCCCTTCAACCAGCAGCAGCAACGTGTCAAAGGCTTTTGGGGTTAATGAGACGCGTCGGCCCTCACGCAGCAAGAGCCGATTTACAGGATTTAGCAGGAATGGCCCGAAGGCGTACGAACTTGTCGATTCCCGGAACATAGCTCGGCGACCAATTCAGTCGGGATGAACTGCCGAAAACTTTTAGAAATCTTTTAAGACATGACGGGCCAGTTTAAGGTAAAAGCTGCGTCCATTACGGACTTGGCCCGAATGATTCCGGGAAAATGACGGGCGCATCTTATGCGAATCGGCTTTTGAGATCAATAACCTTCACATGAATAACTACAGCTCTTATCTGGTTCGTCACTGGTTACTCACGGAGGATCCGCCAACTAATTGCGCAGAGCAGAAAGATCGGGCCCAGGTGTTTGATATCGAACATGTCCAGAGCGGCCGGCGCACGCGTGTGCAGGACTTGAGCGAAGCTCGGGCCTGGATTGAGTCGCTGAGTGGCGAGAACGCGAAAGCAAGTGAAGCCGAATCCTGAGGTCTCGATCTTAAAGCGATTGTTTTTCCCAATCTTGCGCGATTCAGTACTCAATTGCGCAACCAATGACTGAACCGGACAGCTGTAGTTTCTCGAATGGCCGATGATAGATGTCGCCGTCGTTTGTCGCTTTAGGAAATAGCAGTATTAGTAATCGCGAGCTGACCTATTCGAGCCGCGTCTCGTGATCGAATAGCCCAGACCGGCTCCATTAACGCAAGGGGCAGAGAAAGCATTATGAGAACCCGACTCTTCCTTCCCATCAGCATTATTCTAATCACCACACTTTGCACAGCTGTCGCCAACGATCGCGTGTCCCGCACCGGATCTATGGCTGGCGAACTTTTGCCGGCAGAGAAAATCGCGAACGCGCCCGCGGCAAATGAGACGCGCACGCTTGTTGCAGGTGCCGGCAGCAGCGCCGCTCGTGGATGGCGGGTGCCAATGAGCAGCGCGACAAACTATTCGGCCCCGCAGGCGGTGTCTCTGATGCTCTGGTCTGGCAGTCTGGTCAGCGCTGCGCATACGCCGCTGGGTTTCTTGTCAGCCCTGACTTCGGTTAATGCCACCACAGCCCTCACCTCCGATTCCACCGCTGACATAACATTGGTTTTGAAGTTTACCGATATTGCACAAGGCGCCGTCGTCGCAAATCCTATCAGCGATCACGTTCCGCCCGGCGCGTGTCAAGGCGCTACTCTCCAACACGGTCTTCAAACCGACATAACCCCGATTCCCGGTGCAATAATTATCCCACCTCAACCAAATCCTCCGCTGGCTGACCCTGCCATCATTTCCTCGGTGTGGAGGGATTGCCAGGGCGAGGTTATCGAGCAGTGGCACTGTTACGTCTACAGTGGAGCTAGCGCGCCCCGCGGGAAGTTGCGATTTAGGTGCAGGATCGGTTGTTCCGTTGGGCCCAGGGGATAACCATGCGAAACTTCTTCCTGACACTTGCAACCATACTGTGTATCGCCGGAACGATAGCGGCGCAGGCCACTTATTCTGTAGTTGATCTGGGGCGGCTTAACGGCGGGTACGACACTTCCGCCTTAGCAATCAACAATTCCGGCCATATTGTTGGCACCGCGATGGATAACAGTGGCCATTACGTCGCGTTCCTTTATGTGAATTCACTGCAAGGCCTCGGTAGCCTGGGTGGCGGCACCAGCAAAGCCAACGCGATTAACTCCTCAGATCAGATCGTAGGGAATTCGTTGGCCGCGAGTAACACAATCCATGCCTTTATTTACAATGCTGGAGCAGCTAATCCAACGATGATCGATCTTCACGGACTGCTTGGATTCGGCGGTTCCGTCAGTTCAGCAAACTCAATCAATACCGCGGGACAGATTGTTGGTGCAGCGGATCTCGCAAATGGCAATGTTCATGCCTTTCTGCTGAACGGAAATACGGCGATCGATCTTCATGCGAACGTTTCCCTCGGCGGCTCTAACAGCTTCGCCTACGCAATTTCTGATACTGGCTGGGTTGCCGGAGTGGCGGACGATGCCACGGGCAAGGAACGAGCGTTTCTGTACAACCTGAATACGTCTACGTTGACAGATTTAGGAACATTGGGCGGTGGTGCCTCCGCCGCGATGGCAGTAAATGCAGCGGGCCGGGTGGCTGGCAATGCCGACGTGACCGCTGATGGCACAACCTCTTACGCATTTCAAACTCCGGGTCCGAGTCCGATGAGTCCCGCAAACAGCTTAGACGCATTCGGAGGCGTTTATAGCTTTGCTTTCGGAATTAATACTTCAGGTCAGGTGGTGGGCGAAGCAGACGATGCCGCAGATTCTGCGCACGCTTTTCTTTACACGCACACCGCTGGGATGCAGGACCTCGAGAATTTGATCCCGGCAAATTCCGGCTGGATGTTTTCATATGCGTCGGCAATTAATGATGTTGGCTACATCGTCGGAAATGGAATTCACAACGGGCGCAGTTCCGCATTCCTTTTGGTTCCACTCGCGTCCGCCACCTGCGACAACCCGACGTGGAACAGCTTTGCGACGGCGACAACCTCCGGTGTGAACGTCGCTCCGGTGTCAGTCGCCACCGGTGACTTCAACAGTGATGGCAAGCTGGACGTTGCCACAGCGAACGCTGACTCAGCCAGCGTCTCAATCCTTTTGGGGACAGGTGGCGGCATGTTTGCGCCGGCGACAAACATTTCCGTAGGAGCGTTTGCCTACGCGGTCGCGACGGCTGACTTCAATGGTGATGGAAAGCTGGATCTCGCAGTCGCCGGGAGAAACGCAAACGCGGTATTCGTGCTGTTGGGAAATGGCGCCGGTGGTTTTTCAGCCCCCACCAGTTTTGCGGTCGGCAGCAGGCCGCAATCCCTCGCCATAGCCGACTTCAACAATGACGGTAAGTTAGACATCGTGGCGGGAAATTCTGTCTCAAACAACGTCTCCGTGCTGATAGGTGATAGCGCGGGCGGCTTTGCAGCCGCAACAAACTTCGCCGTCGGCACCACCCCGTTTTCAGTGGTTGCTGCTGACTTCAACGGTGACGGGAAGTTAGATCTGGCAGTAGCCAATTACAATTCAAGCAATGTCTCAGTCTTATTAGGTGACGGCGTGGGTAGCTTCGGGGCGTCCGCGAACGCGGTCGGAGGCCAGGCAATTTCGATCACAGTTAGTGACTTGAATAGCGATGGAAAATGGGATTTAGCGGTCGCGACTTCCAACGGTGTGTCCGTGTTGTTAGGCAATGGCGCTGGCGGTTTTGGTGCGGCGACAAATTTCGGCGCGGGATCAGTATCAGTTGCCGCGCGTGACTTCAACGGTGACGCGAAGCCGGATCTGGCTTTGGTCAGCTTCGTCTCGAACAATGTTTCAGTGCTGCTGGGTGACGGCGCCGGCAATTTCGCCTCGCCCACAAACTTTACAGTTGGGTCTGGCCCTGAATCAGTAGCAGCGGCAGATCTTAACGGCGACGGCACCCTGGATCTCGCAGTGGCGAACTCAAACTCAGATAATGTCTCAGTTCTAATTAACAACGGATGGACTTGTCCGGCGCCACCGACTCCGACACCAACACCCACGCCTTCGCCGACACCGACGCCAACCCCGGCTCCCGGAGGCACTGTGGTTGTTACGAACACAGACGACAGCGGCGCAGGTTCGCTGCGCCAGGCAATTCTCGAATGTAACGGCGCGCCGGGTCCCCAGAACATTACTTTCAACATACCGGGCGCCGGTGTGCAGACGATCAGCCCCGCATCGCCACTACCGCAAATTAGTGATGCTGTTGTGATCGACGGTTACACACAACCCGGCACCAGTCGAAATACTTTGGCCGCTGGTGACAACGCCGTATTGCTGATCCAGATCGATGGCACGAACGCGGGCATCAACATAATCGGTTTGCAATTCACCGGCGGTAACTCGCGAGTCACCGGATTGATAATCAATCGCTTCAATGCGGCGGCGATCAGGCTCGACACCAACGGAGGAAATATCGTCGACGGAAATTTCCTGGGCACCAACGCGGGCGGCACCGGCGCACTTGGCAATCGCAGCGGTGTCTCAATTTTTTCAAGCAACAATCTCGTCGGCGGACAAACCCCGGCGGCGAGAAACTTAATTTCGGGGAACGGCTCAGGGCTGTTCATTAACCTGGCCACGGCGACCGGAAATCAGGTACAGGGGAACTATATCGGGACCGACAACAACGGTGCGGCGGCGCTACCGAACACTGTAGGAGTTAACATCGACAGCGCACCAAACAACACCATCGGAGGAACGACCGTCGCAGCGCGAAACTTGATCTCAGGTAATGCCAGCAACGGAATTTCGATTGCCAATGCGGGCGCGAGTGGAAATCAGGTTCAGGGCAACTTTATCGGCACGAATGCCGGCGGCACGGCCGCGCTGCCAAATGGCAGCAACGGAATCATCATTAGCAACGCGCCCGGCAATGTCATCGGCGGCACAGCGACCGGCGCTCGGAACACCATCTCCGGTAATGGACGCGATGGAGTTCTGATTGTGAATCCGTTGGCAACTGCTAACACTGTTCAGGGAAATTACATCGGAACCGACGTCGGCGGCACGGTGGCAATTGCGAACGACAATGGGGTGAACATAAGTGCGAATGGCAACACCGTAGGTGGCACAACCGCCGGCGCCGGCAATCTCATTTCCGGCAATCGCTCTTTCGGCATACAGATCTTCGGCGACGTCAACCACGTCAACGGAAACAGCAATGCGATCCAGGGTAATTACATTGGCATTAATGCCGGTGGCACTGCCGGTCTCGGCAATCAGCAATCAGGAATAGTCATTAGCCGCGCGCTTAATAACGTGATTGGCGGCACCGCCGCCGGCGCCGGCAACGTGGTCTCGGGCAACACTGTTGATGGCGTCCAACTGAGTCTCGGGGCGAGCGGAAATCTCGTGCAGGGTAATTTGATCGGCAGCAATGCGGCCGGCAATGCCGGCTTAGCGAATGCGAACTGTGGAGTGCAAGTCAATGCCTCATCCGGCAATACAATTGGCGGCACATCAGCGGGCGCGCGAAACATCATCTCCGGCAATAGACTAAATGGCGTGTTGATAACTGGAATTACCGCAAGCGGAAATATCGTTCAAGGTAACTTCATCGGCACCGATGTGAGTGGTTCGATCGCCGTCGCAAATTCTACGGGTTCAGCGATCAACACGGGTGCAGGTGTGCTTGTCATTGACGGTCCAAATAATCTGATTGGCGGAACCACCGCCGGAGCCGGAAATGTTATCTCGGGAAATGCCAGTCGCGGCATCTCGGTAACCGGGGCGAGCGCCAGCGGTAATGTGGTGCAAGGTAATGCCATTGGAACCGATGTCACGGGTTCGGTAGCTCTAGGCAACGGGGCGACGGGAATCGCGGTACAGTCTCCAATGCTTATTGGCGGCACAACTTCGGGAGCGCGCAACCTCATCTCGGGGAACGCCATTAACGGGATCAGCATTGTTGGTAGTGCCGCAAACGGCACTCTGGTTCAGGGAAATTACATCGGTACTAATGCTGCGGGAACGGCCGCCATACCAAATGTTTTCCGGGGCATCGCTATCTCGTCGTCGGCCAACAACGTCATTGGTGGGACCACGGCGGGATCGAGAAACGTGATCTCAGGTAACAACTCCGACGGTATTCTCATCTTCAGCAGTGCCTCGTCCAACACTGTGCAAGGTAACTTTATCGGCACCGATGTAACCGGCGCCGCTGCTATCCCCAACGTGGGGGCTGGTGTCGGAATTACCGCCAGTTCCAATAACCTGGTTGGGGGATTGGCAGCCGGCGCCGGCAATTCGATTGCGTTTAATACAACCTACGGAGTCTTTGTCAGCGCGGGCGGAAATGCTGACGGTATCCTGAGTAATTCGATCTTCTCGAACGGCTTACCGGGGATCTTTCTTTCATCAGGCAATAACAATCAGCCCGCGCCGGTGCTGAATTCCGTGGTTGTGTCCGGCGGTGCAACAACCTTCCAGGGCACAATCAACAGCACCGCTAACACCACGGTCAAGGTGCAATTCTTCGCGAACAACGCTTGCGATTCGTCGGGCAGCGGAGAGGGCCAACTGCTGCTCGGTGCTGTTTCGTTGACCACGGATGGTCTCGGCGCCAGCAGCTTCAGTACCTCGCTGCCCGTGGCGATAGGTCTGACGCAAGTTGCGACGGCCACGGCGACCGACGCCAGCAACAACACTTCGGCATTTTCACTTTGTCATGTGGTGGCGACGTCGACCACGATCGCTCTGATGTCTTCAAACAATCCAGCCAGCCCCGCACAGGCGATTACTTTCACCGCAACTGTCAGCGGCGCCGGCGCGACTACGGGCTCAGTAGAGTTTTTCGACGGGGCTCAATCACTCGGGAGTGCGAATTTGTCATCGGGGAACGCAACCTTGACCACAGCGGCGCTGGCCGCAGGCAATCATTCCATTACTGCCTCATACAGCGGAGACGCCACGCATTTGGCCAGCACTTCGGCCGCGATCAATCAGCTCGTCAAGTTCGCAACCAGCACCTCGGTAACAAGCTCGCTGAATCCTTCAGTATTTGGACAAATGGTGACGTTCACTGCCAACGTCACGAGCAGCGGCGGCACGCCGACCGGTAGCGTCACGTTCTTTGATTATGGACAGCTGATCGGTTCAGCCAGTATGTCGGCTGGCCATGCGTCATTCGCAACAGCCGGACTCTCCGCCGGCAGTCATGCACTTACGGCTGTCTACAATGGCGATGCGAACTTTGCGGTTAGCACTAGCTCGACACTGATTCAAACC
>Ga0111538_10006044_pt1 | contig 16443 bp, 16 predicted proteins | sample SoiMethybrSBSTD1_FD_79669 | JGI IMG/M metagenome (GOLD analysis project Ga0111538, IMG submission 79669) | Bulk soil microbial communities from a Populus tree surrounding site in Tennessee, USA - Soil MetaG P. TD hybrid SBSTD1 (version 2)... | ecosystem: Environmental > Terrestrial > Soil >...
GCCGCGCGGAGGAGGCGCCGGCCGTTTCTGGAGGGTTGTTGCGATGACGCACATTGGTGAAACGCTTTCCGTTGCGCTGCTGGTGACCAGCCTGGCGTCGGCTTGCGGCAACGACATGGACGACGACGATGCCGTCGCGTTCGGCAATCAGATTCGAGCTGCCCGGACGGAAATCAGCCGCCATCACGGCGCCGTCGTCGCGGCACCTACGCGCTCGAACATGTTGGCGGAGGTCGACTATCACGACGCGCAGATGTCCGCCGTCATGGACGGGATGGATGGAATGATGGCCGGCAGGATGTCGCACTGCTCGGGATCCGGCATGCCGCGCATGCAGGAGATGATGGGCGTCATGGACACCGAGATGGCCGCTCATGGGCAAAACATGAAGAACACGGCGACGCTCGATGAAGCGCGCGAACAGTGCATGGCTCACACGGAATCGATGGACGGCATGCTGGACACGATGCAGGCGGCGCTCGGCAGCATGGGCTGCATGGGCAATCACTGACCGACTAGCTCGGCGCCGTCCTGGTGCCGATCACCACCCGCACGGCGCCGAGCAGCGCGGGACGGTCGTTGCGCACTTCGATGCCGTTGCGCGCCAGCAGCGCCGGCAGATCGAGCCGAAGAAACTCGGCGTAGTGAGGGTCTTCGTAGAACCGGACCAGCCGGTACACGGCGTGCCGTCCCAGAAAGCTCTTCGGTAAACCGTAGTCGACGATCACGAGCGTTCCGCGCGGCTTCGTGACGCGCACCATTTCGTGCAAGACGGCTTCGCGGACGCTTGCCGGCATCTCGTGGAGAGCGAACGAAATCGATGCGATATCGAAGCTCGCGTCTTCGAACGGCAGGTGGGCCGCGTTTCCCTGCACGTAGGTCACGTTGGGCAGAGGGTCTTTCGCGCGCGCTACCCGAAGCATCGCCTCCGAGAGATCGATACCCACGACTTTTCGGCACTTCTCTCCGAAAGCGCGGGCTTGCTCGCCGGTTCCCGTGGCAACGTCGATGACCGTAGCGTCGGCGCCGGCGCGCGAGAGCTCCACCACCCTTCGCCGGAGCTTTCTGACCGGCCGGACGGAGAAGTCGTACAAGGGCGCGAACTTCGCGTAGACGCCCTCGTTCATCGAGTAATAGTCGCGTTCCTCTTCAGTCAGGCCGTGGGGATCGACGGCGGTCGGCGGTCGCGACCAGCGGCTCCAGAGTTTACGCAGCAGGAAGCCGCCGCTGTCCGTCGCGGAAATCGGGGACCCGATCGGACTGGTTCTGAAACGGCGATCCACTTCCATACCGTGCCACAAGCAGCTTTCATGTCGCGGGGGCGCCGGGTTCCGGAAGGGTGAGCACGCCATTGGCACGTCACCTGCAGCTGCTGAAGGTCGAGGAACTCGAGGTGAACCATCGTGTCGGTGCGTGGCTGCTCGCGGTGCTGGGTGTTCTCACGCTCGGCACCGGCATTTACTTCATGGCCGTGCGACCACCACTCTTGCCCGAAGACTTGCGATTCACGGCCGTGAATCCGGCGCTGCTGCCGCCGCAGTTTGGCGCCTGGCTCCAGATCGTCTTTCGCACGTGGGGTGGGTTCGTGACCGGCTTCGCCATCGTGTTGCTTGGAATTGCAATGCAATTGTTGACTGGTCGTAACGTATGGCTGCGGTGCGGCGTGGCGCTCGGCTTGTTCGTGGCGTTCGGGCGATTCCTGGCGAGCAATATCCTGCTCCGTTCGGAATATCTGTGGTTCATCGGCCTGCTCTTCGTCCTCGCTGCCGCCACGGCGGTGCTCTTGCTGTGGCCCCCGCGCGTTGCCGGACCCCGATAGCCTGGACGTGCGCGCGTCCGACGCTGCTCGCATCGCTCGGCTTCATGGTGAAGTGCGCGCGCTCGTACTGAAGATCACCAACACCAAGCTCGCGAACGGAAGAAGCAGAGAGCTACGCTTCATGGCTAACCTTTCCTGCCTTGCACGTTCATGTTGGTTAGGACATGATTGGTTGTTCAACGTGCGCGCGGATGAAACTGTGCCTTCCGACGGAAACTTTCCGTCGAGGTGGGAGTCGTGGCGGCAACCTTCCCAGCAAAGCTCAGCCTAGGAGCGATCGCGCTCACTTTCGCCTGCAGCTCGGTCTCCGACGGGGATCCTTCGTACTGGGAGGAAAGCAGAGATCTCGGCGGAAAACATTTCCCCGGCTTCGGCCAGCCCGGTGGTGCTGACGGCGCGGGCGGCGACGGCGTGGGAGCTGCGGGCGGCTCGGGTCCTGGTGGGAATGGCGGAAGCGGAGGCAGCGTCGGCGGCAACGGCGGAGTTGGACCGGGAGGCTCGGGTCCCGGCGGTTCTGGCCCTGGTGGAGATTCCGGAAGTGGGCCGGGTGGCAACGGCGGGACCGATGTCGGCGGCAACGGCGGGACGGGCGCAGTGGGCGGCGACTCCGGAAGCGGAGGCGCGGGACCCGGAGGAACGGGCGGCGGAGGCGCGGGCGGTACGGGTCCGAGCACGGAGTGCAACCTCACATTGAACTTCACGACCGCCACCTATCGCGGCCAGTTCAGCCCCAAATACATCAACGCCGTCTGGGTCATGAACTCGCAGAACCAGTTCATGAAGACGCTCGAGGTCTACGCAGCTGCCCGCATCATCCACCTCACGAACTGGAACGCGCAGGCACGCGCGAACAAGGTCGACGCGGTATCCGGTGCAACCATCAGGCACGACGACACCAGGTATAACCCTCACACCAAGTCGCATTGGGACTGTCGCGACGTCTCCGGCAACATCGTGCCGAACGGCGAGTACAAGGTCTTCATGGAGCTCACTGAGGACGATTCGGCGTTCAGCTTCGGCTTGAGACCGTCGAAGCTGTTCTCGTTCTCGTTCCAGAAGGGTGCTGGCCCCCAAACGGTCACGCCGCCCGATCAGCCAACCTTCAAGAGCATAACGCTCAACATCCAGTGAGCCGACCGCTTCGTCGACTGCCTCTGATCCGTCCGTGCAGTCGAGCGAAGCCGTGCGCCGGTCGGGGAGTGGGACGCAGAAAGTGCGCGCGCCAGGTTCCCGCGTTGCCGGAGCCGTTCAGCGCCTTAAGTTTGGATTTGCGTGTCACCCGAGGCCGACCAGACCGAGATCGAGGAGCACCAGCGCGACGCCGCGCTGCTGGAGGCCGTCCGCTCGGGCGACGATGCGGCGCTCGCCGAGCTGGTCGAACGCTACGCGCCGCGGGTGCTCCGCTTCGGCATGAAGCTTTGCAGAAATGAAGAGGACGCCCGTGAAGTGCTCCAGGACACGCTCTTGACCGCGGCGCGGGGCTTGCGGAGCTTCCGCGGAGAAAGCCGGCTGTCCACCTGGCTCTATACGATCGCAAGGAGCTTTTGCGTCAAGCGCCGCACGCGCGGCGCCGCTCGCGCCACGTTCGAGAGCCTGGAAAGCGCGGACGCGCTCGTGGATCCGGGCGCAAAACCCGACGAAAAGCTCGAGCAAGCAGGCCTCCAGGCCGCACTCGAGCGCGCGATTTCCGGACTCGACGAGGCGCAGCGCGAGGTGCTCGTGTTGCGGGACGTGGAAGGGTTATCGGCCGCGGAAGTGGCCTCCGTGCTCGGCATCAGCGTGGAGGCCGTGAAGAGCCGACTGCATCGCGCGCGGAGTAGCGTGCGCGAACGATTGCTTCCGGATCTCGAGGGCGGTCCGCCGAGCCCCGTACCGGCTCCAGGGTGTCCCGACGTGCTCGAGCTTTTGTCGCGCTACGTGGAAGGCGACGTCACTGGAGACGCGTGTCGCGAAATGGAAGCGCATGTTTCCCGCTGCGCTGCGTGTTCCTCGCGCTGTGATTCGCTGCATCGCGTGCTCTCGCTGTGCAGTGCGCTGCCGGAGCCGGAGCTGACGGCCGGTGTGAAAAGCGCGGTCATCGAGGAGATGCGCCGGGTGCTTCGCGCGAGCCGGCAGCACCGACCCGCGGCGCCGGCGTAGCGCTTCGCAGAATCTTTTGCATCGGCCTCGGCTCTCACGGGTTGGAGGTTCGATGAACATGCTCGGTTTTCGTTCGAAGCCGGCCAAAATGGCGCCGTCGGAGCTCGTGCGGCGAGGCGCCGTGTTGCTCGATGTGCGGACGCGCGAGGAATTCGCGAGCGGCCACCTGCCCGGCGCGCGCCTGCTGCCGCTCGACGAGCTCGAGCAGCGGGCGCACGAGCTGGGTTCGTCGGGCCAGCCGATCGTCGTCTATTGCCGGAGCGGCCGACGGAGCGCGATCGCCGCGAGCCTGTTGAAGCGCCACGGGCTTCAGGTCGAAGATCTGGGGGCGATATCCAACTGGCGATAATCAATGGACATTTTGACTTTGCGGGGCCCTGCGGACCTTTTCGGTGCGGCCCGGCTCTCACCTGGAAAGAGGCCTGAACGATGTTCCTGAGACAGCTCTTCGACGCCGAAACAAGCACCTACACCTATCTCCTGGCGGACCCCGAAACCGGCGAGGCCGCGCTCATCGATCCGGTCCGCGAGCTGCGCCACCGCGACCTCGCGCTCTTGAGGGAGCTCGGCTTGCGGCTGGTGTTGGTGCTCGAAACTCACGTGCACGCCGACCACGTCACCAGCGCTGCGGCGCTCTGCGACGAAACCGGCGCAACCTGCGCGGCATCGTGCGACGGCGCGAAGTGCGCGGGAATTTGCCTGAGAGATGGCGACGTGCTGCGGCTCGGCTCGCTCGAGATCCGCGCCATCGCTACGCCTGGCCACACTCTGGACAGCATGAGCTTCTTGGTCGACGGCAACGTTTTCACGGGCGACGCGCTGCTCGTGCGAGGAACCGGGCGAACCGACTTCCAGAGCGGTGACGCGGGAGCGCTCTACGATTCGATCACGCGCCGTCTCTTCGAGCTTCCGGAGGCGACGCTGGTGTGGCCCGGCCACGACTACCGCGGACACACGGTCAGCAGCATCCGCGAGGAAAAGCGCTTTAACCCGCGGCTGGCGGGAAAGACGCGTGAAGAGTTCGTGCAGATCATGAGCCAGCTTGCGCTCGCGCCGCCGAAGCGGATCGCGATCGCGGTCCCGGCGAATCTGGCGTGCGGCCGCGCGCCGGTGGGCGCCGGCATTTGAAGTCATGATCCTGGCGCTCGCACTCTCCGTTCTCGTCGGCCTCGCGCTCGGGTTGCTGGGCGGCGGCGGTTCGATCCTGACCGTCCCGATCCTGACGTACGCGGTAGGCATGGACGCCAAGCACGCGATCGCCACGTCGTTGCTGGTGGTGGGCAGCACCAGCCTTTGCGCGCTGCTCGCCTACGCGCGCCGCGGGCTCGTGGCGTATCGCGCAGGGCTCGCTCTCGGCGCCACGGGAATGCTGGGCGCCTTCGCTGGCGGGAGGGTCGCCGCCTTCGTTTCTGCGCAGCTGCTGTTGATCGGCTTTTCACTGCTGATGCTCGCGAGCGCAGTCGCCATGCTGCGGCCCGCTCGAGCGGCAAGCTCGGCTCCTGCGGCATCGCTCGGCCGGATGAGCGCCTACGGCGCCGTGCTCGGCTTTCTGACCGGCCTGTTGGGCGCCGGCGGAGGCTTCTTGATCGTGCCCGCGCTGGTCGTACTGGGCAAGGTACCGATGAAACGCGCGGTGGGTACCTCGCTCTTCGTGATCGTGTTGAACTCACTGGCTGGCGTTGCCGGTAGCGCCGGCCACCTGAACATCGATTGGACCGTCACTGCCGGCGTCGCGGCAGCGGCGATTGCCGGTAGTATCGTGGGAAGCTCGATGACCAAGAAAGTTCGTCAAGAATCGCTGCGCGCTATGTTCGGGTGGCTGATCGTCGCGGTGGCGGTGTTCGTCCTGAGCAGGGCGCTGCCCGAGGCCGTGAGGAACGCCGAGCTGTATCGAGCCGTCTTCGTCACGCGCTGGCCGTGGTGGATCGGCGGCATCGCGATCGCAGCGGTAGTCGTCTCGCTCGCGGTCTTCGAGAACAAGCAACTCGGCGTCTCGACGGGCTGCAGCGAGCTCTGCGCACTGCCGAGCAGCCAGGACGCGCGCCGTTCCTGGCGGCCGCGCTTTTTACTCGGCATCCTGCTCGGCGGCGTCGTGGCCGGGCTCTATTCGGGTCGAGCGCCCGGTTTCGCGATGGGAAGCTTCGATACGCTGTTCGGAGCGAGCCTGCTCGTGAAGTTCGCCGTGCTGTTGATCGCGGGCGTCCTGGTCGGGTTCGGCGCGCGGCTGGCCGGCGGCTGCACCTCGGGACACGGCATCGTCGGCACTGCGCTCGGTGCGCGGGCGAGCTGGCTCGCCACGGGAGTTTTCATGATTGCGGGCTTGGTCACGACCCACGTCACGCTCGCCCTGCTCGGAGGATGAACGCGATGTCGCTCAGAATCGTCCTGTTCGGTGTGGCTTTCGGGTTCGTGTTGAGCCGAGTCGGCGCCACGGATTACGACGCCATCTCGGGCATGTTCCGGTTCACGGACCTGCAGCTTGCGGGAGTAATCGGGCTCGCAATATTCGCCTCGGCCCTTGCGTTCACGGTGATCAAGAAACGAAAGCTTCGCACTCCGAGCGGAACGCCGATAACGCTCGTTCCGAAACCGATGGTGCGCGGCCTCGTGCTCGGCGCGCTGCTGTTCGGAGTGGGCTGGGCCCTGTCGGGCACCTGCCCCGGCACCGCGATTGCGCAGATCGGAGAAGGGCGCCGGTTCGGGCTCGTCACTTTCGCCGGAATGATCCTCGGCACCTACCTGGCGTCTGCGCCCTTTCCGGCCAGGTCGGAGTCGAGCCTTCCGACCTGACCAGGCGAGACGCTCAGGCCGGTTTCGGCGCGCCGCACCCGCAGCTCGCGCCACTCGTGCACGTGCAGGGCTCGCAGCGGCAATCGGCTCCGCAGCAGCAGCCGGAAGCAGGAGCGGCCGTTTCACGGGTTGTGAGAGCGCCGGACTCGGCGCGCTGGGAACGACAGGAACAGGATGTTGCGTTCTTGGTCATGGGTACGTCCTTCTTGCGTGTGGGGTAGGTACTGCCCTTCTCCCGTGCTGACGTTGACCCTGCGCGGCCATTACAGTGGCGACTCGCGAGCGCGATACCGTCGCATCGTAGGTTTCGAGGAACGCGGTCAGACTGACGGTTACGAACTTGGCGCGACGAGGGAACGGGCTCCGAGGGAGGACGTAATAAATTTTCTGCATGCGCCACAGCGGACGAAGCCATTCCGTCACTGCGTTTCGATCGATCCTGGCGATCGCCGTGCTTGCCGCGTGCAGCTCGAAAGACGCACCCTCGACACCCGGTTCTTCGGGAGGCGAAGGTGGCTCAGGCGGATCCTTCGGAGTAGGCGCAGCGGCTGGCGTCGGAGGAACCTCCGGTGGCGTCGGAGGCAGTGCAGGTGTTGGAGGCGCTGGTGGTGTCGGTGGTAGTTCCGGCGGTTCCGGCGCCGCCGGTGTCGGCGGTTCGGATGGTTCGGGAACGGGCGGCACGGACGGCTCCAGCGGCACGAACGGCGCCGGCACGGGCGGCGAAGGCGGAACTGCGGGAAGCGGAACGGGTGGCACCGCCGGAGACCCAACGGGCGGCACCGGACCCGGTGGTTCCGCGGGCACCGGCGGAGCCGGAGGTCAGGCGCTTCCGCCGATCACGGACTACGCAGCACGCGGCCCGTTCAAGACCACGTCGACGCCGAACACTGGGCCAAGCAATCGCTACACGATCTGGAGGCCCGACCCTCTGGGCGAAAATGGATTCGTCCATTCGCCAATGATTTTCGGACCGGGGATTTTGACCTCGGCATCGAACTACTCGGCGCTGCTGGATCACCTCGCGTCTCACGGCTTCGTGACCATCTGTGTCAACAGCATGAGCGGCGGTCCCAACGCGCCGGCCAATCTGCAAGCGATGAAGGACGGCCTCGACTGGATCATCGCGCAGAACAATCAATCCGGCGTCTTTCAGAACAAGCTCGCCGTGAACCGCGCGATCACGATGGGCTATTCGATCGGCGCCACGGCCTCCACGCAACTTTCTTCGCACGCGGCCATCATCACCACCGTCTCGATCCACGGCCACAACACGTCGGGGGACCCACACGGGCCGGTCCTCTTGCTCACCGGCACGGACGACGTGATCGACGACAACCGAAAAACGCTGACCACGCTGACCGAGGCACCGGCCGTCCTGATGGCGCTCCCGATCGGCCACCTCGACGTCCTGACAGAGCTCGCGATGGGCGGTCGAATCTCCGCGAGCTCGAGATACATTGCCCCGATCACGGCGTGGTTGCGTTTTTGGGTGAACGGCGATCAGAACGCCAAGAGCTTCTTTTGGGGCACAGGCTGCAAAATGTGCTCGAGCCCGTGGATCACGCCCGAGCCGAACGCCAAGTGGACGGCTCAGACGCTCTAGCGGGATTCCGTGCTCGCGCGGACATGCTAGAACCCCGCCGCACGCACGAGTGGCGGAATTGGCAGACGCACCGGATTTAGGTTCCGGCGGGTAAAACCGTGCAGGTTCAAGTCCTGCCTCGTGCACCTCCTTCGGTCGTGCCAGAGCCAGGTCTTCGGCCTTCGTCCCGGCCCGACGGCCTCGCCTGCCGGCTCAAGTCCTGCTTCGGTGCATACTCGGGGGGCCACCATGACGACGCGCGACGCCCTCGAGCGCTACCGACGCAACCTTCAGGACGAGATCGATAGCGCAGCGCAGTACCGCGCGATGGCAGAGAGCGAACGCGACGAGCGGACCGCGGGGATCTATCGCGAGCTGGCTTCGATGGAAGAGAAGCACGCGGCGTTCTGGGAGGACCGCCTTCGCAAGGCGAACGCGGAGGTGCCGCCGCGCGCTCCGAGCTGGCGTGCGCGCGTGTTGTCGTTCGTCGCGCGACGGTTCGGCGCGGAGACGGTGCTGCCGACGATTGCAACGCGGGAGTACAAGGATCGCGATGTCTATCGGGGCCAGCCGGAGACGAAGGGGACGAAGATGGTCGCCCAAGAGTGGTCGCACGCGCGTGTCCTGCGGTCGATTTTGATGTCGCGCGCGCCGGGCGCCCCCGGCGAGGAGGTGGCGCGTGTCGAAGGGCGACACCGGCGCGTCGGAGGCAATGCGCTCCGTGCAGCCGTGCTCGGCGCCAACGACGGGCTCTGCTCGAATCTTGCCCTGATCATGGGCGTCGCGGGCGCGGCCCCGAGCGGACGGGCGGTTCTGCTCGCGGGTTCGGCGGGACTCGTCGCGGGGGCGTTCTCGATGGCCTTCGGGGAGTGGATCAGCGTGACGAGCTCGCGCGAGCTCGCGGAGCGCGAGGTTGGCGTGGAGCGCGAGGAGCTCGAGCTCGAGCCCGAAGAGGAGCGCGAAGAGCTTCAGCTCATCTACCAGGCGCGCGGCTTTCCCCAGGACGAAGCCAAAGAGTTGTCCCAGCGGCTGATCCAGGATCCGAAAAACGCGCTCGACGTGCTCACGCGCGAGGAGCTTGGTCTCGACCCGAGTGAGCTCGGCGGCTCACCCGGGACCGCGGCGATCACATCGTGCCTGCTCTTCGCGTCCGGCGCAGCGTTTCCCCTGGTTCCATTCGTAGTCACGGGCGGAAACATCGCCCTGCTCGCGAGCATCGGCGTGAGCGCGGTCGTCCTCTTCGTGATCGGGGTTGGCATCTCGGTGATCACGGGTCGCTCGGTACTCTGGTCGGGCACACGGCAACTCTTGATCGGGCTCTCCGCGGCCGGTGTGACCTACGGGATCGGTCGCGCGCTGGGCGTGGCCGTCGGCTGAACGCGCCCCGCGACAATGTTGCCGCCTGCGATCTCGGTTGATCGCATCATCCCGGCATCAAAGTAGCTCGATTCTGGTAATCGAGAGTCTGGCATCGCCAGCGCCGGTGCTTTCGATGCGAAAGCTCACCGCATCCGGTGTGAAGCTGCCGCCCCAGCAGTACAACTGATTCTCGAGATCGGCTTCCCAGTTCGTTTTGAAGGGGTAGGCGCAGCCCGCGCCAGGCGCTTCGAGAGTCAAAAACGGACGCCCCACCGAACCGGTCCAGGTAGCGGTGAGCCGGATCAGAGTGGGCACCCGTGGCGTGCTGAAGGCCATGCCGATCGCGCCGTTCTGCCCAGGTCCGTCGAACCGAAACGTGGCGGTCAGCGCGCTGGTCCCGGCAGTGAAGCCCGTCACGAAAGACGGGTGCGACTTGCCCATCGCATCCACCGCGAACGTGTACACGTCGCTACAGCAACTGCGGTCGCCAGGGCTTCCACAGCTGACGAGCACGCAGTCGTTGGGCACGATCGTGGCGTCGCGGCGTGCGTCCGGCGTGCCGGAGTCGGGAGTCGCGGAGTCCGCCGTCGTGCGGTCGTTTTTCGCGTCGCTACTCCCTGGCGCGTCGGCGATTGCTCTGTCTTGGCCTGCATCGGCCGGGCGGGCGTCGGGGGCTTTGGAGTCGGTGCTGCCGGTATCGGGCGAGCGTTGGTCCAACACGCCGGTATCTTCGATCGGGCTCTGGACATCGGCCGTAGCGGCGTCCGGAGCCGGACCGGGAATATCGCGTCCTCGCGCGAACTGGCTATCGGAACTGCAGGCTTGTGCGAGACCGAGGCAGGCGAGCGCGACGCGGTAAGGGTTCATGGCCGCGCACTCAGCAACGCGCGTGCCCGCCCCGGCATTTGCACTTTTCCCGCAATGCGCGGGGGTCGCCGCGAACCTTTAGGCCACGGTTGTGGTCCCGTGCGCGGCGCCAGGCGCGGTGTGAATGGACGCTCAACCCCGTGGGCGCTGGACGCAGCTGACGCCCGATGAGAAAGTGACGACGTGAGCGTGCTCGGTGCGCATCGCTACCGGTCCCTGGCGCTCTGCGCGCTCGCGCTCGTGCTCGGGGCCTGCACGCTGTTCGCTCCGAGCCGCGACGAGCTTTCCGCGTCCGGCGGCGCGAGCTCCGGCGGCGAGTCGGCGGCGGCGGGTCGCGCGGGGGACGCAGCTGGAAGGTCTGGCGGCGTTGGCGCATCCGGCGGCGAGGGTGGTGTTGGCGCGTCGGGCGGCGATGCCGGGACCGCTGGCGTAGGAACCGGCGGCACCGAAGGAAGCAACGGAAACGACGGCAGCGCCGGAAGCTCCGGAACGGCCACGGGCGGGACAGCTGGAACCGGCGGCTCCAATGAAACCGGCGGCACCAGCGGAGCGGGCGACGGGGGAGGCAACGGCGGTGCTGGTGGCAAGAATGCGGGCGGTAGTGCCGGAGCCGGGGGTAGTGGTCCCGTACCGCGTTTGGCCAGTCTAAAGTTGTGGATGCGTTCCGATGCGGGCGTCACCCTGGACGGAACCGCGGTGACGCGCTGGAATAACCAGGCTGGGACGGGTCCGGACGCGTATCAGACGATGATGGATCGGCGTCCCTCGAGGGCCAACGCGTGGATCGGCCCTCCGCCGCTCGTGACCTTCGACGGTGTCGACGACCAATTGGGACTCGAGCGCTTCGACGCGACGTGGTCTCGCGGCCTGACGCTGTTCGTGGTCGCGTACGTCCAAACGGTGAGCCCGGGTCGACCCGAGCCTGCAGCGCTGTTGAGATTCGCGGAAGGTCTGAGCCTCAACGACTCCGCCAGCACGGCATTGCAGCGCACCCAACCCGTCGAGCTCAGGCTCGACTCCGGGGGCATAGTCAGCTGGGAAGGCGTCGAGACGTCGCCGCAGGCTTATCAGCTGGAACGCGTCGCGATCTTCTCCGTGCTGCACCAGGCTGTAGGCGCCGTCACGCTGTTCGTCAACGGGCAGGTAATGGGTGCCGGACTAGCGGCGCTACCCCCTGCGCGGACGTACGATGACAACAGTCTCGGCAAGGGGCAGCCGCCGCTCCAAGGTGGAATCGGCGAGATTCTGCTCTACGACGTCGCGCTCGACGAGGAAGAGCGCGCGATTGTGGACCAATACCTTACGCAAAGATGGCTGCCCGGCGTGCGTTGAAGCCGCCGAAGGAAGCTATACTCCGTCGCCCTTGGAACGTAGTGGAGCCGCAGCGCCGCGCCGCATCGGGCGTTATCTCTTGTTCGACGAGATTGGTTGTGGCGGCATGGCCACGGTCCATCTCGGGCGGCTGCTCGGCGCTGCGGGCTTCGCGCGTACCGTGGCGATCAAGCGGCTCCATCCGCAGTTCGCCAAGGATCCGGCCTTCGTTGCCATGCTGGTGGACGAGGCACGGCTCGCCGCGCGCATCCGTCATCCGCACGTGGTGAGCACGCTCGACGTCGCGCTCGAGGACGGCGAGCTGTTCGTGGTGATGGATTACGTCGACGGTGTGTCCATGGCGCACTTGCAAGAGCGGCTGAATCGCGGCCCGGCGCTGATGCCGTGGCGCCTGGCCGCATTCGTCGCCGGCCAGACGCTGCTCGGACTCCACGCTGCGCACGAAGCGACCAGCGAGCAAGGTGAACCGCTCGGGATCGTGCATCGCGACGTTTCACCGCACAACGTCCTGGTTGGTGCCGACGGCGTGGTGCGCGTCGCCGACTTCGGCGTGGCAAAGGCCGCTGCCCGGGTCAGCGCGACACCCGACGGCAAGTTCAAGGGCAAGCTGGCCTACATGGCTCCCGAGCAGCTCCGCCGTGGCGCGATCGATCGGCGCGTCGACGTGTTCGCGACGGCCGTCGTCTTGTACGAAGCCCTTTGCGGTCGCCGGCTGTTCTGGGCCGAGGAGCAGGCGGCCACACTGCAGAACATTCTGGACGCGGAAGTCGAGCTCCCGAGCCGGTTCGTTCCGGAGATTCCGGCAGCGCTCGACGAGGTCGTGCTGCGCGGTCTCGAGCGCGACCGTGAACGGCGTTTTCCCACCGCGCAGGCGATGGCGCGCGCGCTGCAGGCTGCGCTGCCGATGCCGACGACGCTCGAGCTCGGTGAATGGGTGCGGGCTTCGATCGGCGACGTGCTCGAAGCGCGAAGCCGGCTCGTGGCGAAGGTCGAAACTTACGCTAGCGACGCGTCTCCCGAGACCAGCGTGCCTTCGGGCGAAGTCGCGCGCCAAAAGCCGCGGCGGCTCGAGCCCGCGAGCGAGGGCACCGAGCTATCGAGTGTTCGCGCGCCGCCGGTCACGTCGCGCTCGAGCCGCAAGTGGCTCGTGATCCCTCTGGTTCTCGTGGCCGCGTTGGCCGCGTTCGCCGTTCTTGCGTTGGTTGATCCGCTTCGGGGTAGAAGGCAGGACTTCTCGCCCGTTTCGGAGCCGCCTCGCTCGGCGGCAGAAGCCGCGTCTGTCCAGGATTCCGTGATCCCGCCCACCGTGTCCGCTACGACACCGGTACCACCGCGCGATGCCGCGGCGCCGAGCGCTTCGAGAGGATCGATTCGTACCGCTAGGCCGCATAAGCGCCGAGCGAGCCTCGCCACGGCCGAGCCCGTCGGGGCAGAGTCGCGCGTAGAGTGCGATCCGCCGTATACCCTGAATCCCGATGGCACGAAGCGCTTCAAAGCGGAATGTTTTTGACCGGCGTTCAGCGCTGATCGCCGTCACCTTCTGCGGGGCGACGTCGCTGAATGCGGCCCCGGCTCGTGCCGAGGATGAAGGGCAGGAGTGCGTATCGCACAACGATCGCGGCAACGAGCTCCGCCTGGCAGGACAGCTGCTTGCGGCCAAGACCGAATTTTTGCGGTGTGCGGCCGCGTCGTGTCCGAAGATCATTCGCGAGGAGTGCACCGATCTCGTGGCCCGCGTCGAAGCGAGCACACCGACCTTGGTCATTGCCGCGACCGACGGCAGCGGCAAAGACGTGACCGCGGTCGCGATTTACGTCGACGGCGCTAGATTGCCCGACGCGCGGCCCGGCCAGGCGCTCGCAGTTGATCCGGGCTCACGCCGCGTTCGCGTCGTCGCCGGCAACGGGGACGCGATGGAAGTTACGATCGTTGCGCGCGAGGGCGAAAAGAATCGAACCGTTCGCGCCCTTCTGCCGCGCGAGCCGCCGCCGCGCGCCCTTCCGGCGGGAGGGCAAACAGAGGCCCGCCCTGTAACAGAATCGCTTGCCGAACCGGTTCGCGCGAAACCACCCGCCATGGCGTGGGTGCTCGGAAGCGTGGGCGTCGCGGCGCTCGGGTCGTTCGCCTATTTCGCGATCTCGGCGAATAGTCAGACCAGCTGCGCCCCGAACTGCAGCGACGGCGAGGTCGACGAAATCTACCGCAAGTACCTGGTGGCCGACATCTCGCTCGGCGCCGGCGTGGTCGCGCTCGGTGTCGCGACATACCTGTTCTTGAAAGCGCCTTCGAAACCCGAGCAGGTCGCGATCGGCATTCAGCCCGCCCCGGGCGGCGTAGCGCTCGGTACGCGCTTCGCGTTTTGAGCAATTTCAGGCTTTACCGCGCGAGCGCGGCTGGTCGCGCACCCGTGTCGGGTGATCGTCGCTGTCACGCTCGGGCTCGCCCGCCGTGGGGCTTTCAACGAGATCGACCGGCGTACTCTCGATTCGGCTCAGGATTCGCGCCCGTTCCAACAGGCTATCTCGTGCCAAGTCCTGCACCCAATCCCCCACCTCGCGCGGGCGGGCGCTCGCCGCCGCCATCTCGAGCGCGATCGCGAAGTCACGTGCCGTGGGAAAACGGACTTTCGGATCGCGGCTCAGTGCACGACTGACGATCGCCTCGAGACCGGGAGAGGCCGAGGATGCGAATTCCGGCAAGTCCGGCAGCGGCCGCTCGAGGATGTTCTCGAGCATCTCCTCCTCGGGGCCGGACGGAATCAGGCGCCGCAAGGTGAGCAGCTCCCAGAGCACGGCGCCCGCGGCGTAGACGTCGCAACGCGCGTCGAGCACACCGGCTCGTACTTGCTCGGGAGCCATGTACGCCAAACGTCCCTTGATTTGCCCTTCGCGCGTGTTCTGCACGCGCCCCTTGGCCTTGGCCGTTCCGAAGTCGTGCACGCGCGCCACGCCATCCACGCCGACCAGCACGTTGTGCGGCGACACGTCGCGGTGAACCAGGCCCAGCGGTTGCCCGCGCTCGTCGCGTGCGTCGTGGGCCGCCTGCAAACCGTGTAGCAAGTCACACACGATCGCCAGCGCGGTGCGTTCGGGAATTGCCTGACCAGCGCTCGCGCTTTTGGCGACCAGCCGGGACAGCGCTTCGCCCGGCACGTAGTCCATCACCAGCAAGAGCTCTTGATCCATCGCCACGACGTCGATGATTTCCACGACGTTGGCGTGGCGGATCCGCGTGGCCAGGCGCGCTTCGTCGATCAGCATTGCGACGAACTCGGGGTCGCGCGCGAGCTCCGGGTGCATGCGTTTGATCGCCACCGTGCGTGCGAAGCCCACGACGCCGCAGAGCCGGCCGAAGTGCACGGTAGCCATGCCGCCCGAGCCGATCGGCCCGTACAGGGCGTAGCGTCCGATCGTCAGCCGCCGGGCGTGCGGAGCGCTGGTCGCTTGCTCGGTCATCCTCCGAGCCCCTCGATAACACGAAGGTTTCGGAAAGCACGCTGCGGTCCGAAATGACGCGCCGCGGGCCAGCTCGCCTGCCCTCGCCGCGGTCTCCCCGTTCACGCCGAGCCTCCGGGCTGCCGGGCAAACCCGGTTTGGGTGGGCGGCACGGCCGTTGCTGAGGCAACCCGACGCCGGCACAATCACTCGCCTTATCGTGGACTCCGACGACACGAACAAGCTCGAAATCGAGAGCACTCCGACCTGCGCGCTGCAGATCGCGGTGATCGACGGACCCGACCGTGGCCAACGGGCCATGATCGTCAGCGGCGGCCTGCGCATCGGTTCCGCCCCGAGCTGCCAGTTGCGGCTCCGCGATCCGACAGTGTCGCGGATTCACTGCGAGGTCCAGGTGCAGCGCGGCAGCGTGCGCGTCGTGGACGCGGGCAGCACCAACGGCACCTGGATTGACGGGGCTCGCGTGCGCGACGTGGATCTGGCGCCCGGAGCCACGTTCCGCATCGGTGCCACCACGCTGCGCGTGCAAACCGGCGAAGAGTTGATCGAAATTCCGGTGTCGGACAGACATCGCCTGGGCGAGCTCGTCGGCGGCAGCCTGGAGATGCGCCGTGTTTATGCGCTGATCGAACGCGTGGGCCCTACCGACTCCACGGCGCTGATACAGGGCGACACCGGCACCGGAAAAGAGCTCGTGGCGCGCGCGCTGCACGAGCACTCGCAGCGCGCGACCAAGCCATTCGTGTTCGTCGATTGCGGGGCGATCGCGCCCAACGTCATCGAGAGTGAGCTTTTCGGCCACGTGCGCGGTGCCTTCAGCGGTGCGATCGTCGACCGTAAAGGCCTGTTCGAGGAAGCCGACGGCGGCTCGCTGTTTTTGGACGAGATCGGCGAGCTGTCGCTCGGGCTCCAGGCCAAGCTGCTGCGCGCGCTCGAGACCCGGGAAATCCGTCGCGTCGGCGGCAATGCCACCCGCAAGGTCGACGTGCGCGTCATCGCAGCCACTCATCGCCCGCTGGCGCGCGCGGTGAACGAGGGCACCTTTCGCGAGGATCTCTACTATCGGCTCGCGGTCGTGGAGTTCCGGCTACCGCCGCTAC
>Ga0111538_10006047_pt1 | contig 16442 bp, 19 predicted proteins | sample SoiMethybrSBSTD1_FD_79669 | JGI IMG/M metagenome (GOLD analysis project Ga0111538, IMG submission 79669) | Bulk soil microbial communities from a Populus tree surrounding site in Tennessee, USA - Soil MetaG P. TD hybrid SBSTD1 (version 2)... | ecosystem: Environmental > Terrestrial > Soil >...
GACCGCGGCGCTACTTCATGGCCGCTACCGCGGCGCTACTTCACGGCCGCTACCGCGGCGTCGGTGCCGCCGCGCCACACCAGGCCGGCCTCGCGGAATCCGGCCGCGCGCAAGGCGTCCAGGTGCCAGGTCGCCGGCGGGTTCCATTCGGCGCTGTGCCCGGTCGGGTAGATCTGGGCTCGCTTCTCGACGAGCGGCGCGAGCACCGGATCGGCGGCGGCCCGCTGCCACCAGCTTTCCCAGGACAGCGCCGCGCCCGTGGCGACGAGCGCCTCGCGCCGCGCGGTCGACCGGGCGATCAGGCGCTCGGTGAGGGCGGGCAGCGCGTCGTCGGTGAGGTGGTCGGCGTTGATGAACACGCCGCCGGGCCGCAGCACGTCGCGGATCTCTCCGAAGAGGACGGTGAGCCGTTCCGGGGCGAGCCAGTGCAGCGCGGTGGCGGTGAGGACCGCGTCGTAGGGCTTGTGCGGCAAGGTCTTCGCCCAGGACGGGTCGTTGAGGTCGGCCGCGACCACGCCGATGCGACCGTCGGCGGGGTCGAGGGAGCGCTCGAGCAGCGTCGACTCGGCGATCGTCAGCAGCACCGGATCCAGGTCGACGAGCGTCGAGCGCAGGCGCGGGAAGCGCGCCAGCGCCCGTAGCGTGATGGTGCCCGTGCCGCCGGCGAGGTCGAGGATGCGTGGTTCCGGGTTCTCGGCGATCGCCTCGACGGCGTCGAGCATCGCGGCGATGCGCTCCTCCCGGTCGGGCATGTACACCTCCTGCTGGCGGTCCCAGCTTGCCTGCCAGGCGGCGGTGTCCAGGGTGTGCGGATGCGACGGCGGCTCGTAAGGAGTCATAGTTAGTACGGTAGTTACTTCTGCCTGCGCGGTCCAGAGGGACGGGGCAACTTGTTGCGAGCAATTTGCAATAAGCTCCGGACATGGACGACGAGCCGGTCGCAACCGAGGTCGGGGACTACGACGCCGCGCACGAGGCGCTCGACGGCAGCCCGCTGATGCGTTCGCTGTGGGCCGAGGCGATGGGCGAGGAGTATCCGGCCGAGGTGGAGCCGTTCAGCTCGTGCTCGTGGTGGTTGCTCGGGCACATCGTGGCGGCGCTGCGGCTGCCGCCGGACGGTCGGCTCGTCGACCTCGGATGTGGGGGCGGCGGGCCGGGACTCTGGATCGCCCGCGCGTGCTCGGCCCGACTGATCGGGATCGACTTCAGCCCAGTGGCCGTCCGCATAGCCGCGCGGCGGGCGACGCGGTTCGTCGTGGCCGGGCGGGCTGAGTTCCGTTGCGCCACCGTCGACCGGACCGGTCTGCCGGACAGCAGCGTCGACGCCGTGATGAGCGTCGACGCCCTGCCGTTCGCGACCGACCGGCCTGCCGCGCTGCGCGAGGTCAAGCGCATCCTGGTGCCGGGCGGCCGGCTGGCGGCGACGGTGCGTACGCGCGACGGCGACGGCCCGAGGGACTGGCCGGCGATGGCGACCGGCGCCGGTTTCGCCGTCGAAGCGTCCCTGCCGATTCCGGGCCGGGACGAGTTCTGGCAGCGCCTGTACCGCTTGTGGTTCGCCCACGAGCCGGAGTTGCGCGTGCAGGTGGGCGACCGGGTCGCCGACAACCTGCTGCGCGAGGCGCGCCCAGCCGTCGCGCGGACCGACGAGCCCCCGCGCGCCGTGCTGTTGGTGCTGCGCCGCTGAAACCGCGGTGCTCACTGCCGCCGGTGGTATTTGTTGCGGCGTGGCCGCTGCTGCGGGTCGACCGACGGCGGGGGAATGAAGGTGGGCAGGCCGTCGTCGGGGGCGATGTACACGGTCCAACCGTGCGGTTGGTGGATGAGGCGGTGGTGGAACCCGCACAACAGGACGCCGTTCGATAGGCAGGTGCCGCCGTTCTGCTGCCAGCCGCGGATGTGGTGGCCTTGGCACCAGCGGGACGGCCGGTCGCAGCCGGGGAAGGCACATCCGCCGTCGCGCAGGATGAGGGCCCGACGGATGGGTCCCGTGAACAGGCGTCGTTCCCGACCCAGGTCCAGCACCTGCCCCGCGGTGCCCAATACCGCCGGGAGCAGCATTGCGTCGCAGCACAGGATCCGTACGGCGGCGGGACTGAGCCGCTCACCGGTGTCGAGAGTGCCGCCGCCCAGTTCCTTGGTGAGGGTGGCGTAGTCGGTGGTCACCACGACCTGTGGGCGGTCGCCACCGTTGTCGGGCAGGTCGGTGGTGTTCAACGCCAGCTTGCACACCTCTTCCAGCGCGTCGGCGCGGCGCTGGCCCGGGCTGCGGGCGTCGTTGGTCTGCGGCCTGCACAGCGGGTCGAGTGCGGCGTTGACCACCGCCGCCTGCTCGGTGGTGAGCCGACCGTCGATGCGGTAGCCGTCGCGTGCGGCGCGGATGGACAGGTACCTGTCGCGTTGTTCGCGCTTCTCCCGGCGTTCGAGCGCCTCGATGCCGTCGGCGTCCTGGCTCTCGGTGGCCAGGGCGTCGACGATGATGGCGCCCATTCGCTTCAACGCGGCCGCGTCCCAGGTGCCGGCCTCGTCGACCAACCGCCCCGCGACCTCGGGCCGGTCGAGCACCGGGATCTTGGCGAGGGTATCGGTGATGGCCTCGATCTGCTCCTGCTGCAGGTCTCCGGCGACGACGGCGTCGCGGAAGCCGGCCGGGCCTTCGGCCAGCCCGGTCGCGGCATCGACGAGGCCGCGGGCCATGCCCAGCGTGTGCCGGTAGCGGCCGCGCAGCCACACCGCCAACGAGGTGGCCCCCGCGTCCGTCGCCACGTCGGCTTCGTGGACGCGGTGGATCAGCCGCAGTTTCAGGCCGGCCAGCGTGCGTTCGGCGGCCACCACCGCATCGAGCAGTTCCACCAACTCGGTGGGACTCTTCAGGCCGAGCGAGATGGTTGCGCAGGCGTCGACCGCCTCCGCCAGCACCGCCATCCGCTCGTCCATACCGACACATTGGCACAGGGGTACGACAAGAATCAGCGTTCGAACGGCCGCCCGTGACCTGCGCCAGAAAAGACGACCATCCACAGTAGACATTGACTGGCTACCCGGACTCGATCCGGCGGCATCCGCCACCCCGGCCGGCCGAAGGACCGGCGACGCTGGCTCGCCGAAGCGCTGGCGCTCGTGTCCGGCCGGGGCGGGGAGCACCCCTGGCGATCTGCCGTATCGACTGATGCATCTGAACGGCGGCGCGACTAGCGTCCGCCACATGACCGACACGCGCTGGCTCGACGCCACCCAGCAGGCCGAACTGATCCGTACCGGCGAGGTGAGCCCGAAGGAGCTCGTCGAGGCGGCGATCGCCCGGATCGAGGAGCTGAACCCCGAGCTGAACGCGGTCATCCGCACCCGCTTCGACCAGGCGCGGGCGGAAGCGAGCGGCGACCTGCCGAACGGGCCGTTCCGGGGCGTCCCGTTTCTGTTGAAGGACATCGCCTGCGCGTGCGAGGGCGAGCCGAACTCGTTCGGCGTCGGTCCGCTGCTCGAGATGCCATGGCCGGTCACGTCGTTCCTCGCCATGCAGTTCCGGGCCGCCGGCTTCATCCCGCTCGGCTACACGAACGTTCCCGAGATGGGCACGACGGTGACCACCGAGGCGCGCAGCTTCCCGCCGGCGCGCAACCCGTGGAACCGCAACCACTCGACGGGCGGCTCGTCCGGCGGGTCGGCGGCGGCGGTGGCCAGCGGCATGGTGGCGGCGGCGCACGCCAACGACGGCGGCGGCTCGATCCGCATCCCGGCCAGCGAGTGCGGCCTGGTCGGGCTCAAGCCGACGCGCGGCCGGGTGAGCCAGGGCCCGTTGGTGGGGGAGGCCTGGGCCGGCGGCACCATCGACGGCTCGGTGACCCGCAGCGTCCGAGACGCGGCAGCCATCCTGGACGCGATCAGCAACCCCATGCCGGGCGACCCGTACATCGCGCCGGCGTTCGCGCGTCCGCTGCGCGAGGAGGTCGGCGCCGACCCGGGCACGCTGCGGATCGGCTTTCTCGACCACGCCCCGGAAGGGCCTTATCTCGACGACCCGGAGTGCCGGGCCGCGGTCGCGAAGGCCGCCCGGCTGCTGGAGTCGCTCGGCCACCACGTCGAGGAGTCGTCGCCTGCGGCAATGTTCGAGCAGGAGTTCATCGGCGCGTTCATGGCGATCATCGCCGCGGACGTGGAGGCGACCTTCCAGGCGTTCGAACTGCTCCTCGGCCGCCCGATCAGCGACGACGAGATCGAGCCGCGCAACGCCTTCCACCGCGCGGTCGGCAAGTCGATGACCTCGACGCAGTACCTGCAGGCCCGCGGCTTCGTCGGCCAGTGGGCGCGGCGGATGGCCGAGTGGTGGCTGGGCTACGACCTGCTGCTGACGCCGACGCTCGGCGGGCGCCCACCGCGGCTCGGCTGGTTCACCGCCGACGGCCCGGAGCGGGAGGGCGAGCGGATCGCCAGCTTCATCCCCTACACCGCCCAGTTCAACATGACCGGTCAGCCGGCCGTCTCGTTGCCGCTGCACTGGACGCCGGACGGCCTGCCGGTCGGCGTCCAACTCGTCGCGGGTTACGGCCGGGAGGACGTCCTGGTGCGGATCGCCAGCCAGCTCGAGCAGGCCGAGCCGTGGGCCGGCAGGCGCCCGCCGGAGGACGCGGGGTAAGACCGCCTGGCATCATCAGGAGCCGTGCTGGAAGCGGCTTTCTGGGGATTCGTCGGTGGGGTGGCGCTGATCGTCGGCGCGGTGCTCGGGCTGGCCTGGAACGTGTCGTCCCGCGTCGTCGGCGGCGTGATGGCGTTCGGCGCCGGCGTGCTCATCAGCGCGGTGGCGTTCGACCTCGTCGAAGAGGGCTACGAGCGCGCCGGCACCGCACCCGTCCTGATCGGGTTGGCCGCCGGCGCGCTCGCGTTCGCCCTCGGTGACTACATCCTGAGCCGGAACGGCGGCAGCGACCGCAAGCGGTCCGGCGGCCAGCAGGCCGGCGGCGCGGCGATGGCCATCGCGTTGGGCGCGATGCTCGACGGCATACCGGAGTCCGCCGCGATCGGCGTGACCCTGCTGGGTGGCGGCGGGGTCGGGGTCGCGATGGTGGTCGCGGTGTTTCTGTCCAACATCCCCGAGTCGATGTCAGCCGCCGTCGGGCTGCGCAAGGCCGGGCGCTCGGTGCGCTGGATCCTCGGGCTGTGGCTCGCCGTCACCGCGGTGAGCGCGGTCGCGGCCGCGCTGGGCTACGCGGTGCTGGGCAACGCGCCGGAGTCGACCGTCGCCGCGGTGCAGGCGTTCGCGGCCGGCGCGATCCTGACCATGCTCGCCGACACGATGATGCCGGAGGCGTTCGAGGACACCGGCCCGTTGACCGGGGTCATCACCTGCGCCGGGTTCGTGTGCGCGTTCGTCCTCAGCCACCTATGAGGTGAGCGCGGTCAACGCACTGTCCACATCGGACTCCGTCGTGTAGACGTGGAACGAGGCGCGCACCCGTCCCGCGCGCACCGCGGCCCGCACGCCGGCGCGGGCCAGCCGCCGCTCGGCGCCCGGCACGTCGACGGCGACGATCGCGCTGTTTCCCGGCTCCCGGCCCAGCCCGGCGAGGAACCGGTTGGCCAGCCCCACGTTGTGGTCGCGGATCGCCGACACGCCGATCTCCTCGACGAGTTCCAGCGCCGGCGCCGTTCCGACGTAGACCGGCCACGACGGTGAGATGTCGAAGCGGCGCGCGGTCTTCGCCAGCCGCAGCGGCGGCCCGTAGTACGACCCGTGCACGTCCTCGCCGGCGTACCAGCCGGCGGCGTGCGGGGTCAGCCGCTCGCGCAGCGCCGGCGCGAGATACGCCAGCGCCGAGCCGCGCGGCGACATCAGCCACTTGTAGGTGCCGGTGACCACCACGTCGGCGAGCGAGCCGTCGAACGGGAGCCAGCCGCACCCCTGCGTCGCGTCGACGATGACGAGCGCGCCGTGGGCGCGCGCCGCGGCGACGATCGCGGCGTAGTCGGCGACGGCGCCGTCGGCCGACTGCACGAGGCTGAACGCGACGACGTCGGTGTCCGGCCCGACCTGTGCGGCGAGCGCCGACGGCGGCGCTGTGCGCACGTTCCCGGCCACCAGCCACGGGAACAGGTTCGAGGTGAACTCGGGGTCGGGGACGAGGAACCGCTTGCCGGCCAGCGCCGCCGCGACCGGGGCGAGCACCTGCGACACCTGCGCGCCGACGCACACGTCGTCGGCGTCGACGCCGATCAGCCGCGCGTACGCCTGACGGGCCCGGTGCGTCGCCTCGTCCCAGCCCTCCCAGGAGGTGCGCCCGACCCGCCAGTCGGCCAGGTGGGCCTGTAGCGCGTCGAAGGCGCGGCGGGGCGGCAGCCCGTAGCTCGCGGTGTTCAACCAGCCCGGTTCGGGGGCCCATTCGGCCTGCGCGACGGAGATCTCCACCCGCACCAACTTACCCCGTCGCGGAGTACATGCCTTGACAGGCATATACCGACGCGAGAATATAAGACGTGGACGCGTTCACCGCCCTCGCCGAGCCGACCCGCCGGCGCATCCTCGACGAACTGCGGGGCGGCGACCGCAGCGTCAACGAGCTCGTGCAGACGCTCGCCGTCGGCCAGCCGACCGTCTCGAAGCACCTGAAGGTGTTGCGGGAGGGGGGTTTCGTCTCCGCGCGGGTGGCCGCACAGCACCGCATCTACCGCATCGAGGCCCCGCCGTTCGCGGCGCTGGACCGGTGGCTCGAACCGTACCGCCGGTTGTGGACGACGCATCTCGACCGCCTCGAGCGCCACCTCGACAACGTGCTCGACAACCTGGAGGAGCAATGACCCGGCAACCGACCCCGCTCGCACCCGTGGAGGGAGAGCCCGACGGAGACCGCTGGACCCTCGTGTTCGTGCGGGAGTTCCGCCATCCGCGCGAGAAGGTCTGGGCCGCGCTGACCGATCCGGCCCAGCTCGACGCGTGGTCGCCGTTCCGCCCCGACCGCAGCCTCGCCCGCACCGGCCCGGCCACACTGACCATGGTGGACGGTGAGACCGAGGTCCCGATGGATGCGACCGTGCTGCGCGCCGACCCACCAGAAATCCTGGAGTACAACTGGGGAACGGACCTGCTGCGCTGGGAGCTGGTCGATACCGGCGGCGGCACCCGGCTGACGCTGCGGCACACCGTCGCGGCCGAGGGCATCGTCCCCAAGGTGGCGGCCGGCTGGCACCTCTGCTTCGACGTCGCCGAGCACCTCCTCGCCGGCGACCCGGTGCCGACGGTGCGCGGCCAGGCAGCGATGGAGTACGGCTGGCAGGACCTGCACGACCGGTACGCGGCCAAACTCGGAATCGAGGCGACGGCCGACGAGTAGGCCCGTAGCGTCGCCGGCGTGGCAACAACGGCGATCAGATATGAATGGCGTGGCGCCTTCGACAACGCGGCGCTGAACGCGTTGCACGCGCAGGGCTTCGGGCACCGGGTGTTCGACGAGGACGACTGGTGGGGCCAGGTGAACCGGCACAGCCTCGGCTGGGTCTGCGCCTACAAGGATGACGGCCACGAACTCGTCGGGTTCGTCAACGTCGCCTGGGACGGTGGCGTGCATGCGTTCATCCTGGACACGCTCACCGACGAGCGAGTGCGTCGGCAGGGCATCGGCAGGGAACTGGTGGCCGTCGCGACCCGGGAGGCCGCGGCGGCCGGCTGCGAGTGGCTGCACGTCGACTTCGACGAGCACCTGAGCGGCTTCTACTTCGACGCGTGCGGCTTCGCCCCGACGCCCGCCGGACTCATCTCGCTCACGTAACGGGATCCCGGCCCTGCCACGTCGTGATGCAGGCCTCGTTGCCCTCGGCGTCGGCGAGCACCCAGAACGCGGGCGCCTCCTCGTCGCTCGACAGCCGGCCGCCGGCCGCCAGCGTCGCCGCGATCCGGTCGGCCGCCTCGTCGTGCGGCACCGCCACGTCGAAGTGGATCCGGTTGCGTTGCGGGCGCGGCGCGTCCATCTGCTGGAACCACACCGACGGACCCTGCCCGTGCGGGTCGACGAGCGGCCCCTCCGGCCCGGAGGTGGGCAGCTCGTCGACGTACCCGAGCACCGCCTTCCAGAAGGGCCGCACGGCGGGGATGTCGATGGCGTCGATGCCGATCTCGACGACTTGAACGGCGCGCTGCCCGACGCCGGGGTCGGGCGCCAAGCCGCGCTCCGCGAGCGCCGCGGTGATCCCGCGCACCAGATCGAGATCCGACGGGGTGACCCAGCCGACCGCGCGCGACTGCACCGAGACGACGAGCCGGTCGGCCCGCACGTCGCACCAGACGTGCTCGCCGGCGTCGGCACCAGCGGCGTCGGCCACCACGCCGGCCGCGGCGGCCGCGGCGGCGAGCGAGTCGACCGGCACCGAGGTGCGCACGACGCCGAGGACCAAGCGCCAGCCGAGGTCGCCGACGGCGGCGGAGATCGCGGCACGGGTCAGGCGTTCCGGCATGGGTCGAGCCCCTTCGTCAGGAAGGCTATGGACGGGCGCGGGCCGCGTACGACCGTAGCGCACGCAGGAAGTCGATGCGCCGGAAGCCGGGCCAGTACACGTCGCAGAAGTACAGCTGCGAGTTGGCCGCCTGCCACAACAGGAAACCCGACGTGCGCCGCTCCCCGCTGGTGCGGATGACGAGGTCGGGGTCGGGCCGGCCAGCGGTGTAGAGGCGGGCGGCGATGTCGTCGACGGTGAGCCGCTCGGCGACGTCGTCCAGGCTGGCGCCGGCGCGGGCCTCGTCAGCGAGCAGCGCGCGCACCGCCGCCGCGATCTCGGCACGACCGTCGTAGCCGACGGCGACCGTCAGGTGAAACCGGGCCGGCCGCCCCGTATCGGACCGCTCCGCGCTCGCCCGCTCGGCCCGCCGCAGGGCCGACCGCGTGGACTCCGGCAGCACGTCGAGGTCGCCGGCCAGGTGCAGCCGCCAACCCCGCAACGCGCCCGATCCCGATGCGGCGGCGGCCTCCTCGATCAGGCGCATGAGGCCGGCCACCTCCTCGGGCGCCCGCTTGCGCACGTTGTCGACGGACGCCACGTACACGGTCACGTCTTCGATGCCGGCTTCCGCGCACCAGCCCAGCACGTCGCGCAGGTGCTCGCCGCCGTGCCGGTGGCCGACCCCGGCATCGTCGAAGCCGGCCTGCCGGGCCCAGCGGCGGTTGCCGTCCATCACCAGGGCCACGTGCCGCGGCAGCGCCGCGCCGGCCAGCCGGGAGCGCAGGTGCCAGGCGTACAGGCGGTGGATCGGCCGCATCATCCTTCGATGAAAGCACGCCCAGTCCCGAAGATGGTCAGGCCGGCCAGGTGGGGGAGCGTCCCAGGAGCGCGAGTATGCGGTCCATCGGCGTGGCGCCGGGCGGTTCGGGCAGGCGCGGCGCGAACGCCGCGCCGGGCTCCAGGCGCCCCGGCCCGTCGGGCACGGCCTCCGCGACGGGCAGCGCCGCCCGCACCACATCCTCGGGCAGATCCAACCCGACGTCGAGAGCGCGCGCCACGTCCCACGCGTGCATCACGTAGTCGACGAGGTGGAAGCCGATCGCCCGCTTCCCGCTGAACGTCACCTCGGTGCTGAACTCCGGTAGCGTGAAGCGCGCGTCGAGCACGCCGTCGGCGGCGAACGCGGCGATCACCTCGTCGGCGGCGGCCGCGTAGGTGGCGGCGGGGTCGTTGCCGAGAGGGCGGGTGCGCCATGCCTGCGGATCGGCGCCGCGACCGGCGGCCGCCGCCGCGAACCCGTGGTGCTGCGCGGTCATGTGCGCGAGCAGTTCGGCGAGCGTCCATTCGCCGCACGGGGTGGGCCGGCGCAGGTCGGCCGGAGTCACGAGCGCCACCACGGCGACACTCGCCCGTACGGCCCGGCGGTTGTGCTCCACCAGATCAATCGTATGCATCTGCATACCATCTACCGGAGTACATGATCTGTCAACGGGTATCATCTCGGGTCGTGACGTCACGTGACGAGGGGGAGCGGCCGGACCTCGCGGCGATGCTGCAGCCGCTGACCCGCGCGCTCATCGACGCCGAGGGGCCGGTCCTTTCCGCCAACGGCGTGTCGATGTGGGGCTATACGGTGCTCACGCTGCTCGCCACCGGCCCGATGCGCACCCAGGCCGCGCTGGCGCAGGCGGCCCGGGCCGACAAGACGCGCATCATCCCGGTGCTCGACGAGTTGCAGGAGCGCGGGCTGATCGAGCGCCACCCGGACCCCGACGACCGCCGGGTGCGCCTGCTGGCGATCACGCCGGCCGGTCGCCGGGTGTTCACGCGCACCCGGGCCGGCATCCGCGCCGGCGAGGAACGCGTGCTGGCGCTGCTGCCCGCGTCGGATCGAAAGGCCTTCCTGCGCGCGATGCGCACACTGTCCACCGTGGACATCGCCCGCATCACAGGCGCAACCAGCGGGTGATGCCCAGCGACCGCAGGAACGGCTGGTCGTGGCTCGCCACGACGAGCGCGCCCCGGTAGGCCGCCAACGCCTCGGTGAGCTGCCCGACGGTGGCCAGGTCGAGGTTGTTCGTCGGCTCGTCGAGCAGCAGCAACTGCGGCGCGGGATCGGCGAGCAGCAACGCGGCGAGGCTCGCCCGGAACCGCTCGCCACCGGAGAGCGTGCCCGCCACCTGCTCGGCCCGCCCGCCCCGGAACAGGAAGCGGGCCAGCCCGGCCCGCACCCGGTTCGGCGCGGCGCCCGGCGCGAACCGGACGACGTTGTCGAACACCGAGAGCGTTTCGTCGAGCACGTCGAGCCGTTGCGGCAGGTAGCCGGCCGGCACCGCGACCGCGCCGGGCGTGCCCAGCACCGTCGCCAGCAGCGTCGTCTTGCCCGATCCGTTGTCACCGGTCACCGCGATCCGTTCCGGCCCGCGCACGTCGAGGTCGACGAGCGCGCCGGAGCGCAGCCGCACGTCGCGCAGCGACAGCACCAGCCGGCCCGACGGCACCCGCGTCGCCGGCAGGTCGATGCGCACGTGCCTGTCGTCGCGGACGGCGGACTCCGCGACGGCGAGTCTTTCGCGCGCCTCGGCCAGCTTCCCGGCGTGCATCGTGCGGTGCTTGCCCGCGGACACCTGCGCGGCGCTTCGCCGGTTGCCCATGATGCGCTTCGGTTCGCGCTTGTTGTCCCACATCTTCTGGGCGTACCGGGCCCGCCGGGCGAGCTTCACCCGGGCCTCGACCAGTTCCCGCTCCTGGCGCCGCACGTGGGCGCCGGCATGCCGCAGCGCGCGCTCGGCCGCCTCCTGCTCCTCGGCGACGGCCGCCTCGTAGGCGTCCAGGTTGCCGCCGTGCCAACGGATCGAGCCGTCGCGGAGCTCCCCGATCCGGTCGGCCCGGTCGAGCAGCTCCCGGTCGTGGCTGACCATCACGAGCACGTCCGGCCACGCGTCGACGGCCGCGTAGAGCCGTTCGCGCGCCGCCAGGTCCAGGTTGTTCGTCGGCTCGTCGAGCAGCAGGATCGGCGGCCGGCGCTGGAACTGGGCGGCCAGCCCGAGCAGCACCGCCTCGCCGCCGGACACCGAGGCGACCGGCCGGTCCAGGTCGAGATGGCCGAGACCGAGCCGGCCCAGCGTCGCGGCGGCCTCGTGTGGTGGCGGGTCGCCGAGCACGCCGCCGACGGTGCGGCCGGTGGCGAGCGGGAGGTGCTGGCGCAGGTGACCGACGTCACCGGCGGTGCGCACGAGGCCGCCGGTCGGCGCGAACTCACCGGAGATCAGGCGCAGCAACGTTGACTTGCCGCTGCCGTTGACGCCGATCAGCCCCGTGCGGCCCGCGCCGATGACGCCGGAGATTCCGTCGAACACCACCCGGCCATCGGGCCAGGCGAAGGAGAGGTCGTTGAATACCACAGCGTGGGACATGAGCCGCTCCGCACAGTCGAGACAGTCGACAGGACGCGAGTGACACCGAGGAGGTGTCGAGGCTCAGCTCCGCACCGTGGCCCCTCCAGTGGACGGCAACAGGACCGCGCCAGTATACCGTTGGGGCGTGGGCCTCGATCCAGTTGATTTGTACGAGCTGACCGGCGACGACGACGGTGCCGGCGACGAGCCGGCGCTGGAGCGGCCGGTGCTGTTGCAGGCGCTCGACGGCTTCGTCGACGCGGGCAGCGCCGTGCAGCTCGCCCGCGAGCACATCATGTCCACAATGGACACGAAGCTGGTGGCCCGCTTCGACATCGACCAGCTGCTCGACTACCGCTCCCGCCGCCCGACGATGCGCTTCGTCGAGGACCACTGGGAGAGCTACGACGAGCCCGTGCTCGCCCTGTACCGGGTGCGCGACGACCAGGGCACCCCGTTCCTGATGCTCGCCGGGCCCGAACCCGACCTGCAGTGGGAGCGGTTCATCGCCGCCGCGCTGGCCCTCATCGAGCGGTTCGACGTGCGGATCACCGTCGGGATGAACGCGATCCCGATGGCGGTGCCGCACACGCGTCCCATCGGGGTCACCGCGCACGCGACGCGGCGCGAGCTGATCGCCGGCTACGAGCCGTGGCTGCGCCAGGTGCAGGTGCCGGCGAGCGTGGCGAACCTGCTGGAGTTCCGGCTCGGCAGGCACGGGCACGACGCGATCGGCTTCGCCGTCCACGTGCCGCACTACCTGGCGCAGAGCCCGTTCCCGGCCGCGGCCGAGGAGCTGCTGAGCCGGCTGTCCCGCTCGACCGGCCTGCTGCTGCCCACCGACGACCTGCACACCGCCGCGGAACTGGTGCGCGTCGAGGTCGACAAGCAGGTGGCGGCGGCCGAGGACGCGTCGGCGCTGGTGCGCATGCTGGAGCAGCAGTACGACGCGTTCAGCCGCGGCCGCGAGGGCAACAACCTGCTCGCGGCCGACACCGCGGCGCTGCCCACCGCCGACGAGTTGGGCGCCGAGCTGGAGCGGTTCCTGGCCGAGCACAACCGCCCGCCGGAACCGCCCCAGCAGTAGCCGCGGCGCCGCGGCGGACCCGCTGCACCGCCGCGGTCAGCCCATCGTCTTCTGGCCGTCGATCGTCTCGCGGATGATGTCGGCGTGCCCGGCGTGCTGCGACGTCTCGGCGATGACGTGCAGCAGCACCCGGCGAACCGACCAGGCGGCGCCCGGCTCGAACCAGGGCGCCTGCGGCAGCGGGTGCGACGCGTCCAGGTCGAGCGTGTCGACCAGCTTGTCGGTCTCGGCGGCGACCTGGTCGTACCCGGCGAGCAAGCCCTCGAGCGTCTCGCCGGGGAGCATGCGGTGGCCGTTGGCCCAGTCCAGCTGGACCGACATCATGCCCTCGGCGCCGCCGGTCGCGAAGCGCATCCACTGCGCCTCGGTCTGCGCCACGTGTTTGATGAGCCCGCCGAGGCTCAGGGCGCTGGCGGTGGGGCTCTGGGCCGCCTGCTCGTCGGTGATGTTCTGGACGGTGAACCGGAGGAAGCCCCGGTGCCTGCGCAGGGTCTGTACCAGGTCGGCGCGCTCTGATGTCATGGCGCACAGCGTAAGGCGTCTCTTATTTCAGGGCTGGCTTATATAAGTAGCGCCTGATAGTGTCGCTCGCGTGCACGCGTTCGACGTCCTCGGCGATCCGGTCCGGCGCCGGATCCTGGAGCTGCTCGCCGAGGGGGAACAGCCGGCCGGCGCGATCACCGCGGTGGTCCAGCGCGAGTTCGGCATCAGCCAACCCGCCGTCTCCCAGCACCTGCGGGTGCTGCGGGAGAACGGATTCACCACGGTGCGCGCCGAGGGCACGCGGCGGCTGTACGCCGTCGACGTCGGCCCGCTGCGCGCGGCCGACCGGTGGCTCGAACGGTTCTGGAACCAGCGGCTCGACGCACTGGGCACGGAGATCGCCCGCGGCCGGCGCGCCCGCCGTGCGCCGGCCCCATCGGATGACACGAAACAGGACGAGGACGGTACATGAAGGACATCCTTGAGCAACTGCACGCGACCAGCCGCGAGACCGGCGCCCGCCGCGTCGACGGCGCCGACACCCGTACCGTCGTGATCCGCCGGCGCTACGACGCCCCGATCGACGACGTGTGGGACGCGATCACCGATCCGGCCCGGATCGTCCGCTGGTTCCTGCCGGTCAGCGGTGACCTGCGGCTGGGCGGCAGCTACCAGATCGAGGGCAACGCCGGCGGCGAGATCGTGCGCTGCGAACCGCCGCACCTGCTCGCGGTCACCTGGTTCTTCGGCCCGAAGGCCGAGGGCGACGTGAGCGTGGTGCAGGTCCGCCTGACCGAGACCGGTGACGGCGACGCGACGCTGCTCGAACTCGACCACGCCGCCACCGTCGACCCGGACCGGTGGGGCGAGTTCGGCCCGGGCGCCGTCGGCGTGGGCTGGGACCTGGCGCTGCTCGGCCTCTGGATCCACCTCGACGGCCGGGAGCCCCCGGACCACGAGGAGTTCGAGTCCTCGCCGGAGGCCCGCGAGTACATGACGGGGAGCAGCGAGGCGTGGGGAGCGGCGCTCGCCGCGGCGGGCGCGTCCGATGTCGAGGTGAAGCGCGCGGTCGCCAACACCACGGCGTTCTACGTGCCGCCCGCGGAAGCCGCGGACGAAGGCTAGGTGAGGAACTGCGGCGGCACCTCGTCGGTCAGCCACACCCCGTTGTCGCTGCGGAAGAACTCGTGGCCGGCGCGGGCCATCGCGCCCGCGTCGACGGTGATGATGACGACCGCGCCGCCGCGTCGCGCACCGACGCGGCGCGCGGTCTGCTCGTCGGCCGAGAGGTGGACGTGGTGCCGCCCGCCCCGGTTCAGCCCGGTGGCCCGGATCGACTCCAGCACGGCCGCGCTCGTGCCGTGGTAGAGGCGCTCCGGCGGCGGCACCGGGGCCAGGCCCAGCTCGACGTGCACCGAGTGGCCCTGGTTGGCCCGGATGCGCTCGATTCCGTCCGGGCCGAGCTCGATGGCGAAGCGGCTCTTGTCGTTGGTGGCGACCACCTCGTCGACGTCGGCGCGGTCGACGCCGAGCGCGGCCAGCAGGTCGGCGACGGGCACCCAGCCGGCCGGATCGAGCGTGAGCCCGACGCGGCCGGGCTCGTGCCGCAGCGCCTTCGACATCCGCTTGCTGAGCCTCACCATCCGCGCGTGCTCCACGGATCAGCAGTATGCCCCGGCGAAAACAAGTGAGCTCCGGTACCCGCCGGGTACCGGAGCCCACACGTTGTGCGCTATCAGGAGGTGCGGGCCGCCGGGACGTTGCCCACGGCCGTCCGGGCCGCGGTGCGCGCCGTGGCGGCGGTGCGGTCCGGGATGGACGAGGTGTCGAACGCGTACGTGATGGCAACGGTCGCCATCGCGTCGATGTTGATGTCGAGCGCCCTCAGGTTGAGGTTTCCGACCATCGGGTACTGGCGGTCGAGCTGGCGGTACAGCTCAGCGTCGGCACCGTCGGCCACCGGCGTGAGGCTGTCGCACGCCTGGTGGTAGCACGGGTCCAGCTGCGCACCGACCACGCCGCCCCACTTGGCCACGTCGTCGGCCGTCTTCGGATCCTCTGCGCCGGTGAACAGGCCACCGGCGGGGATGCCGATCGCGATGAAACCGCCGTAGTCCGAGCGTCCGTCGAAGTCGGTTCCCTTGAGGGGTGCGTGACGGCTCGCGAAGAACGCCTCGAACGCCTTCTCGATCTCGGCCGAGCCGAGCGGGCCGGGGCCCGCGCCTTCGGCGTCTGAGTCGTCGCCGTCGAAGGTTGCCAGCACGTAGTTCGGCGAGGCGATCATGTCGTAGTTCAGGTACAGCTTGATCTGCGCCGCCTGCTCCTCGGTCAGCTCGTTGATGTAGTGCGTCGACCCGAGTGAGCCACCCTCTTCGGCACCCCACCAGGCGAAGCGGACCTTGTTCTTCGGCTTCACCTTGCGCATCTGCCAGGCGAGCTCCAGCAGCGCGGCGCTGCCGGAACCGTCGTCGTTGATGCCCGGTCCGGCCGGCACCGAGTCCAGGTGCGCGCCCATCATCACGACGTTGTCGGCATTCCCGCCGGGCGTCTCCGCGATGACGTTGCGCGTGGTGCGCTCCTCGGAGATGGTCTGCGCGGCCAGGTGCACCGTCAGACCGGCGGTGTTCACGAACTCGACGCCGAGGTCGAACGACACGGAGACCACCGGAACCGAGATCGCGGCGCCGAGGTTGCCGCCGAACAACTCGTAGCGGTCCGGGTTGTCCTCGCGGGTCCCGTTGCCCTGGTTGAAGATGATCACGCCGACGGCGCCGGCGTCGATCGCGTTCTGCGCCTTGACGGAGAAGTTGCAGGCGCCGCGCTGCATGAGCGCGATCTTCCCGGCGACGTCGACGCCGTCGAAGTCGGTGGCCTCGCAGCCGGAGCTCGACGCCCGCGGCGGGTCAAGAGCCAGGTCCACCGGCACGACGGCGGCGGTCACGTCGCCGCTGCCCGAGCATTGCATGAGGTCGTAGGTCACGCCGTCTTCGTAGGGGGTCGATGCCGGTGCGGTCTGCGCGAACGAGGAGCTCGTCTCGTCACAGAACACGAAC
>Ga0111538_10006050_pt1 | contig 16437 bp, 15 predicted proteins | sample SoiMethybrSBSTD1_FD_79669 | JGI IMG/M metagenome (GOLD analysis project Ga0111538, IMG submission 79669) | Bulk soil microbial communities from a Populus tree surrounding site in Tennessee, USA - Soil MetaG P. TD hybrid SBSTD1 (version 2)... | ecosystem: Environmental > Terrestrial > Soil >...
CCGCCAGCTCCGCGCCCGCGACCTCCTGCGCATGAACGAGAAGGTGCGGGACGATGCGCGGTGGCGATTCCGGTCGATTCTCGTCGACGAGTTCCAGGACACGAACCGCCTCCAGTGTGAGCTCGTCGACCTCGTCGCGGGCGACGAGGTCTTCTTCGTCGGCGACGAGTTCCAGTCGATCTACCGCTTCCGCCACGCCGACGTCGAGGTCTTCCGCGAGCGCCGTGCGGCGAGCGCAGGCGTGCTGCCGCTGACCGAGAACTACCGCTCCCGGCCCGAGGTCATCGATGTCGTCAACCACCTCTTCGGGGCCGAGTTCGGCAGAGAGTACGAGCCGCTGGTCGCGGCCGGACGCTTCCCCGACCCGATCTTCGGACCGGCCGTGGAGCTGCTCGTCACCGACAAGTCGAGCTACCGCGAGGGAGACGTGCATTGGCGGATCGCGGAGGCCCGCCATGTCGCCCGCCGCGTTCGTGAGCTCGTCGACTCGGGCCAGGCGGCGCCGGGTGACATCGTCCTCCTCTTCGCTGCGGGCACCGACGCCGAGCGCTACGAGGAGGCGCTGCGGGTCGAGGGACTGCCGACCTACCGGGCGGCCGGGCGCGGGTACTTCGGCCAGCAACAGGTCGCGGACCTGACGATGTATCTGCGCCTGATCCTCAACCGCTACGACGACGAGGCGCTCGCGAGCGTCCTCGCCTCGCCCTTCGTCGGCGTCTCCAACGACGCCCTCTATCTGCTCCGCCGCGCGGCCGGGAAGCGGCCTCTCTTCAGCGGAATGGAGCGCGAGCTCCCGGCCGAGCTCGGGCCGCGCGACCGCCGCCTTTTCGAAGCCTTCCGCCAGCGCTACGACCGGCTCGTGCGCGCGTCGGCGACGTCGGGCCTCGAGCGTCTCTGCGAGCGCATCGTCTCCGAGCACGACTACGACCTCGCCGTCCTCGCCCGCTGGGACGGGCGCCGGCGTTACGCCAACCTGCGCAAGCTGGCGCGGCTGGCGCGTTCGTACGAAGAGCTCCGCGGCCCCGAGATCGAAGGCTTCCTCCGCTTCGTCGCAGACCAGGAGGCGGCCGGCGCGCGCGAGAGCGAGGCCGTGGCGGAGGAGGAGGGTGGCGACGCCGTCCGGCTGCTGACCATCCACTCGGCGAAGGGGCTCGAGTTCAAGGTCGTGGTCGTCGCCGACGCGGGACGGAACCCTGAGCACGCCGTGCGAGACGAGATCCTCTGCCTTCCGGACGGGCGCGTGGGCTTCAAGGTCGTCGACCCGGCCACGGGGAAGCGTCACGCTGCGTCCGGCTTCGAGGAGCTGCGCGAGGCCGAGCGAGTGGCGGACGAGGCCGAGACGCGCCGCCTCTACTACGTGGCGATGACGAGGGCGATCGACCGGCTGATCGTGTCCGGCGCCGTCGACCCGACCTCCACGCGCGACGCGAAGGCGCCGATCCGCTGGATTCTCGATCGCCTCGAGGCGGACCTCGAAGCGGGCCAGCCGGTCGAGCTCGAGCGCGAGGGCGCGCGTGTCCTTCTTCGGGTCGACCGGCGGGAGGAGGACGGCACCGACCTCGAGGAGAGCCCCGTCGCCCAGCTCGAGCTCTTCGCGGCGGTCGAGGAAGCCGCAACACGGATCGCACCGGAGCTGCCGCCGCTCGCGCCGATTCCGGAGCCGCCGGCCTTCCGCGTCCGGAGCCTGTCCTACAGCGCGCTCGCGCTCTTCGGACGCTGCTCCTACCGCTTCTACGCGGAGCGGATCGCCGGCCTGCGCTCGGCCGAGCCCGGCGGAACGGGCGTCGAGGGCCTTGCCGCGACCGAGATCGGAGACGCCGTGCATGTCGCGCTCGAGGAGGGTCGCGTGGGCGCCGAGACGGCCGATCTCGTGCTCGCCCGGTATCCGGCGGCGACCCGGGAGGATCTCGAGCGCGTCGCGTCGCTCGTCGACGCCTGGCACTCTTCGCCGCTCGCCGAGGAGCTGCGCAGCGGGGAGGAGCCGAAGCCCGAGCTTCCGTTCGCCTTCGAGCACGACGGCGTCCTCCTCCACGGACGCTTCGACCTGTTTCGCCTCGCCGATGGACGCGCCCTCGTCGTCGACTACAAGACCAACCGGCTCGAGGAGCTGACCCCCGAGGAGGCCCTCGAGGACGACTACGCACTCCAGCGGCTCGTCTACGCGCTCGCCTCTTTCCGTGCGGGTGCGGACGGGGTGGAGGTCGCCTATGTGTTCCTCGAGCGCCCGGACGAGGCCGTGCGGCGCACCTTCGCCCGCGAGGAGGTTCCCGGCCTCGAGGCCGAGCTCTCCGCCGCAATCGCGTCGATCGACGAGGGCGACTTCCGCCCGACCCCGAGCGAGTTCGCCTGCGCCGGCTGTCCGGCCCTCGACGTCGTGTGCGCGGGCCCGCGGCTGCCGGGAGCGCAGATCGCGGTCGTGTCGGCGTCAGCGACCTAGTGCACAAGAGCTACGTCCACGAGGCGAGGAGGCGCGTCGGGCCGAAGCGGGAGCGCATCCGGCCTGTGATCGAGCGGCTCGCGGCCTCGCACCCGGACGCCGTGATCGCGCTGCGCTTCAGGAACGACCTCGAGCTCCTGATCTCGGTCCTCCTCTCGGCGCAGACGACCGATGTGACCGTCAACCGTGTGACCGAGCGGCTTTTCCAGAAATACCGGAAGCCCGAGGACTACCTCGCCGTGCAGCCGGAAGAGCTCGAGGCCGACCTTCGGCCCACAGGCACGTTCCGGCAGAAAGCGAGGAATCTCCGCGGCGCGATGAAAGTTCTCATCGAGGAGTACGACGGGGAGGTGCCGACGCGCCTCGAAGACCTGGTGCGGCTGCCGGGAGTGGGGCGGAAGACCGCGAACGTCGTCGCGGCCGAGCGCGGGGCAACTCAGGGGATCGTCGTCGACACGCACGTGCGCCGCCTCTCCCAGCGCCTCGGATTCACCCGTCAGGACGACCCCGTGAAGATCGAGCGCGACCTCATGCGGCTCGTCCCGAGAGAGGACTGGGCGCGGTTCCCGCACCTCCTCATCTGGCACGGCCGCCGCGTGTGTATCGCCCGCGCACCGCGCTGCGCGGACTGCGCCGTGCACCGCCTCTGCCCGTCGAGCCGGGTCTAGTTCTTCGGGATCAACGCGACGAGGAGGCCGCCGTCCTCGTCATAGGCGGGGAAGTAGTCGGCCGTGATCTCCTTCCTCACGCCCGACCGCGTCGTCAGCGAGATCTTCTTCCCGAGCTGCCGCACGCCCCATTCGACGGCAACCTCCGCGGGGTTGGCGTCCCCGTTGGTCTGGATCGAGAAGGCTTCGGTCACGTCGCGGCCGAGAAGCTCGGCTTCCCGGTAGCCCGTCAGCTCGAACACTCCCTGACCGACGGCGATGATCCTGCGCTCCCGGTCGCAGACGACGAATCCCGTCCCCGGGGCCGGGTAGTAGTCGTCGAGCAGCTCGAAGAGGAAGCCGAAGCCGCAGTGCGCGCAACCGACGGCCTCGTTGGTGAGGTCTTCCCGGCGGTCGTGGTCGATCGACCGGCGCCGGCAGTTGGGGCAGATGAAGTACGGCACGTGCTGGCTGAAGAACTACCAGTTGCGCGGGCTTGCGAGCGCAGCCTCGGGATGGCCCTGCTGCGCGGCCAGCCAGCGCTCCGCGTCGAGCGCGGCCATCGTGCCCGAGCCCGCGGCGGTGACCGCCTGGCGATAGACGTGGTCCTGAACGTCGCCTGCCGCGAAGACACCGGGAACGTTGGTCTCGGTCGTCTTGCCCTTCGTGATGATGTAGCCGGCCTCGTCCATGTCGAGCTGGCCCTTGAAGAGCGCCGTGTTCGGGTCGTGCCCGATGGCGACGAAGAGGCCGTCTGCCCTGAGCTCGGTCTCCTCGCCGGTCTTGACGTTGCGGATGAGAACGCCGGTGACGCAGCCGTCTCCGGTGCCAAGGACATCCTCGACCACGGAGTCCAGCATGAACTCGATGCGGTCGTTCGAACGGGCCCGGTCGACCATGATCGGGGACGCGCGGAAGGTGTCGCGGCGGTGCACGATCGTGACCTTGGGAGAGAACTTGGCGAGGAAGGTCGCCTCCTCCATCGCCGAGTCGCCGCCGCCCACGACCACGACCTCGCGCTCCTTGAAGAACGCTGCGTCACAGACGGCGCAGTACGAGACCCCGCGGCCCTGGAGCGTCTTCTCGGACTCGAGCCCGAGCTGGCGCGCGTTGGCGCCGGTTGCGACGATGACCGCCTCGGTGCGGTACTCCGTGTCACCGACCCAGACGCCGAACGGGCGCTCGGAGAAGTCGACGCGGGTGACATCGTCCGTGATGAACTCGGTGCCGAAGCGCTCCGCCTGCTTGCGGAAGTCCTGCATCATCTCCGGCCCGAGAATGCCCGTCGGGTATCCGGGATAGTTCTCCACGTCGCTCGTGATCATCAGCTGGCCGCCCCAAGCGAAGCCTTCGATAACGAGCGGGTTGAGGTTCGCCCGCGCGGCATACAGGGCCGCGGTATAGCCGGCGGGGCCTCCGCCGATCACGATCACTTCGCGCACGTCGCTCGAGCTCACTGCTTCCTTTCCGTCGACAGAATTCATGCTTCTACGTGATAAACGGTTTCAGCTGGCCGAATGTTCCTGCTCGTGTAGTTTCTCGTGCCTGAGGAAACGTACTCCTGGAAGCTGATGGCACGCACGATCACCTGGGATGAGCTTCGGGACCTGGCGGGCTTCGAGGCGGAGAAAGGCTGCGCGATCAGCCTGTACCTGGGCCTCGATCCAAGCCTGACGCCGACGCCCGGCGACGCGGCCACGCGACTACACTCGCTCCTCGACGAGGCCGCGAAGGGCGACGGGGCCAACCGGCGCGACATGACGCACGACCAGCGCGTCGCTCTCAAGACGGATTTCGAGCGCATCCGCGGCTTCTATGCGAGCGAGTTCGATCGCGACGGGGCGCGGGGGCTCGCGATCTTCTCTTCCGGACTCGACAACATCTGGCGCACGCTGCCGCTCACGGAGGCGGTCCCGGACGACGTCAAGGTGGGGCGGATGCTCTACCTGGCCCACCTCGTCCCGCTCATCGGTCGCGGCGAGGGCGCCCTCGTGGTCGTCGTCGGCCGCGAGCGCGGGCACTTCTACCGCTTGCGCGGTGGCAGGTTGCAGGATCTCGCCGACCACACGGAGGAGCAGCCCGGGCAGCACGACCAGGGTGGCTGGTCGCAAGCTCGGTACGAGCGCCACATCGAGAAGCTCGTCCGCGAGCACCTCCAGGAGGTCGCAGGGGCGCTCGATCGCCTCGTCCGGCGCCTGCGCAACATCCAGGTCGTGGTCATCTCCTCGGAGGACACGCGGGCGGAGTTCGAGGAGCTGCTCACGCATGACGCGGCCGCCGCGGTCATCGGCTGGACGTCGGCCGAGGCACACGCAGCACCGGCCGAGCTCCTTCGGCTCGCCGCTCCCGTGCTCGACCGCTACCGCGCCGAGAAGCAGAAGGAGGTCGTCGCCCAGTGGGAGGAAGAGGCGGGCCGGAACGGCCGCGCGGCCGTCGGCTGGGAGGCCACCCTCGAGGCGGCTTCAGACGCCCGGGTCGACCTGCTGCTCTTCCAGGACGGAGTCGACCACGACGCGTTCCGCTGTCCCCGGTGTGGCCGTGTCGCGGTCAACGGGGGTTCGTGCCCGCTCGACGGCACCAGCATGGAGGCCTCCAGCCATGGCCTCGACCTCGCGATCCACCAGACCCTGGTCCACGGCGGACGCGTCTGGGCCGTGCGGGACCGGCCGGACCTCCAGCCGGTCGGGGGAATCGGCGCTCTTCTTCGGTACTAGGCCGTCCCTAGGCTGCATCGAGCGCCCGGGGAAGCTCCTGCACCGTCTCCGGCGCCCCCGGCTCGAGCTCGCTGTCGGCGGCCCGCTCGAGCTTCGTCTCGAAACGGCCGAGCCGCTTTTCGGCCTCCGCGTACTTCGACTGCGCCCGGCCGATGTGCGTGCCGACGAGCTCGAAGTCTTCCTTGAAGCGGGAGAAGTCCTTGCCGAGCTGCGCGCAGTAGGCCATGACCTCGCGGGCGTGCTCCTCGATCTGGAGGCCCTTGAAGCCGAGGAGGATGACGAGCAGATAGGCATGCAGCGTCGAGGGTGAGACCGGGATGACCTTGCGCTCGAGCGCGTACCCGAGCGGCCCCGTTTCGCCGCCGAGCTTGTTGCAGACGAGCTCGTAGTAGACGGCCTCGGCCGGGAGGTACATGAGCGCGAACTCGTACGTGCCCTCGTCGGGCCGGATGTACTTGTTCGCGATCGCGTCGACGTGGCTCTTCACGTCGCGGACGAATTGTTTCGAGTGCTGCTCGCGCTCGGCCTCGTCCTCGGCCTCGATCAGCCGGTTGAAGTTGTCGAGCGGGAACTTCGCGTCGACGGGGACGAGCGCGCGGTCGAGGCGGATGACCGCGTCGACGCGCTCACCGCTTTTGAAGCCGTACTGAAGCTCGTACTTGTCACGGGGGAAGGTATCGGCGAGCAGGTTGCCCAGGAGAAGCTCGCCGAAACCGCCCCGCGCCTTCGGCGGACGGAGCGCCTGCTCGAGGCGCGCGAGGTCCTTCGCGCGGTCGAGCATCTGCGTGTTCGTCTCGCCGATCTTCCCGAGCTGCTGGTGGATGGCCGTGGCCGTGCGCGCCGCGCTCTCGAGCCGGTGGTCGACGCGCCGGTCGAGCTCCCCGAGGCGGCGGTCCATCGTCTCGACGAGGCCGGCCAGGCGCCGGTCGACGTCGGCGTTGCGCTCCGTAAGCTGGACCGCGAGCTGCTGCCCCGAGGCCGCGCGCAGCTGCTCGAGCTCCTTCTTCAGCCAGAGAGCGAGCGCCGCGAGGGCGGCCAGGACGAGGATGGCGATGAGCACGATCATGGACCGACAGACGCTAGAGACCGCATCGGACGGCAGACCGGCGAGAAGGGAGAGAGGCGGCTCGGAGGCCGCCTCTCAGCTACGGATGCTCTTCGTGCGGGTGCTCGCCGGGCGGATGGCCGTGGCCCTCGTGCCCGGGCTCTTCGACCGCGCCGGCGTCGTGCCCGGCCTCCTCGGTGCTCGTCGCGGTGGCGGCGGGCTCGCCCGCATCCTGCTTGTCTCGTCCCAGCAGCTTGTCCAGCCAACCCATGAGGGCTCCCTCCTCGTCTGTCTGGATACGCCGCAGATTCCGTGACGTTAAACGCCAAATCCGGCGAGCCCGAGGGCTTACCGGATCTGGCTCGCGGAGCGTACTCGCGTTCCTCGCCGGCCGTCAAGGACCGAACCGGACGAAACGTTCGCAAAGAGCACACATTTTTCCCCGGGTCGAATTCGTCGCACATTGGTGCGAACATGCGTTCTATGATGACCGGAGCCTGAACTAGGCTCGTCGTCCCTCATGGATGCGTATTTCGGACCCGGTGGCCGCCTGTGCCACGCTCTCGCCGGCTTCGAGCCGCGCGCCGAGCAGGAAACCCTCGCGGACGCCGTCGCCGACGCGCTTGCGGGTTGCGAGCACCTCGTCGCCGAGGCGGGCACGGGAACCGGCAAGAGTCTCGCCTACCTGCTCCCCGCGCTCGTCTCGGGGCAGCGCGTGGTCGTCGCCACGGCGACGAAGGCCCTCCAGGAACAGCTCCTGACGAAGGACGTGCCCGCCGCGGCCGCGGCGCTCGGGCGCCCGGTGAAGGTCGCGGTGCTGAAGGGCCGCCAGAACTACCTCTGCCGGAAGAGCCTTCAGGGCGTCGATCAGCTCGGCGGCCTCTTCCGCACGGCGGAGGACGCAGCCGACTTCGAGCGCCTGCGGGACTGGATCGAGACGACGGAGACCGGCGATCGAGCCGAGCTCGAGTTCGAGCCCTCACAGACACTCTGGGCCGAGCTGTCGGTCGGACCCGAGCGCTGTGGCGGGCGGCGCTGCCCGCTCGTGGGCAGCTGCTACGCGGAGCGCGCGCGCGAGCGCGCCGGAGAGGCGGAGATCGTGATCGCCAACCACGCGCTCTTCTTCGCCGACCTCGCGCTCAGGGCCCGCTCCGATGGCGCCGCGGTCCTTCCCGACCACGACGCCGTCGTCTTCGACGAGGCGCACCGCCTCGAGGAAGCTGCGGCTACGTGGTTCGGCGGGCGCGTCTCGCTCGCGCGGCTCCGTCAGCTCGAGCGCGACGTCGAGCGCTTCTGCCGCGAGGAGAGCCGCACCCCTCCGGCCAGGAGCCTCGCCGAGGTCGATCGGGCGGGCGAGCGTCTCGTCGGCGCGTTCGACCCCGGCTCCGGGCGGCGCCGCCTGACTGCGGCGGACCAGACGAAGCTCGAGGAGCACGGGCTCACCCTCGCCGATGCGCTGGGCGGGCTCGCCTCGGCGCTCATGGGCGCCGGTGAGGAAGGCGACATGCTCGCCCGCCGCGCGCTCGCCGCGGCGGGCGACGTGGAGAGCTGCATGGCACTCGACGATCCCGACCGCGTCTCGTGGGCCGAGCCGGGCTCAGTCGCCTGGGCGCCCGTCGATGTCTCCGGCATCCTGCGCGAGAGCCTCTGGGACAGCGAGACGACGGCAGTCCTCGTGTCGGCGACGCTCGACCCGCGCTTCGTCCGCCGCCGGCTCGGGCTCGACGACGCGCGCGAGCTCGTCCTTCCCTCTCCCTTCGACTACCGCGACCAGGCGCTCGTCTACGTCCCCGCCCGACTGCCCGAGCCGCGGTCGCCCGGGTACTTCGACAACCTCGCCGACGAGATCGTCGCCCTGTGCCGGCTCTCCGCCGGGCGCGCCCTCGTCCTGACGTCGTCCTACCGTGCGCTCGACGAGCTGGTCGACCGCTGTGCCGGCCGGCTCGAGTTCCCGGTCCTGAAGCAAGGGGACGCGCCGCGGGAGCGGCTGCTCGAGCGCTTCCGCGACGACGTCGGCTCGATTCTCTTCGCCACGTCGACCTTCTGGCAGGGAGTCGACATCCAGGGCGAGTCCCTCTCGCTGCTCGTGATCGACAAGCTGCCGTTCGCCGCCCCCGGCGAGCCGATCGTCGAGGCACGCTGCGAGCGGATCGCGCGGGAGGGAGGAGACTGGTTCACGGACTACGCCCTCCCTGCGGCTGTGCTCCAGCTCCGCCAGGGGTTCGGTCGTCTCATCCGCGGTCACGCCGACGAGGGGGTCGTCGCGATCCTCGACCCGCGCCTGCGGACGCGAGCCTACGGACGTCGCTTCCTCGAGGCGCTGCCCCCGGCCCCTGTCGTGGCCGAGCTTTCGGCCGTCGCCGACTTCTTCGGTGCACAGGAGCGCGCAACCGCTTGATACTTTTGGAGAGTCGTGGCCAAGAAGAAGAAGAGCCGCGTCCCGCCTCCTCCCCGCACGAGCCAGGGCCCGCAGCAACGGGCCGCCGGGCCGCAGCGTCGGGTGGAGTCGGGCGGGCCCCGTCGCCTGAACCTCTGGTTCGTGGGCATCGGCGTGGCGATCATCGTCGTCTCAGCCATCGTGGGCATCTTCTTTGCCACGCGGAGTAACAGCGCCGAGGCGAGTGGGCCGTCCGGATCCTGTGTGCGCGAGACGTTCCCTCCGATGGGGCGCCAGCACATCGAGAAGCTGAGCCCCAGCTTCCGCTACAACTCCTACCCGCCGACGAGCGGGCCGCACTACCCGCCGGGCCCGAAGGCGCCCGCCGTCTGGAACCTCTACGACAAGCCCGTGGACGAGACGGCCCTCGTGCACAACCTCGAGCACGGCGGCATCGTCATCCAGTACGGCGCCGACGTCCCCGCCTCGACAGTCGCCCAGATCGCCAACTGGTACCAGTCCTCGGACCCGAACGGCATCGTCATCGCGCCGATCTGGCCCAGCATCCAGGCGATGGCGCCCCCGGACGCGAGCAAGAAGATCTTCCTCACCGCGTGGACGCACCTGATGACGTGTCCGACCTTCGACAAGGGTGCGTTCGACAGCTTTCGGGACGACTACCGGGGGCCCAATGGCGACGCGCCGGAGAAGTTCCCGCTCGACCAGTTGCGGCAGGGTGGGCAGTGAGAATCGCGCCGCACCCGCGCTTAGACTTGCGCTGACCGACCCGCCGGGGTGGCGGAACGGTAGACGCGGGGGACTTAAAATCCTCTGCCCGCAAGGGCGTGTGAGTTCGAATCTCACCCCCGGCACTTGTGAAGTGCCCCATTCAGCGATAGTTAGGGCGGTTCTGGCGGCGCCCGGAGCCGCCATCCGGCGTTCTCGCTCGCGCCAATATGCCCGCATATCGACGCTCCCTGCGTCCTGGCGTGGCGACTCCCTGCCCGCCCCAGAACCGCGAAACGATCACTGAAAGGCGCACGTGCTTTTTGTAATTGCAGTCATCCTCGCCGTCTTCGTCGTCCCCTCTCCTTGGGGGCTCGTCATGGTCGGTGTGGCGGCGGTCGTCGAGATCGGCGAGACCTTCTTCTGGATCTGGCTCTCGCAGCGCCACCGCGTGAAAATGGGAGCCGAGACATTGCTCGGAGCGCGCGCCCAGGTCGTCTCCCCGTGCCGGCCGGAAGGGCAGGTGCGCATCCAGGGAGAGCTCTGGGGCGCCCGCTGCGAGGCCGGCGCCGATCCCGGAGACACGGTTCGCGTCGTCGAGCGCCGCGGCCTGACGCTTCTCGTCGAGCGGGAGTAGGCTGCACGCCGCAGATGGCGTCCATCCACGACGTACCCCCGGACGCGTTCAACTACGTCTGGGACAACTCGATCGAGCCCGTTCTCGAAATCGAGTCGGGCGAATCGGTGCAGCTCTTCGTGCGCGACGCGTCGGACGAGCAGATCGACAAGGGGTCGGGAGTGGAGGACGTGGCGAAGCTCGACTTCACCCACGTCAATCCGGTCAGCGGCCCCGTGTTCGTCAAGGGCGCCGAGCCGGGCGACGTGCTCGAGGTCGAGTTGCTCGCGTTCGAGGCGAAGGACTGGGGCTGGACGGCGATCATCCCCGGCTTCGGGCTCCTCGCGGACGAGTTCCCCGACCCGTGGCTGCGCATCTCCGAGGTCGACGCGGCAGCGGGCCTCGTGCGCTTCGGCGACAAGATCACGCTCCCGCACCGTCCTTTCCCGGGGACGCTCGGCGTCGCAATGCCGGAGCCGGGTGAGCATTCGATCGTCCCGCCGTCGCGTTTCGGCGGGAACATGGACATCAAGCACCTCCGCACGGGGGTGCGCCTGTTCCTCCCGGTCGGGGTCGAAGGAGCGCTGTTCTCCCTCGGCGACACGCACGCGGCGCAGGGTGACGGCGAGGTCTGCGGCACGGCGATCGAGACCGCGATGGACGTGATCCTCCGGCTCTCGGTGCGGCGCGACTTCTCGATCGAGGCCCCGCAGTTCCACGTGCCTGCGGGGGCGGAGGTGGAGGACGCGCAGACGAGCTTCCACGTCTGCACGGGCGTCGGGCCAGACCTGATGGAGTGCTCGCGCGATGCCGTGCGCGCGGCGATCGCCCACCTGGGAGACCGGTACGGGCTGGAGCGGGAGGAGGCCTACGCCGTCACGAGCGTGGCCGCCGACCTGCGGATCCACGAAGTCGTCGACGCGCCCAACTGGGTCGTCGGCGCGTTCATTCCCGAAGCGATCTTCGAAGGAGGTAGATGACGATGAGCGACGTTGTCGAGCCAGTAGCGGTTGAACGGCCACGCGGAGTGCTGCGACGCGAGCTGCGGGTCTGGGAGGCGTTTGCCATCTCGATCGGCATCATGGCCCCGACTGCAGCGATGGCCCTGAACGGTGTCGCGCCGGCGGGCATCATCGGGCGCGCTGTCCCTCTCGCCTTCCTCCTCGCTTCCGTGGCAATCGCGCTCGTCTCGTACGCGTTCATCCGGCTCACGAGCTTCTTCAACCACGCGGGCTCCGCCTACGCGCTTGCCGGCGTGACGCTGGTCCGCGCGCGGGCTTTTTCGCCTGCTGGGCCCTGCTCGGCACGTATTCCGCCTTCCTCGCCGCCAACTTCGCCGAGATCGGGCTCTTCGGCGAGTCCTTCTTCAGCGGCATCGGGATCTGGGACAACCCGGACTGGGTGATCATCTCTCTCGTCGCGGCCGCGCTCATCTGGCTCTTCGCCTACAACTACATCAAGGCGGTGACGCGCTCGCTGCTCGGCTTCGAGGCGATCTCGGTCGCGCTCGTGACGATCCTGATCATCGTCATCTACGCGAAGGTGATCGGCGGCAGCGCCCCGAACGGGCAGGACTTCACACTCAAGCCCTTCGTTCCCGCAGAGGGAGTCGGGCTCAGCGCGGTCGCGTTCGCATCCGTCTTCGGCTTCCTCTCCTTCGGTGCTTCGAAGGCGCTGCCGCGCTCGGTGAGGAGACGAACAACCCCCGCCGGAACGTGCCGCTCGCCATCGCCGTCGCGGTCGGCTTCTGCGGCATCTTCTACACCCTCGTCATGCTCGGGCAGTCGCTCGGGTTCGGGATTGACCAGGCCGGCATCGACGCGTTCTCGAGCTCCTCGGCGCCGCTCGACGATCTCTCGCACGACTACGTCGGGGACGGCATGGCCGATGCGATCAACTTCGGCGCCATGCTGAGCGCGTTCGCGAGCGGGCTCGGGTGTGCCGTCGGCGCAGCGAGGCTTCTCTTCGCACTCGGCCGTGACGGGTTCGTGACCACGCGGCTCGGCGACACGTCACGCCGCACCGGTGCGCCGGTCGTCTCCCTCGCCGTCGTCATGCTGTTCGCCGTCATCGTCGGCGTCTCGCTCCGCATCAACGGGACGACTTCCGTGAACACATTCTTCTACATGGGGACGATCGGCGTGCTCAGTATGCTGGTCGCCTACATCGTCGTGAACGTCGGCGCGATGAGGTTCCTGCACCTCGGCCGCCGCGAGTCGGTTTGGCGCGTGATCGTGCCGATCCTCGCCATCGCGGCTCTCATCTACGTCATCTACAAGAACGTCTGGCCGAGGCCGGCCTACCCGTACGACAACTTCCCGCTCATGGTCGGCGGCTGGCTCCTGGTCGGGATTCTGATCGCCCTGGTCTATCCGGGCCTCGCGCGCCGGATCGGGCTCGGGCTTTCCGAGTCGGAGGGTATCCGCGCGCCGGACGAGGAGGGCGCACGTAGGGACGCGTAGACCCGCATAGACTGAGCGCATGGCGACCGAGCCCGCCACGACCCGGCGCGGCGAGCTCCCTCCCGAGCTCGACGACGCACTTTTCCGCCAGGCGATCGGCCAGTTCGACGGTGCGCTCCCGAGTGCAGGGATCGACCCGTTCGTCGCGGAGGTGCTCCGCTATCCGGAACGCGCGCTCGCGACGTCCATTCCCGTGCGCCTCGACGACGGGACGCTCGGCGTCTACCCCGGCTACCGCGTCCAGCATTCGAGCGTGCTCGGCCCGACGAAGGGCGGCATTCGCTACGACAAGGCAGTGACGCTCGGCGAGTGCGCCGCGCTCGCGATGTGGATGACCTGGAAGTGCGCGCTCCTGCGCCTGCCCTACGGTGGCGCGAAGGGCGGTGTCCGCTGCAATCCGCGGAATCTCTCGCGCGGCGAGCTCGAGCGCCTCACGCGGAGGTTCACCGCGGAGCTCCTGCCGATCATCGGCCCGCAGCGCGACATCCCCGCGCCCGACATGGCCACCGACGAGCAGACGATGGCGTGGATGATGGATACGTACTCGATGCAGGTCGGGCACGCCGTCCCGGAGATCGTCACGGGCAAGCCGCTCTCGGTCGGCGGCAGCATCCTGCGGCCCGAGGCGACGGGAATCGGCGTCGTCATGGTCGTGGAGGAAGCCGTGCGCCGGCTCGGCCGCCCGCTCGCGGGATCGAGCTGCGTCGTCCAGGGTTACGGGAAGGTCGGCGCGGTCGCGGCACACGAGCTCGCTCTGCGGGATGCCCGGGTGATCGCGGTCTCCGACATCGCGGGTGGGATTCACGACGAGCGCGGGATCGATCTGAAGGCGCTCGACGAATGGCGCGTGGAGAACGACGGGATCGCCGGCTTCCCCGGGTCGAAGGACGTCTCGAACACCGAGCTCCTCGAGCTCCCGTGCGACGTCCTCGTCCTGGCCGCGACGGAGAACCAGGTGACGGCGGCGAACGCGGGCCGGCTCGAGACGAAGCTTCTGGCCGAGGGCGCCAACGGGCCCACCTCCCTCGAGGGGGACGAGATCCTCGCCGAACGCGGGATCCCGGTCCTGCCTGACATCCTCACGAACGCGGGCGGCGTCGCGGTGTCGTACTTCGAATGGGTGCAGGACATCCAGCGCCTGTTCTGGGGGCCGGACGAGATCCGCTCGCGCCTCGCCGACCTCATGGGCGACGCGCTCAGCCGCGTCTGGGACTCCTCCGAGTGCGAGGGGCTTCCCTTTCGGCGCGCGGCCCTCGTCACGAGTATCCGCGAGGTCGCCGAGGCGCTCGAGGCACGCGGCATCCATCCGTGATCGTCCGCGAGGCACTCATGCCCGATCCGCGCGTCGTCCAGGCCGGGGCAAGGGCGCGCGAGGCAGCCGAGCTCCTCACGCACCCGCATGTCTCGAGCGTGCTCGTGGCGGACGGAGAGAGGCTCGTGGGCTGCATCGGCGCCGAGGACATCGTCGCCGCGGTCGCCAAGGGCCTCGACCTGCAGGCGGCGACCGCGGCCGAGGTCGCGGACGGGAACGTCGTCACCATCCCTCCCGACCTGCCGCTCGACGAGGCGCTTCACCGCATGGCCGAGCTCGACCTCGAGCGCATGCCCGTCACCGACGATGGCCGCCTGCTCGGCGTGCTCGCCAGGGAGCCCATCGCGCGGCGGCTCGCCGAGGACGAACCGCCGCCCCCGCTCGAGGAGAGCTGATGCGAGAGCACCGAGTCGACGTCGGCGGGCGGACGCTCTGCGTCGCCGAGGCGGGCGATCCCGAAGGCCGCACGGTCTTCTCCCTCCACGGGACTCCGGGCGCGCGGCTCTTCTGGCACGAGGTCGTCGAGGACGCCGAGCAGCGAAGGATTCGCCTCGTGGCCTACGACCGGCCCGGCTACGGAGGCTCGGATGCCGCGCCCGGCCGGACGGTGGCGGACGCCGCCGACGACATCGCGGCGATCGCGGACGCGCTGGGTGCCGAGCGGTACGCCGTGTACGGCGGCTCGGGCGGCGGGCCGCACGCACTGGCCAACGCCGTTCGCCCTGACCGCGTGGTCGCCGTGGCAGCGCTTGCCAGCGTCGCCCCCTGGGGGGTCGAAGGCCTCGACTGGCTCGACGGCATGGGGCAGGACAACCTCGACGAGTTCGGCGCGGCGCTCGAGGGGGAGGAGGCCCTGCGGCGCTATCTCGGGGAACAGCGAGAAGCGATACTCGGTGCCGGCCCGGAGGAGGTCGCCGACAGCCTCGAATCGCTCCTCTGCCCGCCGGACCGCGCCTGTCTGACCGGAGAACTGGCGGTCTACTTCCACGACCAGATCGGCGAGGCGCTACGGGATGGCGTCGACGGCTGGACCGACGACGACCTCGTCTTCGTCAAGCCGTGGGGCTTCCAGCTGGAGGACGTCAGCGTGCCCGTTCAGGTCTGGCACGGCGCGCAGGACCAGTTCGTGCCCGTAGCCCACGGGCGCTGGCTCGCCGAGCGGATCCCCGGCGCGGAGGACCATATCTACGCCGAGGACGGACACCTCACGCTGCAGATCGCGCGCATCGGCGACGTGCACGCCTGGCTCCTCCGCCACTTCTAGCAGCAGGTATGTGCGGAGGGGGGAGCGCCGCCTTCGGCTCTCTCGGGAAGCTCGGCAGCTGCGAGCGCGGCGCCGTGCATGATGTCGTGCTCGCTCACCTCGAGCGCCTCGAGGCCGAAGTGCGCGAGGGTCTCCCGGACGACTACCGCGCCGGCCGCGATCACGGGCGCGCGGTCGGGATGCATCCCGCGGAGCGCGCGGATCTCCTCGACGGTGATCCCGGTGAGCCGCGCGGTCCAGTCGGAGATCGTCTCGGCGGGAAGGACGTAGCCGTGGACGAGCTCGGGATCCTCCTCGTCCAGGCCGAGGTCGAGCGTGGCGATCGTCGTGATCGTCCCGGCCACGCCGATTGCGGCCTCGGGCTGGACGTCGACGCGGGCGAGGACCTTGCGAACGTGAGCGGCCGTCGCGTCGAACTCGGTGCCGAAGCGCTCGGTGAGCCGGACACAGCCGAGGTCGAGACTCGTGTGGAAGGAGACGCCCTCGGGCCCGCCCAGGATCAGCTCGGTCGAGCCGCCGCCCACGTCGATGACGACAGTCCCCGACGCAACTACACGACCGGCCGAAACGCCGTGGAAGGTCAGGAGCGCTTCCTCGTCGCCGGAGAGGAGGTGCGTCGTGAACCCGTAGCTCCATTCGACCTCGCCGAGAAAAGCCTCTCCGTTCTCGGCGTCGCGCACGGCGCTCGTCGCGAAGGCGAGCGTGCGCGCCGCTCCGGCCTCCTCGGTCGCGCGGCGATAGTCGGCGAGCACGTTGCGGACCCGCGCGATCGCGTGAGGAAGGAGAATCCGCCGCTCGTCCACGCCCTCGCCGAGGCGCGTGATCTCGAGCCGGCGG
>Ga0111538_10006052_pt1 | contig 16433 bp, 18 predicted proteins | sample SoiMethybrSBSTD1_FD_79669 | JGI IMG/M metagenome (GOLD analysis project Ga0111538, IMG submission 79669) | Bulk soil microbial communities from a Populus tree surrounding site in Tennessee, USA - Soil MetaG P. TD hybrid SBSTD1 (version 2)... | ecosystem: Environmental > Terrestrial > Soil >...
AGCTTAATTCGTTAGTATTTCTATTGCCAATCAGGTCTGACTTAATATGATCTAAAAGTCAAATCCGCCGCCATCAAATCCGCCGCCATCAAATCCGCCACTATCACTTCCTGCTTGGGAATCCGCGCCGGAAGTATCAGCGCTACTATCGCTACCTGCGGAAGTAGTGTCTGCATTGCCACTATTTTCGGCATTCGCATCCCCCTGAGTAAGAGAGCTTTCCATAGGATTTAACGCTAAACCCATTAACGACATCATAGAAGTAAAAAATAGGATATTCATTATTCCCGAAAATAGCATCATCGGCATCCATGCTCTATTAGAATCCATAAGTGATTCAAGCTGTGTTTTGTTTCCGTTATCGTAGTATTGTTGCATTTCCTGGACCTTGTCCTGTAATTCCTTCTTCTTATTTCCAAGAAGATTCATACCTGTGTCAGTTATTTTTAATTCAATTTTTTTCCTACCAAAGAACCCTCTCTTTTCATTAGTTGTTATCAATCTCTGAAAAACAAGGTCATTTACTATTAATTCAACTTCAGTTTTGGGTAACTTTGACACCTTTGATATCTTGTCCATATTATTCATTCCTCTTGATATTGCATCGAGAACTATGAAATGATTGGGACTTTCACGAATATTTACTTCACTGGACATATTGAATTTATGCACTGTAGTTTACTTAAATCATTCGTTTTTGATGCCGTGTTTCTATCGATTTCTTAGTCCTACATACAGACTCATATTTGTACATGTTTTCACTTTATTGATAGTCTGAAGAACATATTTTTATTCCCAATCATTCCATTTTCAGTTTGAATTAATGATATTTTTACAAAGTTTAAAATTATTAATCTCAAACAATTACATAATTGGCTGGAACCGACAATTTCGGAGTGGAAAGCGGAATGGGCCATAGGGCCATAGAATGGATGAATTCCTATTCCAAGGAGAAAAAAATGGATTTTAAGGCACAATTGGAAGGTTACCAGATCTCATCAAAGAACTTCGGAGATTTTGAAATCATATCATGGAGAGGTAATTGGTCAGATGCACGCAAGATAATTATCAAGTCAAGTAGCAAATTAAGTATGAAGGTTATAGAATCAGGTTACCATCAAAAAGATAATCTGTTACTTTCATTTTTTGGTATTGGAAAAGAATTTGGTAAGGTGTACAAAAAAGGTAACTATATTGGAGCTATAGTATTGGGAATGCGTTCGGGAAAATGGTATGTAAAATCAGAAAAACTCGGATGACGCAAGATGATCTTATTAAGTTTCAGGAAATCGATAATCTGTAGAGCAAATACATTGCTATATAATCCTTGATTGGTAACATTATCTTTTGAATAGAAAGTCGCAAAAGCTTTTTCCCGCAACATTGACGCACTCATCATATAGTTCCTCCGGATAATTACTATCTCCATTCTGGGGTGGAAGTCTGTTTGGAAAATCATTTAATGATGAATCAATTTTATCAGGACTGGGTCTTTCTGCCAACACCAAATCCAATTCCTTAATTGCATTATCTCTGAGAATGGTAAGATGTACCTGATCTCCCACCTGTTTCTGGCTTTCAAGATACGCCAGTATATCGTCAATCTTTGTAACCTCTCTGTTATCGATCTTTAATATAATATCTCCTCCAGTATTAATTTCTCTCCCATTAAACGTTTTCGTAGTAGATCCTGCCTCTAAATCAGCTTTTTCAGCGGGGCTTCCTTCAGTGATACTAGTTACTAGAAACCCCTTAGTCTGAGTCAATCCTAATTGCTTGGATAAATCAGGAGCTAGACTTACTCCAACTATTCCAATATATGGATGACGATATGAACCAGTTTGGATAAGTGAAGTTGCAACTTTGCTAATCGTGTTAGAAGGGATTGCAAATCCAACTCCTGAATACACACCGGTATTAGAAAATATTGCCGTATTAATTCCAATTACTCTACCTTGCGTATCAATGAGAGGCCCTCCCGAATTCCCTGGATTAATAGCAGCATCAGTTTGTATAATATTAGGAATAGAGAATGATGACGTTGTTCCAGCAAAATTCTCTCCATTTTCATTTGATGGCAATAGCCTACCCAAGCCACTTACTATTCCTTCGGTCATTGAACCCGACAATCCAAAGGGATTTCCAATTGCAACAACTGTTTCACCTATTCTTAAGGCAGATGAATTGGCTAGGGGCAGCGGTGTTAACTTATCGGAGGTAATATTTTTTACCTTAATGACAGCCAAATCTGCAAATTGATCAAATCCTACAAGATCAGCGGAATAAACATTACCGTCCAGGAAAGTAACTTGCAACTCGCCGTTATTATTGTTCGAAGCTGGGGCTACAACGTGATAATTTGTAATTACATGACCATTATTATCGTAGACAAATCCCGAACCCAGTCGCGATCCGAGCTGCTCATTAGAATTATCAACCTCAGTTACTTGTACTACTGATTTTTCAACCTTTGTAAAAAGATCTGGCATAGATAGTGGATCCTGAGCAGTAGAGTTTTCAAGTGTTGATATTTGTGCTGACACAAATTGAGTATAAGACATGAAAGCATAGTAGCTTATGAGTGCAATAAATATAAAAAATGAGATTAATAATAATATTTTCTTTTCAGTCATTTTCTTAATATCATGTTAGTACTAACAATCCTATATTTGAATCATAGTCATCCCGTTCAAATACTGTCTTCTAATAGGCATTGTAATCACTGCCACTTTTCTCTCGATATCACGACTTTTGCAATAATATGTCAATGAGAATCTGTAATCCTTAACCTTGAATTAGTTTCATTTTGTTTTTGATTGCAATGTTTTCTCAAAACAATTTCGTAATCATTGCAATCCAAAACGATACAATGAAATTCAAGTATCTTTTTTATCATTGATATGAAAAAGGATGAATCCTCAATAACATTTCTGAAATACAAGAACTTGACCGACATGTTGAAAGTAATATTGTTCTCTTCTCAGTCTGCATTAGGATTAACTCCCATGCTTTATCACATAACGGTTAGGCAAGAAGAAATTCTGTTTATCGAAACAGGCGCCCTAGGAGGTGCATTGGTTCATTATATAGTCGAAAAGGAAAAACCAAGCACGAAATTCATAGAATTAAGACAATTAACTGGAGAATACAATTTTGTTGAAAAGATAGGAAATGATACACACTCTATTTATATTCCAATACTGGAGCTAGAAAGCACATCCATTGAATTCCCAAATTGAAACTTGGAATCAAATTGCAATAAGTTAATGGGATCTGAATAAATCCGTAGATGGCATATTTTAGATTCATTTTTTGGCAACTTAGGTACAATCCAGTGAAATGCTCATAATTAGATACTATTGATTGGTAACTTGAAATTTAGATTATCAAAAAATCACCATGAGCTTATGACACAAAACAAGGGCTATTGGAGATTTTTGAAACCTATTTACATTTGAATATAGACTTATAGCTTGTAGTAATCAATGGTGCATCATGTTTGATAGGATTTACATCATGCTCATGCATAATATTAACTAGTATTCGTTAATTAACATGCATAACATATCATAATTTCTAGTTTGTACTCTATTGCAACGCAGGTTTTAAAAATACCTAAATGGATTAATAATACATGGCAGACGAAAGATTGTCTCAATTTTTGAAGGAAGGTAAAGGATGGGAGAGAAAAGCAACCAGCATACCTGGAGTGTTTTTGATTAAACTTCCCGAATACAAGAGTAGACCTCCATACATAGCTTTGGAAGTTAATCCAGTTGACACATCGGGGATAGCAACAAAGAGGCGAGGAATACTGATTAGATCTCGCTCGGAATTAGAACAGATAAGCAATATTCTTACTAATGCGAAAATTATCCAACTGGCCGCCAGTATAGATGAGGTAAATCCAGAAAAAAAGACAAAACCGTTATCTACTGAAACTGATGTATATGAGATCTGAAATATAAAAGATGAGAATTATAAAAATGGCCAAGGCCAACTTCGATTTGCACAATTAATCATTTTGACTAATACTAATCCGTATACGAAAATTGTTGATTTATGCCTTTGAATGATCAAACCACATTCATTAATCATCCTCTTCTTAGAAAGAATTTACTACAATTCAGAGAATACCAAAAAAATATTTCCAGTTTTGCTCTTAATAAGAATACACTAGTAATTCTTCCCACTGCATTAGGAAAGACAATCATATCGTTACTTGTCGCCATCAATACGCTGTATAATTACAGAGACAAGAGAATCCTGATATTAGCACCCACGAGACCGCTCGTCAACCAACATTGGAAATCATTTGTTTCATACATAAAGTTACCCAATGATCAAACGGCTGTAGTTACTGGAAAAATACCACCGTACGCAAGAACTATTGTGTGGAATAACGATGCGATCAGACTTGTTTTCTCGACACCAGAAGTAGTAAGAAACGACATAAAAGAGAAGAGGGTTTCACTAGAGAATTTTTTTTTGATAGTTTTTGATGAAGCACATCGCGCAGTAAAGGATTATGCATATACGTTCATAGCAGATCAATATGTACGGCATTGTTCGTTTCCATTAATTCTTGGATTAACTGCTAGCCCAGGGTCAGAAAAAAGCAAGATTCAAGAGATTTGTAATAATTTGTTTATTGAACATTTAGAGTATAAGACGGAGGAAGATGCCGACGTAAAACGATTCATCAACGCCATTGATATTAATTGGAAATGGTTTGATCTTCCTTCAGAGTATCACTACGTCAAATCTATATTGAAAACGATGCTAGAGGAAAAACTCAATTGGTTGATTAGCAGAAATATTGTTACAAAAAATTCAAAATGGATCTTCAAAAGAGATTTAATTTCTCTAGGTGATGAATTAAGGCGGACTTTACACACAATATCAGAAGAACAACGACGATCATTATACTTTGCATTGATGCAACATTCCATTGCCCTCTCACTAATGTATTGCATTGAATTAATGGAAAGTCAAGGATTCAATTCTCTTGGAACTTTTCTGAATAGAACGCAGGGAGAAGACACTAAGAGTCACAAGATGTTGATTGGTGATAATAGAATAAAAGAAATTAGAGGACTGATCGAACAACTGAATATAGAGCATCCGAAAATTCAATATCTTATCAACGTCTTAAGAGAAAGATTTGATTATCAAATTAATTCGAAAAACACTCGTAATTTAGTTACAGGCGAATTAGAAAAAGATTCCAGAGTACTTATCTTTACTCAATATAGGGACACTGCACAACACATAGTTGAATTGTTAATAAAAAACAAGATTAGGTCATCAAAGTTTGTAGGGCAATCAAAGAGACAGGGGGATCCTGGAATGAGACAGGAAGAACAGAATTCCATATTGAAAAAATTTAGAGAAGGTGAGTTTAATGTTTTAGTGGCCACTTCTATTGCAGAAGAAGGGCTTGATATCCCTGAAGTCGATCTAGTTGTATTTTATGAACCAATACCAAGTGAAATTAGGCATATTCAAAGAAGAGGGAGAACTGGAAGAAAAAATATTGGTTCAGTAATAATTCTTGCGACAAATGATACGATTGATGAACGTTATCTCGAGGTAAGTAGAAAAAAAATACAAAAAATGAAGTCAGTTCTTTCATCTATTAATACACAACTCAAATTAGAACCAGTTCATAGAGTGAATGTGAAACTAGATCCTATGACCAAATATGAGATTGAATTTCTTGATTCGTGTTTGGATGGATTTGGAGAAAGAGCAAAACGTAAGTCGCAATCATCAATTATCAAAAAGTTTCCAATCGGCAAGATTCCATATTCTACTATTGATACCAATCTAAGAAGACTTGACAGTCTTGTAGAGCGTACTGCAAGGAAAATATATTCCGTAGTATCTATTCATGGAAACAGTGGATTAGATATCGAATTGGTCCATAAAACATTAGAACAAGACGATGCTCTTATAGACGCAGCATTAAAAATGCTCGAGAAATTGGAAAAAATAAAAATTATTGGCCGAAAGGCAATTCTTTCCGAAAATGTGGTAAAAATTCAAGGACAAGTCTTTAAGATTGAAATTGAAAAGCTGGTAATGGGTAAAGCAATAGTACTGGTTAACGGTAAATGGCAAGCTTTGCTGCATCACTATGATTATCGTGGTCCAAGAGAGTTGATAAGAAAAGGACAAGAATTCAAAGCTATTGGTGAACTTTATCGGGATAAAGACAAGTTGAACATTCGTGTAAAGCAAATTTTGTAGATTAATTTAAAGTGCAAAATTTATAGTTCTTAATGGGCATCTGATTATGCAATCAACGAAGCAGTTCGGGTTTATGTTGATTGATAAGCCTTGACAGGCCATTCATATAGTTTTTAGCAAAAGTTGTGATCGGTTGTGAGGAATACCATATACATCCTAGTACCTGACAGTCGTGACAAGTTCTAGCGATATCCCATTGAGGTGCACTCCAAACTTCTTCAACACTTTGCTCAAGCAAATTATAAGTGTTCTCTGGTTTGTTAAATTTCCAACATGGTACCATTACAGTACCATCTGCATTAACAAATGTGCTTTTCCATACTCCACATTCATCGAAAGTAGTACGCCCATGCTCTATTATCTGTTCAAAATATTCCGGCGGGATCATAATTTGGGGTGATGATTTTTTTCTACCGTAGTCCAAAATGCTTTCACAAACTTTTGTCATAGTTTTTCTATCCGGTAATAAAGAATATGATACGTCAGCTCTATCTTCGACAAAGGTTAAAGAAACTGCGTTTGATCCAAGCTCTTTAGCCTTGTCAAAATAACTTTGATCAATAAATTCTTCTGTGTTAAATTTGGTAATTACGCTGTTGAAATAATGAGATATGTTACTTTGGTTAAGGAGTCCAATGTTTTCCATGACTCTGTCGTAGGTTTTAGTAGAGACACCACGTACCTTACAATAAGGTTCTTCATGAACTGAATCAATACTGCAGGTAATAAATTGGATGTATTCTTTTAGTTTTTCAAGGTCCACCGTATGTAAAAGAGAACAGTTTGTAATCAAAGAAGTAGGCATATTGATACTATGAAGATATCTCACAAGATCAATAAAATCTGGTCGGCTTGTTGGTTCACCACCTTCGATAATTGACCAGACGCAATATTTTGAGACTTTATCAAAAATACTTTTCCACTGTTCAGTAGTCAAGTCTCTTTCTCTAACAAGCTTTAATTGCCCATCTTTATTGGAATCCCCGAAAGGACACATAGGACAATAAAAGTTACAATAATGGGTCAAACTGAAAACAGCCACTAGTGGACGTCGTTTGCCTATTGCCCTATTGACTGACCATTTACCCAGTAACTTCAATGTTCTAATCTTATCTACTTCCAACCAGTCTATCTAGACATTTCATTCGTATTAAACTATTGGGGCCCTCGTGTATATACATGACACACACTTTTCAAAAAATGAGATTCTAAAAACACTTAATCTAGCTTTGCAAATTTTAGATAAACAGATTGATTTTTTAATTGATCTATTTTTGCATTTTGCAGTTTAGCTTCAACAAAGACTGTCTTTTTAAATTTACATCCCCCTAGATCACAATTTCTTAGATCTGACCACATAAAGTTCGTTCCCGACAGATTTGCATTCATTAACTTGCTATTTTTCAAATTTCCGTAAATAAAAATTGCGTCCGTCAAATCTGCATTCTCAAGGTTTGAATCCATAACCTCAGATTGAGCAAAATTAGCCCTTTGTAAATTGCAGCTTGACAAGTTAGCCCCATTACACTTTATGCCGTTTAGGTATGCATTTGAAAGATTCTTTCCAGAAAAATCTATTCCACTAAGATCAATTTTCTCAAAGATATTGGCCATTCTCCATTCATTAAATTCCTTAATTTTCGAATCCTGTAAGAGGCCTAACCAGTCTACTTTTTTGCTCATTTTCAAGACATTATTTTTTTTGATATATCAATTTTCTCATAATGAAACTTATTATATATGATAACCCTATCAAAAATCAACATATGACGGAAAGTAAAAAAATTAATTCTCCACCACGAATAATGATTGTGGACGATGAATCTGATATCCTTTCGGTCATAAAAAGAGGATTAGAGTCAAAAAATGATTTCAAGGTCGAGACATTTTCAAAAGGTGATGATGCCATCAATAATTTTCAGAATCATCCTCCAAAATATTATGATCTTGTGATTACGGATATTCGAATGCCTAAAGTAAACGGATTTGAACTGTATAGGCGGATAAAAGAAAATGATCCTACTATGAAGATTGCATTTATTACCGCATTTGAAATTAACAAGGAAGAATTCAGCAAGGTTATTCCATCTGTCAATGTTACTCATTTTATTAGCAAGCCAGTCAGTATTTCTAAGTTAAGAGAGAAAATAAAATCCATACTTGAGGACAATAATACAGAAGCCTAACTGATCATCAATCTATCTCTACCTCATGATCATGGTTGCCTGAGTTTATTCTGTACCTGTGATAGGCAATGCCTTTCCTTCAGGAAAATTAAATGCGTTTTGTTCCTGTTCTTCTTGAGTAACCTTTTCAAATTCAAGTGTGATCTCTACCGGCCCATTGAATTTGGTACTAATTTCATTGGCTAAATTGGCTATTTCGTTTTTGTCATTAAATTCTCTAGAACCTTGAAGAAAAACTCGACTTTGCCTAAATAATACCTTTCCTCCATATTTTTGTTGCAGAAAATCTAGTAATTGTTGAACCTTTTCTTGCGGAATATCATTATAATAGAAACAGATACCATTTATTAATTCCTTATCAAATGGTGTTCCATATCTAAACCAAAAAACACCAAAGTGTTCATACTCTCCCTGTAGACATTTAATGTCCCAGTGATTAGCCTTCTCCACGGGGTAATTTGAATTTAATAGGTCATTAACTCCTAAACGCCAATATCTTACACGCATCTGAGGATATACCAAATTATCATTATAATAATGTGACGAAATATTGAATTTCCACGATGTTTTTGATTCTCCCAAGTATTGAGTATATTATATAAAATTTAGCGGCTTAACGCAGGGTACTTTCAAACTGAAACAGAAAAAAATAATAATATATCTGGCAGCTTAACTGTAGGAAATTGAAACCAAAAGGCACAAAAAAATTACGAAAGAATGTTTTGAATGATTCAGTACGTGATTACGAAATTGAATCCAATTCCATATCTTTACTAATTGATGGTATGGCAAATTCTGGCGGGTTTGAATCTAGAAATCTCTCGGATGGTATTAATATAATCCGTACAATGACAAAGGATAACAGATGTACCAAATTCCTGTCATTTGTAGGTTCTATTATCTCGACAGGAGCAAGAGGAATCATAAAGGATATGCTAAAACGCAAGATGTTCGATTGCGTGATTACAACCTGTGGAGCATTAGACCATGATATTGCAAGAACAAGTACAAAATACTATGCAGGGGACTTTCGGATGGATGATAGCTTGCTCTATAGGAAAAATATTCATAGATTGGGAAATGTACTGGTACCACAGAATAATTACGGACCGGTTATTGAAAAAAAGGTGCAAGATTGTCTAAACGATCTGTATAAACAAGGATCTCGAAGTATTTCAACGTTTGAATTAACAAAAAGTATAGGACAAACATTAGATGATACCTCGTTCTTGTACTGGGCATACAAGAATGACATCCCAGTCATAGTGCCTGGCATAGTAGATGGAGCCGTTGGAAGTCAGATTTGGTTCTTTTATCAGAAACACAAGGACTTTAGTGTAAATATATTATTGGATGAAACCAGGCTATCTGACTTGGTTTATGAAGCTAACAAAACTGGAGCTTTCCTTATTGGAGGCGGAATTTCAAAACATCATACCCTGTGGTGGAATCAATTCCGAGGAGGACTGGACTATGCAGTTTCTATAACAACAGCTTCTGAGTGGGATGGTAGTTTGAGTGGGGCCTTAGTTGCAGAAGCAATATCTTGGGGAAAAGTAAAGGGAAGAGCAAAACAAACTACAATACATGGTGAGGCAACTACATTGTTACCGTTCATTTATGCTGCCTTATTGAAATAGGATCTATCAATTCACTATTCTTTCGATTTCAGTTTGTGGTCGCATTTCTATCTATTATTTTTATAGAATTTATTTTGGCCATATTTGGATCTTGTGGTTGATCATTCTGAATTGTTGGTAATGCAGCAATTTTGTCGACAACATCCATGCCATTTACTACTCTGCCAAATACTGTATATTGATTGTCTAAAAATCTCGAGTCATTCAACACAATGAAGAATTGTGAGCCGGCGCTATCTGGATCTGAGGATCTTGCCATTGAAACGATTCCTCTATTGTGCGGTATGTTACTAAATTCAGCCTTAATTTTATAACCAGGGTCACCTGTTCCCCATGCTGCCATGTTTGTGCTATTTTTTGTATTTGGATCTCCTCCTTGAATTACAAATCCTTTCACAATTCTATGGAATATAGTACCATTGTAGAATCCAGATTCTGCAAGTTTCTCAAAATTTGAAACATGGATGGGTGCCACATTTGGAAAGAATTCCATAGTTATAGGACCCTGAGCCGTATCTAGTACGGCCAACTTAGATTCATTATTTGATGTCATAGTAGTATTAGTCATGGAGGAGTTTATTGAAAATTTCTCTTCATTTTCAACAATTTCATTATATGGATCCGATGTGGTTTTAGGTACATAGTTATGGTTGACTTCATAAATCAATACTGCGAAAAATAGACCCGGCGTGTTACTACTAAAACTGTCTGAAGAATATACAAGTTTCAATGGTTGTTGAGCAGTTGCATTTTGTGGATACTTGATGTCTTTTGAATAAATGGCCATCGCGCCTGGTTGATATTCTGCTGATGGGGCGCCATTTAGTATATACGAGACAGGAGTGAAAGGTATCAATTGACCTAGTAACGTACTGTTCCAGAAGAAGGGTGTTGGAGTGAAACCGTCTTGTTCAAGGTACTTATTTTCATCAAATCCTCCTATTCTGATAAACCACTGTTTTTTGCTTTCATCTCCGCCATTACCTAAAACATAAAGCTCACTACCATTAATCCCACTAAATCTTTGTCCGACAATATATACAACAATATAGTCAGATTTTAGATCTTGTGCAATTTTAAGACCATTATCCGTCTGATCCATAAACATCTTGGCAATAGTTGCAATTCGTGTTTGGTTTATTGTAGCATTATCAGCCAGACTAGTTCTATTTCCCAATGTTGTAATCCAGTAACCGTAATCCCACCAAGATGTAACTACTGAATTGGAAGATGTATTAGTAGAAATCCAGTTTAATGCATTTATCCAATCATTCGTTTTGACCCTAAACCCGGTACCACCATTTGCTATGGAAGGGGGAATGTCTGCTGAACTCAACCAATTTGAATTTTGTGGGTACAAGACGCCATTGTCCAGGACAGGAATTGAAATTAGAATAACCACTATTACAGAATATACTATTTTTATTGGTCTGTCCATTTGAGAGGTTTTTTCGCCTTCCGCCTTTCTCTTCTTTTTATGCGAAGGTTCGATTGCCTTGTAATTCATTATCGTTCTGGTGATTTCGTAAAGACCCAATCCTGCCAAGAGTATTATTCCAATAGATGAGAATACAAGTAACCGTGCAAAAGTTGCGCTTACGTAAACTGCGGTAATGCCAATTATTAGAGCGAAAATTGACATATCATTTCGGCGTCTGAATGCCATAAGTGCCCCAAATCCTGCAAACATTATCAGAATTGAATAATCAGTAAAGTATTCTACCAATGTTGGAGTGAAATGTTCAGCAACGGATTCTACGAGAGGAATCTGAGAAGATAGAAATGGATTAATAGCGTTTAGATATCTAAATGAGGATACATAGAAACTTCCCGATAGAACAATACCAACGGCGATCGCGAAAAAAGCTCCAATCAAAATCCAATTGTTTCTTATAAAAGTATTGGATGAGCTTAATTTCCTGACAATTGATGAAGCTATCAAAAATATTGTTCCTCCGATGAGAGCAATGCCCGGGAGTCCAAATACAAAAGATAGACCAGGTCTAGGAGACACTCCAGCAGCTAACACTGCCGCAACCGTAAACACAATGGCGACAATTAAGGGGACTTTGATATCATTTCGTAGGAAGGTTACTGCAAAGAAGATTAATGAAATTGGGATACTAAAGTATTGAATTCCACCCCATGATGCATTAGCAAGCCCCAGCAATAATCCTCCTGCAATTGCTTTTACAATAGCTATCCTGGGCTTGTGTTTCATTGCAGATATTAGTAAGTAAAGCGCCAAAAGCCCGAGGAATAGACCAAGAGGTTCAGATTTGAACCAACCCAAATTTCCACGTTGAATAATGGCAGGAGTAAAGGCAATCAGTAGTGCGGAAAACAATCCAGCGGTGGTTCCACCGAGTGATCTTACTAATGCAAAGACAACAATAGTTGTTAACGATCCTATTACAACCGGAAAAATGATTGTAAAATCTAAAACAGAACTATTTCCTCCAAATATCTTGTATAGATACGCCGCTGTTACGTGTAAACCAACTTGTGATGTCTTTGGTATGTCTCGACCGTCAGGATACCAAGACATGTTGTCATGCCACTTTAGATATGCTTCAAGCCCATTGTCTACAATATACTTGGTTGCTCTATAATCAAAATACGGATCAAATTCATTGAGATAATATCCGTACTTTATTGGAAAAGAACGCATAATGAAAGCTGTTGAAAATGCAATAGCTAGTACTGCAATAATTAACAAATGACGTACATTAAACTTGTAATTTCCAACATTAACCAAAACTCTGTCGCCGGATAACATAATAATGCATGTTGATTTCACTCATTTTTTAACGTACTGGAAATAATCTCAAGACTATATTTTCTAAAAAACCTATGGCAAAATATTTTTATAAAATTTTTTTCATGATGTTGCTAATAAAAGAAGGGGGAAAGTAAGAGGAATTAGTGACTGCGAAAGTATTACCTCTTTGACTTTGATTTTGATTTGGTTCCTTTCTTAGCAGACTTCGATTTCTTTTTAGCTGCCATTTGCAATGATATTAGAAAAACAGATCGTATATAAGTTTTAATTTTTGAAAAAAAATTTTGGTTATTCCGACTCTAAAATCTCTGTTTTACATACTGTGACCAGTTCTGAGAATCGTATCGCATCTTTTTTATTACCTACGATTGTACCATAATGCATTGGAATTGCAATTTTTGGGTTAATCAATTCATTTATTGCCTTTGATGCTTCATCGGCAGTCATAACATAAGTTCCGGAAACAGGTACTAGTGCAATAGTTGGGTTTGTATCTTTCATTTCTGGGATGACGTCGGAATCCCCAACGTGGTACAGTCGATCATTACCAAACTCTATAATGAATCCGATTTTCTTATCATTCTTTGGATGAAATTCCTTGTCAACATTGTATGCCGGAACCGTTTCTATTTTCAAATCATCCACTTTCACACTATCGCGAGGATCAATGCCAATTGATTCTTTCACATTTAGAGCCTTTAGTTGTGATAGACACTCCTGAGCAGAAACAATAACCGTTTTTTCATTAATTATATTTTTTAAATCTTCTATTGATAAATGATCAAAATGATTATGGGTAACAAGTACAATATCGGCGTCAGACATGTGCTCGTGTTTTTTGCTTAATTTGTAAGGATCGATGTACACTTTCTTATTCTCATAAATGATCTTGAACCCTGCATGTCCGGTCCATGTTATACCAATATTATTGTACTCGAACATGCATAATTAGATATAGATTGCCGATTTAAAGCTACCCTTCAAAATATCGATTAGCTATTATCATTTTATTTTTGGATAGGGTTATTGTTGTTAACTCAGCCATTTTAAGTCGGTTCAATAGTTTACCATCCAGTGTGGCCACACCAAATCTTTTGTTCCTGGTTGCATAATTAAGAATATCTTTATCTACATTTTTTGATTTTCCAATATCTTTGATCTCAAATTTGAGTTTAGATATGCGAATTGCAGTATTTGCGATCATTGATTTCTTGGGCCCTGACTTTTTCTCAATTAATTCTAGTTCATCAAGAACAAATGTAGGTACAATGAATTTTAATTTGCCAATTTCGTTTTCAACCTTGTCCAAGCATTTGATAGGATTCGAAACCAGCGCAATGATAAAACTGGTACCACAAATTATTTCCATTTATAGATCCTCTGAGAATCAGATATTGAATAGACTAGCCTTAATTAATTAGTTTCAATTACTTATATTTGCATCCTGCATGGCTATTCAAGTACATCAATTACGGAGTCAGAAAAAAATTATTATGATTTCGACGTAGATTCTTGAATGCAATTTTCAGTATATCAAAAGGTTCATTATTAAGAATCAAAGATCATTTCATTGGACTAATTGAAAACGATAGAAACGGATATCATGGTAGATTCTAATCCTGACAAGATTTGGGGCATTCTTACTAATTTTAAAGAATACGAACTGTGGAATCCATTCATGACAAAAGTAGTAGGAAGTGCGATTTTAGGATCTAAAATTGAAGTCAACATTAAGACTATCAGCGGGAAAAAAAGAACCTACTTTCCAATTATAACCAAATGTGAAATAAACAGAGAGCTTAGATGGAAGGGTAAGTCATTTTTACCTGGTATTTTTGATGGGGAACGCATTTTTGTCATTGAAAAATCCAACGACAATAAAGTTTCATTCTTACACAAAGAAATATTCAAAGGCTTGGGTGTGAAATTAGTCGGGAACAAGTTAGATCAAGATCTCAGGGAAAGTTTTGTTAAGATGAATAAAGCTCTAAAGGCAAGAGCTGAGAATACCTAAATGAAATAAGCTTAAAGTGCATTTTTTTATGCTATATGGGAATTTCCAAACGTCTACATTCAATAACTAATGTTTGCATGTCATTTTCTAGAACACTTCGAAGTTTATTATTGTAAATAATAGCTGCGGGATGTACCGTAATAAAATAGAGCCTGTTATCTTTTTGAATGAATTTGCCACGATTGCCAAATATTGAACCACCACCAAGCAATGATTGATAGGCAGTTCTACCTAATATGCAAATAATCTTGGGAGAAACAATTGAGATTTCTCTTTCAAGATAACTCTTGCAAACACGTCTCTCATCTTCCGTTGGAACTCTATTGTTAGGTGGTCTACATTTTACGATGTTTGTTATATAAATTCGTGATCTTACTAGTCCTACTTTGGCTAATGCTTCATCAAGGATTTTTCCTGCCATTCCTACAAATGGTTTGCCTTTCTCATCTTCGTTCCTTCCAGGGGCCTCTCCAATAAACATGATATTTGCTTTAGGATTACCATCGCCAGGAACTGCATTAGTTCTATTTATACACAGGTTACACAATTTGCAATTGATAACCTCTAATTTTATCCGATCGATTGAATCGTTAGAAATACCCATGTCCTTTATACTATTCCTTAATATTGAAACTTGCTTATATTATCGTACTTCGCATCTTGAAAAAATTATTATGGACTCTCTATTCATTATACTATGGTATCATTGAGGATAAAATTGGATCAAGTTAATACGATTCACAAATGCAACACAATTTAATCATACTTGAAAGGAAGTATCAACTAATTCAATTTCATTACTCGCTTTGACAAATAGTTTTAACTATTGATCATTATTAACATATCATGTATTCTGTAATACGATGAGTTCAAAAGTAGATCATTTGGAAAATCATCCAGACTTAGCGGGAGAATTGAGAGATTTTCTGAGGAATTTTGGGAGTAATAAAGAGAGCGATGAGGCAATCAAGAGGGTTAAAAATAAGGAAAAATCTCCAACGAACATGAAAATGATAGATTCGAACAAAACACCTCGCGAAAAAATCAATATTGAAATAGATCTAATTCAGAGAACAACGGTTTTCAGTAGTTATCCATCTATGTGGATTTGAGTTCATGATAATTACTGTGCAGCAGTTCTGAATTATATTGATTTTTTCCTGATAGCTAGAATATTTTGGAGTAACCGGACACACTACACGTAAACGATTCTGAGACAATCATCGTAGTTACCATTTGTCTATCTGATATGATTTAAAAATGATCATTAATTAGAAATTAACTAATTGAGTTCTAAATCGGTTACATTAGAATATCATAGAGGAACAATAGTGATAAAGGGGATTGATAGTTTACCTTACTCAACAATAGATTCAAGGACAAATTCCTTGTATTCATTTGGCAAATACTATAAAAAAATAACTGAATATCTTGATGAAAAGAACATAAAATATGAGGACCGTGTATTGGATCTGTTACCTCTCGGACATCTTCCAAAAATTAAGGTCAAGCTACGCGATTATCAAAAAGAAGCAATAGAGCATTGGCGTAAACAAAAA
>Ga0111538_10006053_pt1 | contig 16432 bp, 14 predicted proteins | sample SoiMethybrSBSTD1_FD_79669 | JGI IMG/M metagenome (GOLD analysis project Ga0111538, IMG submission 79669) | Bulk soil microbial communities from a Populus tree surrounding site in Tennessee, USA - Soil MetaG P. TD hybrid SBSTD1 (version 2)... | ecosystem: Environmental > Terrestrial > Soil >...
AACGGAAGCTGGACCGTCAATCGATCCGCAACCAGTGCGAGAGGTCTCTGCTGACAAGCTGCGAAAGATGGCTGACGTCATCCCTGAAATAGTCTGCAAGGATGGCCCGGTCTTCCCTCGACGGCTGAGAGACGGCACCAGACCTGAAGATGAACCGACGCAACACAGGACGAGCATTTCGAGGCACGACACGATCGGCGATTTTCCATAAGCCCGCAGCGTACGCTGCGTAGTGCAACATGGGAACCTTGGGCAGCATCTCCTCGTTGTAGCGACGGCCAACGTCGGGTCGAAAGCCGGGATCGACTCCGAGGAACTCGTAAATGCGCCGCATCACGGCCAGGGGATCAGAAGTAAGTTCCTCGTGAAAGTACCAGCGAATCTGATTGCGAGGAAAAGTATTCAGAAACCGCTCGAACCCTGGCGCAATCCTTCGGGTTTCCAGAATCATCCGTCTCCAGTTCGACAGACTCTCGACGGCGTTGCTTCGAATGACGTCAGAGAAACGCGCCCGCAGGCGCCCGTTTCGACAAAACATCAGATAGGTTGAAAACGCACGCTCGATGGGACTCCGCAGCACGACAATGATTCGCGCATGGGGTATTGCCGCGCGAATGTCTGCCGGCGCCCCCGGAGAAATCAGATACACAGTACTCGCTTCGCCGATTGCAATTTCACTTCCGACTTTTCGGAACAGTTTTAAATACGCTTCCCACTCCAGAACGCATCCTCCGCGACGGCTGCTCATGGGACCATTCAAATAACGTTCGAGCCCTTTCTGATTCCTCGTCCAGCCGGGGAGATCCAGACTATCAATCATGTCCCGGGCGAAATAGCTGGGCTCTTTGATCGGAGACATATACACCTGCGGGTGTTCTTCAAGGTATCGGGCGACGGACGTCGTGCCCGATTTGGCTGCGCCCACAATGAAAAAGTTGGGAGGACGTGTGGCCATCACCAACCTTTCGGCCGAAGACAAATCCACGGGAAAGGCGAATCGGGAACTTTGTCTTTCGCCTCATCGACCGCGCCGCGCGGCACATATAGCCATTCTGGATTGAACGCGTCCAGCGAGTTCGCCGTGTGATGGTGATACAGAGCTGTCATCTCGGGAAAGCCGAGGCGCTCGTAATAGTACACACTTCGCTGCCGCGCCCCGGGCAAATCGTCCGCCAAGTAAATCGGACTATCGAGGATGTGAATTTCACCTTTCTCCGTCAGCAACGGAGTGAGAGCAACGATCAGCCGCGGAAGATCTTCGAAGTACTGAATCGCACTGGCGATGACAATAAACTCAAACACGGATTCAGAAAACGGCGACGAGAAAACATCAGCAGAAACCCACCCGAGGTTCCGCCTCTTACCAAAGACACGTCGTGCCTGATGCAATTCACAGGATTCGCGATCCAGACCGACAACCACGCCGTCGATACACGCAGCCATCCGGTTCGCCAACCATCCGTTGCCACAACCCAGTTCAAGAATCCGAATTCGACCCGCCCGCATCAAATATGTGATGAGGCGATTGGCGGACGCTGTTCTTGCAAGCCACTCGGATCGTAAAGGATGGGTTACCGGCGCCAGAGGAAGCTTCGCCAGAACATCATCCGGATACAAGCGTCCTTCCTGACGTCGGACACGGACATAGAGATCGACATCGCGGCTCATGATGATTCCGATGACGGCAGGAAGAGAGAACACACGCAGTTGCGGCAGGTCGCATTCGTCGGCACGTGCAGCTGTTGACGAAAGCGTATAGCGCGGTCCCCATTAAGAATCTCGGTGATCGCAAGATCATGGATGTTGCCGATCGGCGGATGAAAGAAACACGGCCGGACTGTCCCATCCGCCTCGATAACTGTAGATACCCATGGCGCATTGCAACGCGGTGAGACAGGCTCGCTCCATCCGACTTGCGCACGAAAATGCAGGCCTATCCGCCGCAGCTTCGAAGGCTTTTCCACGATAAAGCCACAGTCGATGTCTTCCTGGAAGTCATGGATCAACCTCTCGATTTCAGCATCAAGAATGACGATTTCCTGCGCCGCCAGGGCGATGTCCTGCCGACGCAACGAGGTCCAGCCGTCCGGGCGGTTAAATGCTGTCGATCGGACATCGGCCGCAAGAAAGGACAAGGAATCCAATTCCAGCGAATGCGCCGAATCCACGGTGGTGCACAAATTCCCACAGTTCCGCTTCTGTACAGTGCACCTGCCGTGGATAGGCATCTCAGGCCGCAACCGGCGAATCGCGGATACCCCACGGGCAAGTTGCCGGTACGCTCCCGGAATGTTGCGAATCTCATCGTGGATCTCACCCGGCCCATCGATTGAAACGATGATGTCGTCGACGAGGTCCTTAATGCTCGAGGCATCTCGTTCCAGGCTTATTCCCGCCGTGAGTAACGTAAGGCGAATGTCCTGGCGGCGCAGCAGGCGGCACAACGTCGCCAAGTCGGAGTGCAGGAGTGGTTCGCCGCCCGAAAAGACCACCCACCTCACTTTGAGATCCCGAAAACTTGAAATGTGCGGCTCCAGATCGTGCTCCGTGATCTCCCGTACTTCGCGAATCTTCCAGATATCGCACATGACGCAACGACAGTTGCAGCGGTTGTGTGGGAACAACACGACGATCGGAAGCTCACGAATCACATGCTCTGAGGATCCGGGAATCATGCGGCGACCCTCCTGCCGGCAAGATGTATTCCATCGCGCAAAAATCTGCTGGTTTCAGCAATCAGCCACGACACAGGCGCGCGAACCTTTTTCCTGACCCCTTCGACAACAATCCACTCCAGGCTATCGGTGGCTTGCAAAGGCCAACGTGCGGCCATCTCCGACGACGCAAGGTGCAAACGTCCTGAGACCAGAACCATCGCGATGTCGTCAAGACCGATGTTCGCGACAGCTTCAGCCGGTGTTTGGCCTTCGAAAGGAATTGCCAGCAGATTCGCCACAGCGCCTGGCTGAACACATCCCTCACCTTTGTCCAGGCGAAGAATTTCAGCTGCCGACTCCGTAACCATTCGATAAATGGAAGACGCAGAAACGCCAACGGCGCGGGCCTCCTGAATCTCTTCGATCAGAGTTCCCCGTCCGGTAAGCGCAGAATCACTACCGAGAGCGATGCGGTCCATGCGGGACACCGATGACGCGCTCAAAGTCGCGCCCAGAGTGAACTGATTGGACGTGGGACACCACACCAGAGATGCTCCTCGCTCCTGCCATAAGTCGTGGCCTCGATCCGAAAAAGCAACTCCATGAACGAGTACGGTTCGGTAATCCAGTGCACCCATGCGATCGAGTTGAAAAACCTCTTCCTGTGAATGTGCGTCCGTCCCCTCTCCCAGGTGGATTACAAAGGGCGTTTGCGGACAGGTCCCGGCAAAAGCCTCAGACACGTCGTTGGAAAAGGTGAGGGAGTGCGCCCAACCATAGCGTCGAACAACAGAGACCGGAAAGCCGGACTCAAAGACGGGAGACCATGGATTGTGATGGAACACTGTGGTTACTCCCGAGAGAAGGTTCTTCAGGCCACCCCACCATAGCCGCAAGTCTTTCGGCACAGAAAGCTGTTCGCTCACAGGAGAGAGATCCGGTCTGTAAATATCGCGAGCCCATTCCTCCGCATTCGGATACGGTCCCCTGCCCAGACGGGGAAACAGATTGAACTCGAGGTGATCGTGCGCGTTGATCAGTCCCGGAAGCAGGAGATGACCCGCAACATTCACAACCGTCGCCCGTGTGAAGTCTGAAGCGTCGGACCAGCTTCGCAGGCTGCGAATAGCGCCTCCCGCGATTTCTACGTCGAAGCGAATGGCGCTTTGCGGAGAGGCAGCAAGCCAGCCCCCAACAAGCAGCACGCGAGTGGAAACGTCATTCATAGATCCCGCACCGTCTCGTGGGCCTTTCGCCTGAACGCACAGACAAAAATTGCAATTTCGCCGAAGACTTTGCGAAAGAGATCCTCTCTGCCGGCTTGCTGAAAGGCCTGGCGGTCACACTCGCTGAACTGCGGTTCCGCGAGACGCTCCAACTCAAAACCTTCCTGCTCAAATACGTCACAAATGCGATCGAGGGGATGCTCAAAACTCAGGATTTCGACGATCGTCTCCTCATGACGAAAACTTCGTGTCCATCCACGAACACGCGCGGAAGGATGGAAGTCGCTGAGGATGAGATGTCCTCCTGGTCGGACGACCCGGGCGAGTTCCTGCGCGAATGGGCGCACTACCGGCATGTACGCGACGCAAAACGACGAGATTGCCAAATCTATCGCCGCGGATCGGAGTGGGATATTGCTGCAGTCCGCCTGAACGAGGCGTTCGCTCAGGCCCGGCCGCCGTTGGGCCTGGCGTAGCATTGGAGCCGAAAGGTCGATCCCGACCCCCGCTACGTCCGGCTGAGCCAACTTCGCCAGCCATCGACCTGTGCCGCAGCCAGCGTCGAGAATCGATACCTGGCGTGGGGCCCACCCGTCCGGCGCGCGGCCCCATGTGTCGTCCCCTGCGGAAAAGAGCAAATCTTCCACGATCCGCTCTTCGAGCCGCAGAATCGGACTGGCGTTGAGGTCGTATGTGGAGGCCCACAGCGCGTGCGCGGACAAAGCAGAGACCTTCAACACTTCCGGGCTCACAGGCTTTCAGCCTCCGGCTTTCGAAGTTGAATGACCCGCTGGGCCATCTGAAGCTCCAGGGGAAACGCATAGAATCCGAGACGATACCTCCATGAACTCAATGCCTGAAGGCTGCGACGTCCCCATGAAGACAACTGAAGATCCTGAACCGTCGGCCAGCGAGAACTGACCACCAATCGGAAGTTGTCGATGCGACGTTGAGTGGTGCGCGAAAACCACGGCGTCGTTGGACTCTTACGAAGGGCAAAGTTCTGCCAACGCGTCGTCGCCCACTCCTCCGGCGTCAAGGGAAACTCAATCTGTCCATCAACAGAGCCATACATATGCTCCCGTTGAGGAACCGGGATGTAGGGATACAGAATATTTTCCGAAGCGGGGTTGATGCGTTTCAACTTGCGCACAAACCTGAAACATTCGCGCGTGTCGCGTTCCGGATCGCTGGGATTGCCGATCACGAACGAGAACTCGGGAATGATGTCGAAGTTCCGGATGCGTTGCGCCAAAGCCAGTGTCTGTTCGGTCTTGAGTTGCTTGCCCATTTCTTCAAGGACCCAATCCGATCCGGATTCCGCACCAAAGAAAATCATTCGGCATCCCGCCTGACGTATGGACTCCAATGTCGAATCGGAATAGCGCAACACAACATCAATTCGGGCTTCACACCACCACTTCAAATGGAGAGGCCAGAGCCGCTCCATCAATTCCCTCGCGTGCGCTTCCTGAAGGAAAAAGTTGTTGTCGTAAAACTGGACGGAATCGATCGCGTAGTGCCGCACCAATTCGCGAAGCACAGCTTCAGTGCGCGACGGAGCTTCGAACTTTTCCAGACTTCCATACGCGGAGATCACGCCGCAAAAGCTGCAGCGATAAGGGCACCCGATGCTGGCGTGGTGAACCGCCGTACGTTTGCCAAAAAAAGATGGCCGGATGTACTTCTCCGCGGGAACACGATGATAGGGAAACTCCGGAAACGAATCGGGACCCTTCATTGGCCTTTCGGGATTGTGACGATGCGTGTTCGAACGGTCTTTATAAGATAGACCGCGTACGCTCTCGAGTTCTCGTTGTCCCCTCAGAATCTCAAGAAGTTCAAGAAGTGTCTCCTCACCCTGGCCTCGCACGGCGTAATCGACATATGAAGCATTCAACGTGGCGGCAGTGTAGATGGAGGCGAAGTATCCGCCCCACGCGATGGGCACTTCCGGGAAACGCTCGCGCACGACGCGACACGACTGCATTGCAGCCACCATTTGCGGCCCAGGCATGACCGACACGGCGAGCAACTCCACGTCTTCTTGGCTGCAATGAGCCAGCAGGATGCTGGTGGCGTCGGTCTCCACGTTCCCGTCGACAATGATGTAGTTTTCGCGATTCTCCAGGACCGCAGCCAGGGCCATTACGGAAAGCGGAAACCGTCGGTTTCGTGGACGGGTCGCGCGCGGGTGATAAAGCAAAATCACAGCGGCGACTCCGTCCTTCTGAAGGTCAACACAACGTGGTCCGCCATCGATCGCAAAACCGGAGAGCGACCTAACATTGGATCCACTGCACACGCCGCTCGAAAGAGCCTCGGAAATCTCGTGGCAAAAGACTCCGCATAGGAAGGCGGCACGGCAACACCGACGCCCCGTAGCCGCTCCAACCGGAAATACGGAGCGAATACCCGCTTCAGACTTCGGCTGGATCTGTAATGGACGGTGACCGCCGCACCCGGCGCAATAGCGCTCCGGATGCCTTGCCTGGAGAATCTCCGAAACGCCTTCGTCAGGTTCCACGAACGCAAATACCACACCAGTTCCCACAAACAGAACACGCCGAAGACGCATACGATGAGTTGCCCGCGAGGTCTCACGAGCCTGGCGAGACCACGTGCTACAGGTCCCAGTTCCGCGACACAATTCAGGCCTGAAAAATTCGAGAAGACACCGTCGTAGGGTCGGTTCGGCCGAAAAGCATCGATCTGTTCAATCGGCATACACCACAAGCGGATGTCCGAAAGCCCTGACGTTTCGACGTTTTCCTGCGCGCGCGCAATCATTTCTGTAGCGGCGTCACAAGCATCGACATGCACTCCACGGCTCGCCAGATGAAGGGCGTCGACTCCAGTTCCGCAATTGATTTCGAGAATGGACTCTCCTGGTCTGAAGGTTCGATCCAGTTCAGCCCACACGGCCTTCCGTTGGACGAGCCCAATTCGTGAATTTGAAAAGATGTCGTCATAGACATTCGCAATCCGATCGAAAGGCGCTGCGTTCGTTTGCGTAACGGCGGACATGGTCTTAAGCTTCCGTTTCTGCGAACGTCGTTCTGAGTCCTTCTCGCGCCGTGTGAATTCGGCGACGAAGGTCCTGAATCTTGAGAGGACTAACCTCCTCCTGCTCCTGCGATAGCTTCTCGAGTTCTACTTCAGCTCTCAAAAGCTGGTCTGCATTCGCGTAAAACCGGCGGGAGTGCCGCCCCTGAATCCGGATATCTCTATCGGAGCCCTGCGCCCAAGTTTCCGCAGGACGGATACGACTCGCGACGTCCTGGAAGTAAGGCGTGCCGCTGATCGGATACGCGACCGTCGTGAGAAACACATCCGGCTGAGTTCGTCGCACGTGCAGAATCGTTGCCTCGATATCGGAAAGATCCTCGCCATCGTAGCCCCACATCAGAAACATGCCGGTCTGGATCCCCCGGTTCTTGCAGAGATCGACTGCCGTTTGCACTTGTTCGACTGTCACGCCCCGCTGCATTGAATCGAGGATGCGTTGAGAACCGCTTTCCGAGCCGATCCAGATTCGAAAGCAACCCAATGCGGCCAACAGGTCGGCGACTCGCGGATTAATGCGATCCGCTCTCGAGATACATTCGAACGGAACACGGATTCCGCGACGGGTCATTTCACCAGCGAAGCCCGCAAGCCACCCGTGGTGAATCGTGAAGACGTCATCGGCAACCCAATACATATCCGGCGTGTATTGTTGGAGAATCCATTCGAGCTCATCGACAACAAGCTCGGGGTTGCGACGCCGGTGTGTTTTCCCATATACGGCGTGGCTGCACCAGCGGCAGTCGTAAGGACAGCCGCGCGCCGTAATCAACGACAAAGACGACGCCTGGTGATGGGTCCTCCACGTTTCGAGGTAACGATGGATTGGAACAGATTCACGACTAGGCCAGGGCTGGCCATCGATGTCCGCAATCTGCGTTCGCGGAGCCGTTCGATGCATCGAACCGTCTTTTCCCCGAAACGCAATGCCGCACACGTTGTAGAGCTGTTCGTCGCGGCCGGATTTCAGGATCGGCAACAGTTCCTCGAGTGTGACTTCCCCTTCCCCAATCACAACAATGTCGGCGCCTGACGTCAGGTACTCTTCTACGTACGTTCCGGGCTCCGGCCCACCAACGACCGTTTTCCACCCCGTGGCTTTAGCGGCCTTCAGAATCTCCACCACGCTCCTGCGTGTCATGAGATTGGCGTAAACACCCAGAACGGCCGGCCCCTCGCGTTCGAGCAACTCCTGCAACTCGCTTCGTGATGAGAATGTGGAATCGAAGACTTCAACTTGAAAATTGCGCGCCCGAAGATGGGATGTGAGGTAGAGGATTCCAAGCGGAACGTATGGCTTCATGATCTGAAGTTCCTTGGGATCCTCATAAAGGAAATAGCCGTGTGTCAGGAGCAGGTCCATGCTGCCATCTCCGTTGCGTCGGCATTTCGTGATGTCTGTTCCAGCGCGAAGACGCGCTCCCACAACTCCTGGACGGAGACCGCGGCGGAGTTCGCCTGTCGTTGCGCATTCGGAGTCTGAAGCCGAAATCTCCAGGCGTTGCCGGAATTCCATGATTCGACTTCGGCATGAAGCGCATCGTGAAGGGCGCGATAGAACTCGCTCTTATAGGCACCCTTGAACATCATCGAGAGATCTTCGCTGTCTTCCCAGTTGGTCTTGACGTCAAGTTGTTCCCGGACACGCTCGAAGAAGAGCGTTCCCGGCAGCGGATAAGAGACCGAAACTCCAACATCGTCGGGGCGAGTTTCGCGCACCAGATGAATTGTCTTTTCGATGTCACTCCACGTCTCGCCGGGATAGCCAAATTGAAGGAAGTAACAGGCGCGTATTCCTCGCGACCTCAAGCGTTGCGTTGCAGATTGGATCTGACTTACCAGAGTGCCTTTATCCATGGCGTCAAGGATCTTCTGCGATCCTGACTCTGCTCCCATCCACACCTCGGCACAACCGGCGCGCTGGAGCGCCGAGACAGTGTCTTCGTTCATCAGGTCGACTCGAGACTGCATCTTGAAAGGCACGAGGGCGCTTTTACGCTCCACACAATCGGCAAGTTCCTGGACCCACTCCATGCGGATTCCAAACAAATCGTCCGCAAACCACAAGAAGTCGGCGCCGTAGCGATCTCGAAGTTCGAGCATTTCGCTTGCAACACATTCGGGAGAGCGAACGGTGAAGCTATTCCCATAGATCGGTTTTGCGCACCAGTTGCACTTGTAGGGGCATCCCCGGCTCGCAACCAGGTTCATCGCGAAGAAGCCGTGTGCCTGCTTCCAGGTGGACCGATACTGCGCAATGTCGGCAAGATCCCGGGAGGGAAACGGGAGCGAATCCAGGCTTTTCATAGCGGTCCTTGCCGGGGTGCGGCGCACTCGACCGTCGGGAGGACTCCAGTATGCGAGGCCCGGAGCATCCAGCGGGGCCAGGGCGGGTTGGCGCTCAAGCGCGGTCATCAATTCCAGCAACGTCCATTCGGCCTCACCCAGCAGAACGTAGTCTGCACCCCGCTGGAGGTAGTGGGAGCAATGATCCGATGCATCGGATCCATTGACTACGACCGTGGCTCCAAACGTTTTCGCCGTATCGATCATGCCGAAGGCAATCTCACGCATCCGCTTGAGACACATCTTCGACAGGAAGTTGAAATTGTCTTCGTAGATCGCGACGACTCGCGGTCGAACCTCTGCAACCACGGCGGGAAACTTCTCTTCGGGGTTCTCCAGCATGCTGTCGAACAGCCCAACCGAGAAGCCTCTTTCACGAAGAAGCGCAGCCGCGTACAAAGTTCCGAGAGGCGGATAAGGCTGCATTTTGCGAGTTTGTTTGCGGTCGTAATAAAGATGATACGAATGCGTGAACAGGACATCGACCATCAACACACCTCGTCCACGGCCGTCGCGAGTGCCTGGCCGGTCAATAGTGACCGCCGACTGACGATGCCTGATTTCCGCCTGTTCGTGCTTTCGAGAAAGTCCGTCAGCATGTGCCTGAGATTGCGGAGGTCGATGTCCTGCAGCCAGGGCAAGTGATTGCTTCCCAGTCCGACGTCTGCCCACTCTTCAAGAGACTCGGGCTCCCTGACACCCATTGCCTTCAGTTGTGGCCAAATCGGGATTCCGGGATAGGGCGTGAAGATGTTCGGCGAGAAGCGAACGTTAGGGTATTCCGCCGAGATTTCCGTCATAACGCGGAAGGTTTCGATTCGATCCTCCTGCGTTTCTTCCGGATATCCCAGAATCAGGTTGAAAGTGACGCGAATGCCCGCGATGTTGGCTTTCCTGGCTGTTTCAAACATCTCATCGATGCGCTGATGTCTCTTGTTCATCAGCGCAAGAACCTTCTCCGACGCGGACTCGGTTCCAAATCCCATATGAGTCACACCAGACTCTGCAAGCAGACAAACTTCATCGTCTGTCATGCGGCATAACAGGTCAGTAGATGCCTGAAAGGTCCACTCGAAGGGCACATTCGCATCAATGAAACCCTTCGCAATTTCCACGGCTCGTCGCACGTGAACGGGGAAATTGGAGTCCAGAAATGCGACTTCTCTCAGACGGTACCTGGAGACCAGGTCCGTGACCTCGGCCACAACGCGACTTGCCGGATAGGCATTGAACTTTCGTTCGTAGAAGACCTGGTCGGTACAGTAGTTGCAAGCGTAGGGACAGCCGAGACTCGACGCGTACGGAAGCTTCCGTACTCCGCTGACTCTCTCGTAGGCGTCGAAGTTCACCATCGAGAAGGCGGGCAGAGGCAAATCGTTCAGCCGCTCCGGCGAACGCTCGGGATTGTGCATTGCGCGTCGCTCTTTCCGATACGACAGACCTGGTATCGATTCGATCGTCTGTCCGTCCTGAAGACAGCGCGCGATCTCGAGCAGCGTTCGCTCTCCCTGTCCCCGTACTACGACATCGGCTTTACCGCTGGCTAGCGTTTGTTCCGGAAGAAGGCTGGAATGCCAACCGCCGAAGACGATCGGAACATCCGATTGAAGACATCGCGACAATTCGGCCAGGGCCACGGCGCCTCGAATCATCGGGCCGGTCAGGAAGGAGATGCCGATGCAGAGCGAATCCTGGATTTCCGCTGCGAGAGCCGCTTCAAGATTCTGCTCCACAGCGCTATCCAGGATGGACACGCGAAAACCGGACTCCCGCAGTAGCCCGGCGAGACTGAGCAAACTCAGTGGAGGACCCAGCGGCGGCCCGTCATAGGGCGGGTAAAGAAGGACGACTTTGTCCTTCATGGGCAATTCACGGCGGAAGCCGGCTCCAGTTGTTTCGCGTCGACCTTCGGCTTGGCAACACTGACGAATCGTTTCAACTTCCGGCTCATCCAGACTTCAACAGGAAGGCCGTAAACATCGTGGTCAAGTCTCCATCGAGCAGGATAAGAAAGCCCCCGCTGGAGCAACCGGACCATAGAACCCGAATCCACTTTCGAGATCGGCACCCGGTCAAACGCCATTCGCAGGTAGTCGCGCATCACCTGAACGCGCTTGTGCGATTTACCTTTCAACCAGGGCAGGACGGTGTACCGCGGAAAGTAATCGGCCCAGCCTTCAAGAGAAGCCGGCGCCTCAATGCCATTCTCCTGAGCATGTTGCATAATCGGCGAGCCCGGATACGGCGTGAAGATGTTCGTCCAGAATTCCGCCCCCGGGAATCTGCGGCAAACGTCCATGATGAAGGCCACGGTCTGCTGGCGATCCGTGTGGTCCTCGCCGGGATACGCGAAGATGATGTTGAACGAAGGACGGATACCTGCTTCAACGCAACGACCGGCAGAGAGGTAAATCGAATCGAAGTCCTGGAACGTCTTGTTCATGAGATTCAGGATCTTGGGCGAGGCCGAGTCGACACCCTGACAAATCTGGTGCAATCCCGCGCGGCGTAGAAGTTTCAGTTCACCAACAGTGAGGCGGGCGGTGAGGTTCGTCGTCGCCTGAATGCTCCAGCGAAAACGAGAGCCAGCGCGCACTAAACCTTCGCCAATTCTCAGCGCGCGATCCAGATCGACGAGAAAGTTGTCATCCACGATCCACAGCATTTCAAGGCCATATCGCGTGGAGAGATCGCAGGTTTCTTCGACAACCTGCTCTGCAGGAAGAGCATTCCACTGTCTCCCGTACAAGCCTGCATTTGTGCAGTAGGAACAGTTGAACGGGCACGCAAGGCTCGAGGTATACATGGCCCATCGGCGGCCGCACAAACGCTCGTAGGCATCGAAGTCGGCGAGGTGATATGCCTTCGGAGGCAAGTCGACTAACGGGCGAAGCGGCCTTTCCGGATTCATGATGAGTTTCCCATCACGCTTGAAGCCGACTCCGGGAAGGCCATCGAGGTCCACTCGTTGCTCGAGACGTTGAACGACTTCTAGCATGGCACTCTCGCCTTGCCCGCGAATCACGACATCCACATAGTCCGCTTCGAGAGTTTGCAGTGGCAGTAGCGACGGATGCCAGCCGCCTAAGACGACCGGAAAGCCGGGATAGCGTTCCTTGATGCTCCGCGCTACGTCGACCGTCTCTCGAATCATCGGCCCGGTGACGAGGGAGACACCGAGACAAATCGCATCCTGGACTTCCTCGAGAACGCGCGTTTTGTAGTTGGGCGTGATTGTGGAATCGATCAATCGGACGTCGTAGCCGGCCCGCAATAACGGTGTTGCTACCGCCAGTAGTCCGAGCGGAGCCGTCGCTTCCGTGCTGGAAAAAGCCGGAAAAAACAGGACGACCTTGCCGCGGGATTTCACGGCAACGGAGGATAGCAACGCTCTACGGGGCCCTATGTCACGATCCAATCCAGCTGGTGCAAAAAAATTGTCAACGTTTCGACGGTATCAACGCGGGCACAAACGCGAACGTCATCATGATCAGCCCAAGCGAATGTCCCCACGTGTACTCAAACAGGCCGGCGAAGATAAAGCCCACCAGCGAAAGAAGCGCCGTCTCCGTGAGAAACCTCCCGTCAGGTCCAGTCGCCTTCTTTCTGGCCTGAATAAGATCGCGAAAGGCCACAATGACGAACGCGCCCGCGGCAAGAAGTACCAGGATTCCGAACTGAGCGGCAATCTGAGTCACGTTGTTGTGAAGGTGTCCATGGTATTTCGGAATCGCTTCTCCATCCTTCAAGTAGGACTCATACAAGCCCTCGACTCGGCCTGGACCGATTCCCGTCAGCGGATGATCAGAGACCATTCTCCAACCCACCGACAGCATCTGAAGGCGCTCCGAATTGGAGTAGTACGTCAGGTCGGCGGTCTTCGACAGGCGGGAACGAATGCTTTCTGGAGCCGCGAAATAGAACAAAAATGGAATGACCGGAAGCACCCATATCCACCTCGAGCGTCTCCACACGAGATTGATGGCAAGTAGCAGGAGACAGGTGATCCAGGCCATCCGAGTCAGGCTGAGGATCACCGCGACCACGTGCACAAGGGCAACCGGCCACCATCGGCGGTGTTGGCCGGGAAACGCCGACCAGAAAGCAATCAAAGCCGCGACGACGATGATTTCAACGGTGGCGTAAACCATCCAGTGATGCAGAAATCCGCCGGATCGAAGATAGAAGCCGGCGTCGCCACCGGCCGCAATCTGCTCGCGATGCAAATAGAAGCGGTAGACGAACTCGCCAATCAAAAAAACAGAACTGGCGGTCGCGGTGACAAATATCCCTTTCCATGCCCACACCAGGTCGTTCGCCTGCTCGAACCCCGACAAAGCGACAAGGACCGCGCCGACAAGCAGCAGGTGTCGAATCTCGCTCCAGCCCTGCGCGGGTTCTGGAGAGAAGAGCCAAACGGCAACCTCTAAACCGGCCCATATCAACAAGAGCCACAAACACTGCGGCAGTCGGACTCGTGTCTGCCGCCTCGCCAGCCTTGTGAGTTGGACAAGCGTGGCGATCGACAAGAAGATTTCAGAAATTGCAATCGATGCCGGAGCGGCCCAGAGACCCAGTATCAAGGGCCAGCGATCCCGGCTTACCGCCGTCAAGTGACCTCTACCGCAGCCGGCGCATCAGATTGAAGCCAATGAAGAGTCCGCTGGGCTTATCCGCCGAGGGATTTCCAAGAAAGGACGCGCGGGTTCCGGCACGTTGCGCCACCACCGTGCCGGGACCATTGGAGAAACCGAGAGTGAAAGCATGGCCCCGAATCAGCTTCTGGATTCCGAAGGCGTAGGACGGCCGATGAATGTCGAGTTCAGGCCCGTTCACGAGCGTTGGAATTCCTTCAACCACCAGCGCGACTGTCGGCCGGATGTTCACCGCCAGTCCCGCACCGATGGAAAAGGTATTTAGTCCGGGCAAATTCGGCGGCCTGTTCGCCAGAGCCCCCGGCTTACTCATCAATTGCCGATTTTCGACAGAAAATGTCGGAACAGCATAGAACTGGGCTTTATTGCGGATGCTGCGGGAGACGACGACTTCAAAGTTCGTCGTGAAATTCTTCCTGAAGTTGTCCTGACCGTCGATAGAGACACGAAACGCCGCGTTCAGCGGATGGCCTTCATACTCATCCAGAAAGTTGTAAGCGGCCATGAACTCGATCGGCCGGTTGATAATGCTGGGCGAGCGATATGCGCTGACGGAGAGTTTATCGGTCACTCCATACCTGAGGCCGAAGGACGAAACGGAAAAACCGTCCAGACCGATCAAGGTGTTGCCAAGACCCGGCCCACTGAACGCGGGATTGAACGCAAATCGATGAGCGAAGTTGAGGTAGAGGGACCCCCGCGTCACCTTTCGACCGGTTGGGAGGCTATAGACGTAGTCGTCCCCCGCTTCGTAGATGTCCGTGCGCTGACTTGAACTGGAGAGCCCTTGAACGTAAGTCGCAACACTGTCGATGTCCGCCGCGGACAGTTTGCCTGAGAACGAAGGCATCGCGCCGTTGCGCCGGCCATTGGCGATTGTATTCACGATCGCCTGGTGAGGCACGCCCGCGCGCGCGCGAAAATTCGTAAGATCCGGCGCGTTGCCTCCCGTTCCTTTGCCATCGTTGCCATGGCAGGAAGAACATTGCTGCTGAAATATCGTGGCGCCTGTGCCGGAAGCTGTCGCGGGGCGTTGAACTTGCTGCGGGTCCAGAGAAGCCACGACAACGGGTTCCTGTTCGCGGATGGTGCGCGTTGAAAGGTCCACCAGGTATTGCTTGCCATCACGTTGAAGAATTACAGACGAATCAGACCCTTCAACGAACTGCACCCCCAGTGCGGCTGCGAGCGGTGGCAACGGCTCAACCGGTCGGCTCAAGCCTTCTTCTCCGCGCAATATGCCTGAATGAAACAGGGTCAATGTCAGAACAATAAGGGCGCCGCATCGTGCAGGCAGGTTACGTAGTCGCATACTCTCTCCTTTCGAATGGAGTGAGTATCACAACCAACGGGAGGCAAAAGTCAGCCAAGTGTAGCGAGTTTGTAAAGCTTTGTGTTAGTCTGGCGCTCCCCCGAACAAACAGGTTCCCGTGCTACGTCCGATCGGGGTTGTGTTCTTATTTGGAACTCGAGGTGTCGTTATGGAACGGATGTTAGTTATCGAAGACGATCGCACACTGTACAAGCCGCTGCAGCATGTCTTCGAGGCCGATGGGTTCCGTCTGGACTTCGCAGGAGATGGCGAAGCCGGCATTGACGCGTTTCGCAAAGCAGTTCCGGCTCTCGTATTGCTCGATTTGAAACTGCCCAAAATCCCTGGCCGCGAAGTTTGCCGCATGATCCGAGGAGAAGCGCCGAGTGTTCCGGTGATCGTGCTCAGCGCTTCTGCAGATGAGGTGGATAAAGTATTACTGCTCGAACTCGGAGCGGACGACTATGTGACGAAGCCTTTCAGCCCCAAAGAATTGCTTGCGCGGGTCCATTCCGTCAGGCGGCGGCTGCAGGGACAGAAAGAAGTCGATCAATACTCCTTCGGCAGCATCGCAGTGGATTTCTTCCGGATGGTACTGACTCGCGACGGCGTTGAAGTGCCGCTTACTCCTCAGGAATTCAAGATCCTCAAATACTTTGTCCGTAACGCGGAACGCGTCATTTCGCGTGACGAACTACTGAATGAAGTGTGGGGATTCCATTGTTACCCTTCGACACGGACCGTGGATAACCATCTTGTAAAGTTGCGGCAGAAATTGGAAGTCGATGCGGCGAATCCTCGTCACTTCAAAACCGTTCATGGTGCCGGATACAAGTTCGTGCCTTAACGCACCGCAGGGAAACGAGCGATGACCCGGATTCGGCTTCGCACAAAACTCGTCTTCTCGCTGATCTTCACGACCGCCATCCTCACAGGCGCCAGCTTATTCATCGTCCAGAACTATCTCCGAGATAATGCGAAGCGGCAGATTTTCGAGAACCTTCCAAATTCCCTGGAGGCGTTCCAGCAGTATGCAGAACAACGCCAGAGGCTGCTTTTTCAATCTGTGACGCTCTCGGCCGACCTTCCGAATACGCGGGCTCTGATGACCTCGAGCGATGAAGTGACGATCCAGGACAGCTCCGCCGACTACTGGAAACTCACGGATTG
>Ga0111538_10006055_pt1 | contig 16430 bp, 15 predicted proteins | sample SoiMethybrSBSTD1_FD_79669 | JGI IMG/M metagenome (GOLD analysis project Ga0111538, IMG submission 79669) | Bulk soil microbial communities from a Populus tree surrounding site in Tennessee, USA - Soil MetaG P. TD hybrid SBSTD1 (version 2)... | ecosystem: Environmental > Terrestrial > Soil >...
CAAAGCGGCTTGGTTTTCCGAATGCTATGTACTCTACTCCAGGTTTTATTTTTTCATTGATCCAGTTGATTCCCTGGAACCAGACCAACTCTATTTCACCTGTTTCATCGGTCATCTGAGCTACGAGCCTTTTCTTAAATCCGACACCAATGAGTTCTTTCTTTTTGATAAAGCCTTTTACCTGGACAAACTGCATTTCATCGCTTATTGTACCGATGGTGTAAAACTTAGTACGATCTTCGTAACGGAAGGGATAATGCTGCATCAAATCACCAAATGTGAAAATGGATAACTCTTTATTCAGCAAGGCAGCACGTTGTGGACCTACTCCCTTTAGAAATTCAATCGATGTAGTGAAGAATCCTGCCATTCAAAACTTCCAATAACCAAAAAGTTAAAATTAATTCGCCATACCAACGTTACTCGAAAATATTTCTCATTAAATTCGCCAACGAATTAAACCATAGATAACAAACGCTGTTTAAGTATTATTTCCAACTAAGACTATGAAAGTTAATTCGACAATCTACAAAGGAATTGAATTCGTTGACATCTTCGCGTTACCCAACGAGCAGAAGGCAAAGCTATTGCAAACCGTAAGTCCGGATCTCTTCATCAAGATTCTCGTGGATGGCAAATTAATGCCGCGTTGTATTCAATATAAGGACTATGAAGAATGGTACGATAATTCGTACCACCCCACTTCTAAAGAAGAGTCAAATGCTACAGCTGTCCCTGAATCAAGGGGTAAAGCGATTAGCGCCAACCTTCAAATCTAGTCCCAAATACCCTTATCTGGTACTATTTCAAGGACGTTGCCCTCCGGGTCTTCGAAATAAAATGATTCTTCACCGCTCTTCCATGTCACTTCGTCAATGATAACAATGCCCTTGGATTTTATCTCGGCTTTTGCAGCGCCGTAGTCCGACTTGCTGACTTCAAAAGCAACGTGTTGTTTGCCTCCTCCGAAATGAGCAGGCGGAGTAACCTTTGTCTTTGAGTCGTCGGGGTTGAAGCATAACAAAACAGAGCTTCCAAGTCTAAAAAAAATATGCTTTCCTGGATCGAAATGGATAACGGGCAATCCTAAGATTTCATGATAAAATTGTTTGATTCGTTCAAGATCATGTACATAAAGACACGTCTCCTTTATTTTTAGGAAGTTCATGAGCACAGAACTTTTTTTACCACCTCATATTCTCGCCATAATTCCGTTAGGATTTCGGCAGCCGGCTGAATGTTTCTTATAGCGGAGGAGACCTGACCTATCTCCAATTCCCCATCATCTAAGTTACCTTCAAATATTCCAAGTTTTGCTCTTCGCTTCCCCAGCAATTGGTGAAGTTCCTCTTTTGAGGCACCTCGGTATTCTGCCTCTTGGATGTGCTCAAAAAATTTGTTCCTGACCATTCGAACAGGAGTAAGTTGTTTTAAGGTCAAGTGGGTATCGCCTTCGTTTAGCTCGGTCACTCGCTTTTTAAAATTTGGATGCGCCGACGATTCTTCGCTTACGGCAAACCGGCTGCCTATTTGAAATCCCTGCGCACCCAATGCATGTGCAGCTAGCATGGCCCTGCCACTGGCAATCCCACCAGCAGCTATTAAGGGAACTGTGATCGCATCGCGTACCATCGGAAGCAACACGAACGTTGTGGTCTCCTCGCGGCCGTTGTGGCCCCCTGCTTCAAATCCTTCCGCGACGATAGCATCAACGCCAGCTCGCTCTGCTTTCTTTGCAAACTTAACGCTGGAGACGACATGCACCACGAGGACATTTCGTTCTTTTAAAAATCCGGTCCATAGATCAGGGTTCCCTGCAGACGTGAAAACGATATTGACTTTTTCATCTTCAATCACGGTCATCAATTTTTCAATTTCCGGATAGAGCAGAGGAATGTTTACGCCAAAGGGTTTTGTAGTAGCCTGTTTACATTTTCGAATATGCTCCCGGAGAACTTCAGGGTACATAGAACCTGCGCCAATCAATCCTAATCCACCCGCTTGACTTACGGCAGAAGCCAATCGCCAACCACTACACCATACCATTCCGGCTTGTATTATTGGAAAGGAGATATCGAAAAGTCGAGACACTGGATTTAGATTTGGACTCATATTTTGGTAAAATAGAAAATCAAGATTATTTTAAAAATCGTCTTAAAAAACTCTAATTATTTTTAAAAGATTGGATATCATTTTAAGTTGTCCACAAGAATCAATTGAAAAAATTCGTTGTAATTCATTGGTTCACTGATGTTTAAGTGTACGTAGTCCTTCAATGTGGATAAGTGGCAAAATTTGTGGAATTCTTTTTGAGTTAAATTCCGTTACTTTCTAAGTGCTTGAATTATAATGGTTTTATGTGAATGTTAAGTAATCGTGTCCTAAAAACACCGTAAAATATTAACCGATATGCAATTAAAACTTTGTCGTTCTACCATCGCGGTCGTGGTAGTAATCTTGTGTTCTTTACAAGGTGTAAATGCCCAAAAAGCAATTGTCGTAAGATTTGATGCCCTTCAAAAAATAATAGACACGAAATCAGATCAGATCCAAGTCATTAATTTTTGGGCAACCTGGTGTGCACCTTGTGTAAAGGAGCTTCCACTCCTGGAAAAAATAAACGCACAAAAAAATCTAAATGCTAAGATTACGCTTGTTAACCTTGATTACGCCGACAAACTTGACAAGGTAAACGAGTTTGTGGTGCGAAAGAACATCCAATCGGACGTGTTGTTATTGGATGACCTTGATTATAACAGTTGGATTGACAAAGTAGATAAATCATGGAGCGGAGCTATACCGGCGACGCTCATTATCAATCCAAGAACAGGGAAAAGGAAGTTTGTGGAAAAGGAGCTAAAAGAAGGCGAACTCGAAAATTTGATTGCTTCGCTTAACTAGATACATCGTTGACCAACTAAAACCTTATGATAATGATGAAACATTTCGGACTTATTGGCCTAGTGGTGGTTTTGATTTCTGGCAAACCATTGAAGTATGAAATTGGGGACGCGGTGGCTGACTTCAGGTTAAAGAACGTGGACGGCAAAATGGTTGCTCTTTCTGATTACGCTAGTGCGAAAGGCGCGATCGTTATTTTTGACTGCAATACCTGTCCTTATTCCAGAGCTTATAATGACAGAATAATAGCGCTTAACAAGAAGTATTTAGAGAAGGGATTCCCTGTGATAACGATCAATCCCAATGATCCTCAAATGTCTCCGGGAGATTCTTATGAAGAGATGGTGTCGCAGGCAAAGCGCAAAAAATATGATTTCCCCTATCTCGTTGATGAGTCCCAGGCCGTGACAAGATCTTTTGGTGCGACCAACACACCTCACGTGTTTGTGTTGCAAAAGCAAGGAAATGATTTCAAAGTTGCTTACATCGGTACAATTGATAATAACAGCCGCGACGCTACAGCAGCCACAAAAAAATACGTGGAGGATGCCGTAGATGCGTTGCTAACCGGAAAAGCTGTGCCCACTCAAAATACCAAAGCCATCGGTTGTTCAATTAAATGGAAGAATTCTTAGTCGGTCTGTGACGTTAATTCGAGACGAACTTTAGACCGATGATCGAACCGATAAGGAGGGTGATAAAAAAGACTCTCCAAAAAAATGCTGGTTCATGGAAAATGAAGATGCCAACAATGGCAGTTCCCACTGCTCCAATTCCGGTCCATACTGCATATCCGGTGCCGAGTGGAATGGTTTGAACTGCTTTATTCAGCAAATAAAAACTTAAACTTATACTGATAAAAAAACCTGTGGACCACCACCGGTGAGTAAAGTTGTTAGAAAGCTTTAAACAAGTCGTAAAGGCCACCTCGAAGAGACCTGCACAAACCAGATACAACCACGCCATAGTTCAAGAAGTTAGTTGACGAAAAGTTAATGGAATTGGCCTATTTAGATCTCAAGAAGCTATAATATCAAACGAATGATGGCACGGAGGTTGCACTAATCAGGGTAAACAATCTCGGTATGAAAATGTTTGGGGCGGTGGCTTTGCTAATGATTAGCGCTAGTGTGTTAGCCTATGATTCAGGAATAGCGGTGCAAGTTGAGAAAGGCGCAACCATGCACGTCTATGTAAATGGAAAACTCTACAACAAACAACCTGGGCATTTTTTACGGGTTCGGAGTACACCGGGTCTATTCCACTTGGAGGTCAAAGTTTTGAATCCCTGGAACAAACAATGGTATGTAGTAAAAAGAGATGTAAGGGTGGAGAAGGGTTACGAATTTCAATACAAAATTGTATTTGTGAATCACCTCAAACCCGAGCTTCGCGAAGTCAAAAAGTATCCGACGTATTCAAAATTCTTTTTGAACAATAACCTATACAATAAACATCCGATCACGTGAGTTAGATTCTTCTTGATCGGCTAACCAGGACAACGATCAGGACGATAATTAGAATCGGAAAAATCTTCCAATGGAAAAATCCATTGAAGGGCCAGCTCCAGTCAAAAATCCATCCGAAAATTCCTCCAATCACGCCAAATATTGCTCCGAAAACGCCGGCGATCACACCTATGACCGCGCCAAAAACACCAGCAACTATTCCGAAAAGTCCGCCCGCAATACCAATCCAAATCGGAAAAGTGAAAACAATGACCAATACAATCAATAAAGTAGAACCAGAGCTTTTGGACTGCATAATTTTTTTTTCCGAAAGGATTACCAAAAATCATGCGGCTCGAAAAAACCTCATTTGATGTAAAAATTCAACGTTTTTATTTACGACGCTGTTGAAAAATGAACAGTTCTACTGTTGTAATCCGTACAATAAAAAAGGCCAGCCCTTAGATAGAACCGACCTTCTCAGTCTAGGTTAATAAACGTCGTTAGAAAGGGTATTCTCCTTTTTCTATAACATAGTTGGCGACTTTTCTTCTTGCCTCTTTTAAGTTGTAGGGATCAATCTTCGTAAATCGCTTTAAGCCCAAAAGCATTAGTCTCAATTCATCACCTTCTGCAAATGCTGTTATGGCTTGTTTGGCAGCGGATGCAGCTTTTTCAACCGCGTTGTGCAGATAGATGAACGCCATCTCTTTTTGGATTGCCGTGACTTGCTCACCCTGAAGGGCAATAAGTTTTTCAACGCGCAACAGGGTTGATTCAGCTACATAACATTCGATTAAAATGTCCGCGAGGTTCATGAGGACCTCTTGTTCCTCGGACAGCTTCATCATATATTTTTGCACAGCGGCACCTGCCACCATTAGCCCTGCCTTCTTCAAGTTTGACAACACTCTTTTCTCTTTACTAAAAATCCCTTCCTCTTCGGCTGCGCCAAAGTCAGGTATGGCGAGGAGCTCCTTCTGTACGGCCATCGCTGGGGTCATTAAATCAATGCTGCCTTTCATAGCTCTTTTGACCAGCATGTCCAGGGTGAGCATCCGGTTGATTTCATTCGTCCCTTCAAAAATTCGGTTTATCCGGGCGTCACGATATGCCCTATCCATTGGGCCTTCCGCTGAGTACCCCATACCACCATAGATTTGAACGCCCTCATCGACGACGAAGTCCAGAACTTCCGACCCATGAACTTTTAGGATAGCACATTCAATGGCAAATTCTTCCAGCGATTTCAATTTTGCTTTTGCTGGCTCGGTTCCAGCGCTTGCCAGCGCATTATAAGCATCATCAATATTTTGACCAGCGCGATAACATGCCGACTCGGATGCAAAAACCTTTGTAGCCATTTCAGCAAGTTTGTGCTTGATAGCGCCAAAGTTCGAAATAGATGTTCCAAATTGCTTGCGCTCTTTTGCATAGTTGGTGGCAACCGATATTGTTTTCTTGCAAGCGCCAACAGCGGCTACTCCAAGTTTAATCCGACCAACGTTCAAAATATTCACGGCTATCTTAAAACCATTTTCACGCTCGGATAACAAATTTTCAACAGGTACTTTACAATCATTAAAAAAAATCTGCCGGGTGGAAGATCCCTTGATTCCCATCTTGTGTTCTTCCTCATTCATGGTGATCCCACCAAAGGTTTTTTCTACGATGAACGCGCTAAGGTTTTTATCATTTTCAATTTTCGCAAAGACGATATATACATCAGCAAACCCACCATTTGTAATCCACATCTTCTGGCCCGTGACCAGATAAGCTTTACCATCCGGGGTGAGGGTAGCCTTCGTCTTGCCAGAATTAGCGTCCGAGCCGGAGTCTGGCTCCGTCAAACAGTAGGCAGCCTTCCATTCTCCACTAGCAAGTTTTGGAAGATATTTGTTCTTTTGATCTTCACTACCATAGTATAAAATGGGCAATGTACCGATACCTGTATGAGCCGATAATGCCACGGCTAACGAATGCCCTGCTCCAATGACTTCCGCTACGAGCATGGTCGTATTAAAGTCCATTCCAAATCCACCATATTCGGTGGGAACAGAAGTACCCAGCAATCCGAGTTCGCCAGCCTTATCAAGCAGTGATGGCATAAGGTTCGGATCTTTCATCGAATCAATTTCCTCGAGACGATTGAAAACTTCTTTGTCCAAAAAGTCCTTGCATTGCTGGCGAATCATTTTTTGCTCCTCGCTGAATTCTTCTGGTATAAAGATTTCGCTGGCCAGTGTTTCCCGGATTAAAAACTCCCCTCCACGTATTGCTTTCTGAGTTGCTACTGTTTTGCTCATAATATTGTTTTCAGTCTGATCTGCACTTTCGTGCCTTACATCTTAATTCTTAATTCAACAATTCATAAATCCCAGCGACCCCCTGTCCGCCGCCTACACACGCGGTTACCATCCCGTATTTTTTTCCGCTTCTCCTCAACTCATTAAACAACGTTAGCGATAAGCGCGCACCTGAGCTTCCTAACGGGTGACCAATAGCGATCGCGCCCCCATTTACATTTAATTTAGCAGGATCAATATTGAGTTCACGCACTACAGCCAGCGACTGGGCTGCAAATGCTTCATTAAGTTCGATCCGGTCCAGGTCAGCCAATTTCATTCCAGCGCGTTGCAAGGCTTTTGGAACTGCTGCTACCGGACCAATGCCCATGATTTTGGGATCCACTCCCGCAACGGCATAGCTAAGCATTCTTGCAATTGGTTTTACATTGAGCTGCTTCATCAATTTTTCAGACATGACCACAGCGAAAGCTGCGCCATCTGTCGTCGGCGAAGAATTTCCGGCTGTGACTGATCCCCCCTGCGCAAAAACGGGTTTCAGTTTTCCAAGAGCCTCAAGATTCGTATCAGGTCGTGGTCCTTCATCGGTGTCGACGACGAAGTCGCGTGATTTCTTTTTCCCGTTTTCATCAACATAGATTTCCTGGAGTTTAATGGGATGTATTTCTTCTTTGAATTTTCCCTCTTGCTGCGCTTTGATGGCCTTCATGTGAGATTCGTACGCAAATCTGTCCTGATCTTCCCGAGAGATCTTGTATTGTTTTGCAACTGCCTCCGCCGTAAGACCCATGCTCGTGTAGTACGAGGGGTTTTCTTTGGCAATTTTATAATTGAGCGCCGTCTTCCAACCCATAACGGGCACAAGGGACATTGATTCAGTCCCACCTGCGATGATACAGTCTGCCATCCCGGCCTGAATTTTAGCAGAGGCCAGGTGAATGGCTTCTACGCCTGATCCACAGTAACGGTTTATTACCATACCTGCGTTATCGATGCCCAATGCGGTAAGGGCGATCATCCTGCCCATTTGCATTCCCTGCTCTGCCTCCTGAACCGCATTACCAACAATTAAATCGTCGACCATTTTATTTTCGAGACCAGGCACTGATCTTACCAGTGCCTGTATCACCTCCGTTGCAAAATCATCCGGACGGGTGAATCGGAATCCCCCTCTTTTTGCCCGGGTATTTGCCGTACGTTTCGCCGCCACTACGTATGCATCCATAGTTAATTTCTTAAGGGTTTGCCACCTGTTAGAATTGACTGAATCCGTTCCAATGTTTTCTTTTCCCCCGTAAGCGAAACAAATGCTTCGCGCTCGAGGTCCAAAAGATATTGCTCACTTACTTCCTGCGGTGAGGTGAGGTCACCGCCACACATAACATTTGCTATTTTTAATGCAATTTTTTCATCATGATCCGAAATATAATTCCCCATTCGCATGCCGTATACCCCAGCCGTGAACAGCGCCAGTCCAGCCCTTCCCTGAACCTTAATGTTTTTTGACTGAACGGGCATGGTATAACCGCCTTCTGCCAACTCGAGCACGGCAGACTTAGCGTCTTTCAATTGGCGATCTTTATTGATGGAGATACGATCACCTTTTCTCAGCACTCCCATTTCCCTTGCTTCTTCGGCCGAAAGAGCGACTTTGGCCGTCGCGATATTCATAAATGCATTTTGTAACGCGTTAAGTTCAACGTCACCTTCTTCTAGCGATTCGCTGACGCGTTTTGTAAATTCTTTTGTGCCTCCTCCAGCGGGTATAAGGCCCACGCCTACTTCAACCAAGCCGACATAGGTTTCCGCAGCCGCCTGTACCAGGTCTCCATGCATAGTCATTTCACATCCCCCTCCCAACGTTCGACCTTGTGGGCAAACCACGACCGGTATACTGGAATAACGGATGCGCATTACCGAATTTTGAAATTGACGAACCATAAAATCAATTTCATCATATTCTTGTTCGATGGCATACATAAACACGAGCCCGAGATTTGCTCCCAGAGAAAAATCTGCGCCCTGATGACCGATTACTAATCCAGTATAATCCTTCTCGGCCAGTTCTATTGCCTTGTTCAAACCTTCAATAACCGGACTTCCGAGGGTATAGCTCTTACTATGCCATCCAAAATTTATGACGCCGTCTCCCAAATTTGTAATCTTTGACTCGGCATTTTTCCAGATCACTTTATCCGTTAGATTTTCAAGAATGATAAATTCTTCCTTGCCGGGGATGAGTTTATACGACTTTGAAGGAATGTCATAATATTTCCGCTGACCATTTTCTACTTTATAAAATGAGTTATTGCCGGCGCTGATCATTTCATAAACCCATTGATTGGGTTTTTTCCCCGCGGCTTCCATCGCTTTCAGACTTTTTTCTACACCTGCAGCATCCCACGTTTCAAAAGGTCCTAGCTCCCATCCAAAGCCAGCGCACACAGCATCATCAATCTTATAAAGTTCATCAGCGATTTCTGGGATCCGGTTCGATACGTAACTGAAAATCGAATAGAATGAATCCCTGTAAAATTCTCCTGCCTTATCAGTCCCCGCTAATAACACAGGAAAGCGCTGTCTCAGATTATCAATCGCTTTTGTGGATTCAAGCGTTGCAAATTTTGTTTTGGCCTTTGGCTTATACTCAAACGTGTTAAGGTCCAACGTAAGAATTTCAGTTTCTCCTTTAGCAGTTTTACTCTTTTTGTAAAATCCCTGCCCTGTTTTATCACCAAGCCATTTCTGTTGCTCCATCTTCAAAATCGGTGCTGGAACAACAAATCTCTCGCGTTCCTCATCCATTGGTAATGCCTGCTGAAGGTTGGAGGAAACTTTTATCATCGTATCGAGTCCCACCAAATCGGTTGTTCGGAAAGTCGCTGACTTTGGGCGTCCGATCACCGGACCTGTAAGCTTGTCGACTTCGTCAATATTCAGATCCAGTTTTTTCATGGAATCAAGAACTTTCATGATGCCATAAACTCCAATGCGATTGGCGATAAACGCGGGCGTGTCCTTGCATAACACTGTGGTCTTGCCCAGGAATAGGTCGCCATAGTGCATCAAAAATTTTACGGTTTCCGGATCCGTAAATGGGGTCGGTATTATTTCGAGGAGACGAAGGTACCGTGGAGGGTTGAAAAAGTGGGTCCCGCAAAAATTCTTTTTGAAATCATCGGTCCTGCCTTCGGCCATCAAATGAATAGGAATCCCAGAGGTATTTGAAGTTATTAATGTTCCAGGCTTTCTGTGCTTTTCAACTTCTTCATAGACTTTCTTTTTTACGTCTAAATTCTCTACGACAACTTCAATCGTCCAGTCGCAATCTTTAACCTTCGCTATGTCATCGGTGAAGTTGCCGAGCGTAATTCTGGGAATGAATTTTTTGCTGTACGAGGGCCCAGGGCTCGATTTGATCGATCTTTCGAAAGAAGTCTGGACAATCCTGTTTTTTACAGCTTTATTGTCCAACGATAGCCCCTTGGCCTTTTCTTCCTCCGTTAATTCTTTGGGGGCGATGTCCATGAGTAACACCTGGCAACCGATATTAGCAAAGTGACAAGCAATGGCAGAACCCATTACTCCGGAACCAAGAACAGCTACTTTACGAATTGAACGTTTCATAAGAAATTAGTCCTGAAGAATCTTTTAATTTTTGCCTGCCTTAATTTTAAACATCGAAGGATCAAACTTTTCATTCGTCGCCAACTGATTAATTTCGTTTATCACTTCAAAAAAGACCTTCAACTTGCTTTCTGATATCAATTCGCGAACTCGATTGTTAAATAGCAACACCGAGGCTCTGGAGAGTTCCTTTTTCTTTTTTCCTAGATCGGTCAGATAAATCCTAACAGATCGTTTATCAATCGGGTCAGGGTGGCGGTAGATAAGCTTTTTTTCTTCCATGGTCTTGAGCATTCGCGTCAGACTTCTGGCCTCAAGGCCCATTAATGGTGCTATCTTCGTGGCTGGGGTGCCCTCTTCAGAATGAATATTCAACAACACAAAACCAATTGACGTGGTTACGTCATATTTGCTTGCCTGCTGATTATACATGCGGGCAATAGCGTGCCATGCGGATTTAATGTTGTGGTCTACAGTCTCTTCTCTACGCATAGGGAGAGCGAAGGTAAAAAAATTTTGTTATGCATGCATACCATGGGTTTGTATTTTTGTGGTGAAATTCTCTGTATTGAGCTTTTATGACGCTAATTGACCTTCAAAACAGCTATCCAAAACCAGGAAGGGTTGCAAACCTGTTCGTAAGGCCAGCCCGCGTGGAAGCTGTGAGGGTATTGGACACCGTTATCGCCTTAACGGATGTTGGCCTGGAAGGCGACCATTATCAAAATCACGGCGGAAGTCGGCAGGTAACCTTGATACAGGCCGAACACCTGGAGGTTCTCGCATCTTTGTTGGGATTAAACAAGATCGCGCCGGAACTTACGCGACGAAACATAGTAGTTCGGGACATAAATTTGGTATCCTTAAAAGGAAAGCGGTTTCAAGTTGGTCAGGCGCTGCTGGAATATTCGGGTGAATGTCATCCGTGTTCCCGAATGGAAAATAATTTCGGGCCGGGTGCCTATAATGCGATGCGTGGACACGGCGGAATAACCGCCAAGGTCGTCACTGGTGGAATTATCAAGCTCGGGGATTTTGTGACTCCTGAGCAGACAAACGTTGGGAGTGCTCAGTCATGAACATTTGATTTGTGCGTTGCGTGTTACCTCTTATCCAAAAATCAGATGATTATTACTTTTCAAAACTGAACTTGCTTCATGCAAAAATATTTTCTGGTTGGGGTTGCTCTTTTTTTCTGCCTTGGCTTGCGGGCGCAGAAGAAAAATGATGCGTTCCAGCTGTCGATAAAATCAGCAACATCACCAATTAACATTGATGGGATCATGGATGAGACCTCCTGGCTCGAAGCAAATGTTGCATCCGATTTTTTTATGGTTCTGCCCATGGATACAAGCATGGCGAAAGTTAAGACCGAGGTTCGAATGACCTATGATGATCAAAATTTGTATCTCATTGCTACTTGTTTTCATCTGTTGCCCGGTAGATACTTCGTTGAGTCGTTACGGCGGGATTTCGCTTTTGGAAAAAATGACAACTTCCTGTTGTTCATGGATACCTTCGATGATCAAACGAACGGATTTTCGTTTGGGGCCAATGCTGCTGGGGCACAGTGGGACGGATTAATGTACGAAGGGGGCAAGGTTGATTTAAGTTGGGACAACAAATGGACTTCCGTGGTAAAAAAGGATGATGATAAATGGGTCTTTGAGGCTTCGATTCCGTTTAAAACGATTCGATATAAAAAGGGTATTACAAAATGGGGTATTAATTTTAGCCGCCTGGATCTTAAGACTACTGAAAAATCAAGTTGGGCTCCCGTGCCACGTCAGTTCCCAACGGCCTCCCTAGCCTACACCGGAATTTTGGTTTGGGATCAGCCACCGCCACAAGCCGGATCAAACATTTCTGTCATTCCGTATGTACTTGGAGGTTCATCAAAAAATTACGAAAAGGACACCCCCACAACCTACAAAAAAGAAATTGGTGTCGATGCAAAGATCGCCGTTAGCTCATCCTTGAATCTGGATCTGACCATCAATCCGGATTTTTCACAAGTGGAGGTTGACCGCCAGGTAACAAATCTCGATCGTTTCGAATTATTTTTCCCCGAGCGAAGGCAATTCTTTCTGGAGAATGGAGACCTTTTCGCAAATTTCGGTTATACTACCATTCGTCCTTTTTTTTCTCGTCGAATTGGATTGGGCACACCAATTGAGTATGGTGTGCGTTTCAGCGGCAAACTGGATAAGAACTGGAGAATCGGCGCCATGAATATGCAAACTGGCAAAGTGCCGGAAACTGATTTGCCTCGTCAGAACTTTGCCGTGTTTGCTTTGCAACGAAGAGTTTTTTCACGCTCCAACGTTGGGGTGATTTTCATTGACAAAGAATCCATGAACTATACGCCCAGCGAAGATCCTACCCTTCCAGTGTATTCAGCGTTCAATAGGAATTTGGGGCTCGAGTATAATCTTGCTTCGTCCAACAATTTGTGGACAGGAAAAGCTTTGCTATTAAAGTCCTTCAGTCCAGAGAAAAAAGAAAAAGAATTCACGCACGCGGCCAATTTGCAATATGCGAGTCGGCGGTTAACTGTAAGCTGGCAACATGAATATGTCGGCGAAAATTACACTGCCGAAGTCGGATACGTGCCGAGGAAAAATTTCATAAGGTTCTATCCACAATTGGCGTATCTATTTTTCCCCAAAGGAAAAACGGTGTTGAGTCATGGCCCCAAAGTAAGTTCAACGTACTACTTCAATGACACCTTTCACCAAACGGACAATGAAAGTATTTTTGCTTACACCGTTACGTCTCGAAAGCAAAGTATCTTAACCGTGTGGATCGCGCATAACTACGTACAATTGCTTCAGCCTTTTGATCCCACAAATTCGGGTCTTGATTCATTAGAAGTGGGAACAGAACATAGATGGAATTCCTTTGGGACTGATTTCTTTTCGAAACCACAGAGCATCTTTACCTATTCGTTCTCCACCCGATATGGAGGATACTACGCTGATGGGACTCGTCTAAATCTTAGTGGAGAAGTGGGTTATCGATTTCAACCGTATTTAAGTTTTGCATTAAGTTTCAATTATAATGACATCCGGCTACCCAGTCCGTGGAACCACAAAACATTTTGGTTGATTGGTCCTCGTATCGATGTGACGATGACCAACAAATTGTTCTTTACTGCTTTCGCCCAATACAATGAGCAACTCGACAACGTTAACTTAAATACTCGTCTTCAATGGCGTTATAAACCCGCATCTGATTTGTTTATTGTTTACACGGATAATTATTTTCCGGAAAATTTTGGTGTTAAGACCCGGGCACTTGTGGTGAAGCTTACTTACTGGTGGAATATTTGAGGTGTCCGAAAGATTACATTTGAGGTTGCTCTTGCCCATTAAAATCGCCACGTAATGATCTGAATCTTTTACGCGCTTCGGCGGCATATACACTTCCGGGATACTTATTCAGAAACTCACGATAAATTTCCATTGCCTTTTCTTTTTGGCCCAGTTGTCGTTCATAAATTTCTCCTTGCAAGAAGTAGGCATCATCCGCTAAAATATCATCGCCAAAATCCTGAATGATTTTTTGCAGGAGGTCGATCGATTTTTCAAATTCCCCTTGACGCATTCTTATGTTTGCTTCTAGCCAGTACACGTCGTCCAATATTGTTTGATTTGAAATGCTGGTAAGAGAATCATTCGATGAGTTTTTTACCTTGCCTTCCTTTAGCATCTGAATCTGCTTAAGAGCCTGCTCATTCTTGTTTTGATAAAGCAACAATTCTATCGAAGCGTACTGTTTCAGGGCCTCGCCCACAGAGTCAAAAGCAATATTTTCTTTTATGCGCATGCTTAGATCCAGAGCATCGTTCGCGATTTCCCGGGTTGTCGCTTGTTTTAGAATATCGAGGTGTTCCTGCGCTAACCGAAAATCCCCCTTGTAGTAAGAGAGCTTTGCATTCTTCAATTTTGCTTCGTAACCAATTGGATTTTCTTTCTGGACCTTCTCGACTTGTGAATAAAGTAAAGTTGATTCCCAGGATTCGCCCTTGAGAAGATAAATATCTCCTAAATCCAGTTTAGCTTTCGACTTTAGGTGCAGCGATGTTCTGGGATTTGTTAGAAGTTTATTTATTATTTGGATTGCTGAATCTTTCTGATCAAGGTAGTTTGCAAAAAGCAACGCTTCGCTTCTAGCGGCCTCCAGGGAGTTGACATTGTCGGGATATTGTTTTATGAAATCTCTGTAATCGGAAATAAGAATGTTAACTGAATCCTTATTAACCGGAAATGTTTTTTTTACGCGTGCTTCGCGTGTGCGGATCAGACCCAACCGCGCTAAGAGGTACGTTTGGGTGTTCGGAAATTCGCGAATAACATAACGGTAAATTCTTAGTGCGTTGTCGTAGTCTTCATTATCGAGTGCGACCCGGGCGACCTCCATTGATTTTTCTCCTTCTCGTTTGTATCGCTTGTCATACGCCCGAGCCTGAATAAAGGATGCATAGAAATTCTTCTGTTGCATCGTTACCCAGATCAATAAGTCTGAATAAACTTCAATATCAGGTTGAGCTTGAATTTTATCGTAGAGAAGCTTTTCAAGACTTTCCAACTCTTCTGGCTTGGTGAGCAAAGCTTGCATTACGTTTTTAACGTACTGAATATTTGCCGAACTCTGCGTGACGTAGCTTAAATACTCCTGGACCATTTTGTCCTGATTTCCTTTGATCCGATGAAGCATCGCTAGTTCCAAACAAAATAAATATGGATTGCCCAGGGCTTGGCGGCTTTCTGTTAGTGCCTGAATTCCATAATCGACCAATGAGCGAGACATAAAAAAATCGGACATCATCTTTATGCGCTGAACGTTGTTCTTGTTTTCGGATATCAAATCTTTGTAGTATTTGTCCGCTTTAGAAAGTTCACCGGAACGCACATAGATCAGCCCCAAATCTAAATTGTATTGAATGTTGAGTGGATCACGTTTCGAAAGTCTTTGTAAAAATTTATGCGCGTCTTCATAGGCGCTTACATCAAGCAGCAGATTGAAGTAATTGTTATAAATGTACGGATGATTAACTTCTTGTTTCGAAAGATCTTTGTAAAGTTCGAGCGCTTTTTTCTTATCACCTTTTAAAAGGTATTCATTAGCAAGTTGAATCTCATCCTGATTTTGACCATGAGCCAACGTTACAAAACATAAAAGGAAAAGGGTTATCCGCATTTAGTCAAAGTAATTATTCTTATATATTATATATTTTTATTAATATAGTTAACAATGTTGAAATGTGGACTAATTTATCTGTTGAAGGGTGTATAATTCCTGTGGATATCTATGTAATGTTAAGTAACTGTTGTTCATATTGTTTGAGAGTTTTCAACACGGTAAGACGGGTGTGGATAGTTAGCGTGTGGACGAAATCGATTGTGCGTGCTTGTGAGTAAGGTTGGAGTTATGAACAGGATTTTCTCATGGGAGTAGTATACCGGGAAATAACCAGTTGTTTTATTTTAGTTACTTAAGATATCCACACGTTGTCAGTGCTTTATCAACAATGGCCCCAACTCCCAATTTGCTTTGAGATTTACGAATGGAACGCCTTTCTCGTTTTTATAGAATATGATGGGTTCAGGTTCTTGGCGAAGATAGAAATTGCCAGGACTCCATTTGCCATCGTTGTTCTTATCTATGACTAAACGTATTTGATAGTCTGCAGGTTTAAGATCTTCGAAATTGAATTTTTTGGTGTTGCGTTTGATGTCTAGTAGCTGGAAATCTTTGGTTAATAGTTCAACAAAAAAGTTGGTTGCTTTAGTCTGAATTTCGACGAGTATTATGCCGGTATCCTCTAATTTCGATGGCGGTAATCGTTCGGACATTTTTTTAGAGCTGTCAAGTTCGATACTAATAAAAGCTCCCTTACCAAGATATAGTTGGTTGTCGACAGACGATTTTATTGGAGCTTTCCCGGGAGGTGTTTTTTGCGGCCGTTTCGGTGGGCCAGCGGCCGTTTCGGGGGAGGGATCTTTTGGGAGAAGATTTTTATCAAAGGATTTTTCTAACGTGAGAAGGTTACGAAGACTATCCCAGCGGAGATCTTGTTTTGTAAATGAAATGCGTTGCGTTGAGTCAATACTATAAAAAATGCTATCAAAGTTCACCTGGAGGA
>Ga0111538_10006056_pt1 | contig 16428 bp, 14 predicted proteins | sample SoiMethybrSBSTD1_FD_79669 | JGI IMG/M metagenome (GOLD analysis project Ga0111538, IMG submission 79669) | Bulk soil microbial communities from a Populus tree surrounding site in Tennessee, USA - Soil MetaG P. TD hybrid SBSTD1 (version 2)... | ecosystem: Environmental > Terrestrial > Soil >...
ACGCCTTCGATTACGTGATCCTCTCACAGACCATCCAGGCGACGCGCCAGCCGCGCGCGGTGCTCGAGAACATGTTGCGCATCGGCCGGCGGGCCATCGTCTCGTTCCCGAACTTCGGCCACTGGCAGGTGCGGGCGCAGCTGCTGTTCACGGGGCGGATGCCCGTGACCGAGAACCTGCCCGACGCCTGGTACGTCAGCCCCAACGCGCACCTGTGCACAATCAAGGATTTCGCCAACCTGTGCCGGGTGATCGACGCACGGGTGGAACGTTCGGTGGCCTTCAACGCCTGGGGCCGGCGGCTCGGCACCTGGGTGCCCCTCACCATGCATAACCTGCTGGGCGAGAAGGCCGTCTTCATGCTGACACGCTCGCAGCCCTACTGACGGGATATTCGATCCGGCCACGGTTCTCGCCATGGCAGATCGACTCCTGTAGCCTTACCGGCACAGCAAGGAGGGGAGCAATGCCGATAGGACGCGTACTCGCAGTCTCTCTGTGCCTCGCGGCAGGCCTGGTCACGCATGCGCTGGCCTCTGACAACCCTTCTTCCTCTCAGCCCCCGCAGCCACTGGCGACAGGGTCGACGGCCCCCATCGACGCAGGGCTCGGACCGGAGCTGGCGGCGAAGCTCGGTGACGGCGCGCAGGCGGCAGCGGACCGCGAGGATCGCGCGGCCCTCGCCAAGTTCTACGCCGCGCGCCAGAACGAGCCCGTGTGGGTCGGCGCCTCCGGGCTGACACCTCAGGCGCGGGCCGCCATCGCGGAAATCCGGCGCGCCGATGCATGGGGATTGGAGGCTTCCGCATTCAAGCTGCCGGCGCTGCCCGCGAGCGCAGAGCCCTCGCGCGCCGACAGGGCGGATGCGGAGATCGCGCTGAGCCTCGCCATCCTGAAATACGCACGCCATGCCCGCGGCAGCCGCGCCGACCCGGCAACGCTGAGCAAGCATCTCGACCGCAAGCTCCCCCTGCTCGAGCCCGGCGAGGTCATCGCTGCGGCGGCGAAGGCCGAGGAGCCTGATGCTTTCCTGCGCTTCCTGCACCCCAAACACCCCCAGTTCGAAGCGCTGCGGCAGGTCTACCTCAAGCTGAAGGCCGGCCAGAAAGTCGCCTCCGAAGGCGAGAGCCCGGCCGCCGACGACAAGAAGGCCGGCAAGGCCAAGGCACCACCAGCCTCGACCCCGGCCAGTGCGCGCAGGGTGCTGGTCAACATGGAAGAGTGGCGCTGGATGCCGGAGCAGCTCGGTGACTTCTACGTCTGGGTCAACGTCCCCGAGTTCACCCTGCGCGTTGTCAAGGACGGCGAGGTGATCCACACCGAGCGCGTGATCGTCGGCAAGCAGGACACGCCGACGCCGGTCTTTTCCCAGGACATGGAGCAAGTGATCTTCCATCCCTTCTGGGGCGTGCCGGACTCGATCAAGCGGGCCGACATCCTGCCGAGCCTCGCGCGCGGCAGCACACGCGTGCTCTCGCGCTACAACCTGCGCCTGCAGCGCGGCGGACGCGACGTCGATCCGGAGTCGGTCGACTGGTCGAGCGCCGACATCCGCAACTTCCACGTCTATCAGCCGCCGGGCAACGGCAACGTGCTGGGGGTGGTGAAGTTCCGCTTCCCCAACAAGCACGACGTCTACATGCACGATACGCCGACCAAGAACCTCTTCAACGCGCCCGTGCGCACGTTCAGCCACGGCTGCATGCGGGTTCGCGATCCGCAGAAGCTGGCCGAGCTGCTGCTGGCGGAGGAGAAGGGGTGGCCCGCGTCGCGTGTCGCCAGCGCCATGGCGCCGGGCGGAGCGCAGAACAGCCAGATCAACCTCACCCGCAAGGTCCCGGTCCACGTGACCTATTTCACAGCCGTGGCCGCGGACGACGGCAAGCTCAAGGTGTACCCGGACATCTACGACCACGAGAGCAAGATTGCCCTGGGCATCGAGGGCAAAGCGCACCTGATCCCACGCTGGAAGGAGGACCGGCAGCCTGCCCAGGCCGAAGTCATCGGCCGGCTGTCGGAGAGCATCAACGACATCCCCAGCAAGAAGGATTGGTCGAGGCGCGTGCTCGAGCCCTTTGGGAATTATTGACGATCGGCAGGGAATAGTGGTGTGCGGAGCACTGCCCACCCCACGCAACCTGTCCTGCCGCGATGTTGCCGCAGTGACGTGTTGAATATTGTTCGGGGTTCTTCAATGGGTTGATTGCTCGAGACCGCGCCGAACGGGGCACGTCGGGCACATGAGTCCGGGGACAGGTTGCCGATCGAGGCCCGAGGCGCATCAGACGCTTGCGGTCCGGCCGGCGACAATAGATGAGGGAACGAGCTTGCCAGCGCGCAGCAGGCGTTTGGCCTTATGGGTTGCGGTGTGCGCTCTTGCCCTCGCCGGCGGCGCCACCACCATTACGGCCAATTCCACCCGCGACCGAACCATCTCCTTCTACAGCGTCAACACCAAGGAGACGCTGACCGTCCAGTACATGAAGAACGGCAAGCGCATCCCCGAGGCGATGCAGAAGATCAACTGGATCCTGCGCGACTGGCGCAAGGACGAGCCGACGGAGATGGATCCCGACCTGATCGACCTCGTCTGGGAGATTCACAACGAGCTGGGCTCGCAAGAGCCCATCAACATCATCTCGGGCTACCGTTCCCGCGGCACCAACGACCTGCTCCGCCGCACGGTCGGCGGCCAGGCCAGCCAGAGCCGCCACATCCTCGGCAAGGCCATGGATGTCACCTTCCCGGATGTGCCGGTGAAGCGGCTGCGCTATTCGGCGCTGATCCGCGAACGTGGCGGCGTCGGCTACTACCCGACCTCGGCGACGCCGTTCGTGCACCTCGACACCGACCGCGTGCGCGCCTGGCCGCGACTGCCGCGCCAGGAGCTGGCGCTGCTGTTTCCCAACGGGCGCACCGAGCATGCGCCGGCCGATGGGGGAAGTCTCACGGCGGAAGACTCGCGCCGGGCGCGCGCGAGCAATTCTGAGCTTGCCGTGGAGATTGCCGAGTTCCACACGCTGCGCTCGCAGCCGAAGCCGTCGATGCAGGTGGCCTCGCTGGCGCCCTCGCTGCCGCAGCTGCTGGCCGCGCCGCGGCTGGTCGAGCGGCCAGTCTCCGCCGGCACGCGGGTTACAGAGCAGGAGCGGGCAAGGCTGGCCGCGCTGTCCGCAGCCCCGCCGCAGCTCGTCATCGGCCCCGCACCGGCCCGGCGTGCTAGGCCGGCAAGCGAGGGCGAAGTCGTGCGCTGGGGCGAGATGCGGGTGGCCTCCGCCGAGCCGGCATCGGGTGGCGAGGCGAACGGCCGCAAGAACGGCAGGCTGCTCGGCGGCGAGACGTTCGTGCCGGCACCTGCCTACGACGAGGAGCACCCGGAAGAGCTCTCCTACCGCCCATTCCCGATCGCGCCGTTCCTGACGGCCACGGCCTCGGCCGATGATCCGGCACTGGCGCGCATGGTGCACCCCGACCTCAACAAGGTGCTCGAGATGCTGGACCAGTACACGAGCGCACAGCCGATGCGTCTGCGGCCCGGGGCGCAGACCGCCCGACTGATGTGGGCGCAGGAATTCAGGGGCGAGGCCATCGATCTGTCGAGCCTGATCGACCTCGGCGCGTCGCGGGCGGGAGAAAGCCCCTCCGGCCGTCGCATACTGACGCAGCGGCAGTAGCTGAGAAAAGCAGAGGACGCAGAGCCGTTGGCCCTGCGTCCCGAACGTCTGGCGCCCGCTTGTCCGTGCGGCGCGGACTGGCGCCGTCCTCAGGCCTGCGGCTGCGGGCCGGGCTCCTGGGCGGGGCCCGAGGTCGGGCCCGTACCGCCCTGGCGATTGCGCCGCTCGCGCATGAAGTCGTCGAACTCGGCCCGGTCCTTGGCGGCGCGCAACCGCTCCAGGAACTCGCGAAACTCGGTCGCCTCCTCCTCGAGACGGCGCAGGGCCTCCTCGCGGTACTCGTCGAAGGCGTGGTTGCCGCTGGGGCGCAGCCCGTGATCGCGATGTCCGCGCCAGTGCTCCATCCGCTGTTCCCAGCGCTCGCGCTTGCGCTCCCAGCGCTCGGCCGCGCGGTTCACCCGGTCGGTCGCACGCTGCCGCCAGCCCTCGATGTCGTTACGCGTCCCATGCCATCCGCATCCCATCCGTCCGCTCCATATGATGTAGGCCAAGATTGCCAGCCCGAGGGGCCAGAACACGATGAAGCCGAGCACCATCAAGGCGATCCATGCCGGCCTGCCGATGTCGTCTATGCGTGCCACGACTTGGTACATTGCCAGTCTACCTCCGAGGGGTTACCCGCTATGTCAATGTTTATAACATTTACATAGCAAGGCGTGCGGCTTCGTCAAGGGGTAGGAGCCAAGGAGTTTGCGTTGCCCTTGCAGATGGGGTGCAAGGGCAGGATTGGAAGCCCCGACCCGGCAAGCGGCGCCGGCGGCAGGCCGGTGTCCGCTGGACCACTGGAGGCTCTTTCACGTCGGCAGTTTGGAAGAGTGCGGAAAGTCCTCCGAGCGCCGAGCCGCGACCTCCACGGCACGCATGGCGGCCAGCGCCACGTGCTCCTGCCAGGGCGCGGCCGCAATCTGTACGCCGACCGGCAAACCGGCGCTGTTGAGCTCGCAGATCCGGGCCATCTTTTCCACGATGTCGCGCGATGGCGGCCGCTCTGTTTCCTCGCCGGCGCGCACACGCGTCACGGGCACCACACCCGCGGGATAGCCCAACACATTGTAGAGCAGGGTGTTGACGCCGGCCGTGCCGAGCTCGGTGGTGGCACCGTGGGGAAAAGCGGGCAACGCGCACGCGGGGCCCAGGATGCAGTCGAGCCCGCCTCCCGGCGCCGCCGCCATTGCCGCGGCGAAATCCAGCCGATACCGCAGCAGCCGGTCGCAGAGCCGCCAATAGTCGACGGTCCGCGTGTTGCCGAGCGCCGCGATGTTTCGAAGGAGCGCCCTCTGTCCTGTCGACCGCAACAGAACGGCGAGCAGTGACAGGGTGGCGCGAGATCGTCCGACCACTGCGCGCAGGGTCTTGACCGTCCTGTGCGCGGGATCGCGGCCGAGCATCTCCTTGAGCAGCGCACCTCCATCGGCCGTGAAGATCGCCATGGCCAGGTGGTAGGCCTCCGGCAAGCGGGGCGGCGTCCACTCGATGATGCCCGCGCCCACGGCTTGCAGGGCGCTTGCCGCCTCTCTCACCGCGCGCCGCACGGCCGGCGAGGAGTCCATGACGCCATCGTCGGCATAGACGCCGATGCGCAGCTTGGCGACGTCGACGGCATTGATGTCGCCGAGCGGCAGCACGGGTCCCAGGCTGCCGCCGGGACCTGGATCGATGATGCGCATGCCGAGGGCGAGATCGTCCACCGTGCGGGCGAGCACGCCGACCTGGCTTGCTATCTCGCGCTGGCCGAGCGGCAGATTAAGTCCTGCGTAGTCGGGACAGCGGCCGGCCGTCGGCTTGAGACCGGCTATGCCGCAGAACGTGGCGGGATAGCGCACGCTGCCGCCGATGTCGGTGCCGAGCCCCATGGGTGCGCCGCCGGCGGCAATGATGGCGCCCTCCCCGCCCGAGGAACCGCCGCAGGTGCGCTCCGGGTTCCACGGGTTGACCGTGCGCCCGTAGAGGGGGTTGTCGGACTCCGCGTAGATCAGGAGCTGGGCGACATTGGTCTTGCCGAGAACGATGGCTCCGGCCTGCCGCAGCCGCGCGACGTGCATTTCGTCCGCAGCGGCAATGCTGTTCGCCCGGGAGGGCAGTCCGAAGGTCGAGGGAAGGGCCGCAACGTCGATGCAGTCCTTGATCGTCACGGGCACGCCGGCGAGCGGCGGCAGCGCCTCGCCGGCAAGCCGTCGCCGGTCGATCTCGCGTGCCTCGCTCCGCGCCGCGTCGTAGCGCTTGACGACCACCGCGTTGAGGTGCGGGTTCACGTCCTCGATGCGCGCGATGTGGGCCTCGACAACCTCCAGAGCGGACATCTCGCCGGCACGCACGAGCTCGGCAATGCGCGCGGCCGAAAGCTGCCACACATGCTCGGCACTGGCGGTTGCGACGGGATGGGGCGAGTCGGAGAAGCCGGGGCGGGCAGCAACGGTCATCGACTGGTCTCCAGAGCTTCATTGCCGGGCAGGCTGAAGACCGAGAGGCCATGACTTGGCCTACGCGCCGCCAAACACCCGAAGCCTGGCTCGTTAATTACCGAGCCGACCTAAACCCACCACGCCCGCGCCCCGCCGATGCTAGCAGTTGCCGTGGACGGCGCCAGTTGGTTCTGTCGGCGAGGACCAGCCACGCGGCAGCGAACGCGGAGAGCGCGTCGGGGTCGCGACAATTGCGTCCGCCGCAGTCCGAGGCTTACAAATGTGGCTCCCAAGGCCGCAAGCGAGACCGATGCCCATGGATGCGAACAAGGTCCTCAACTGGAAATTCCCTGAGATCGAGCACGCCTATACCGAGAAGGACACGATCCTCTATGCGCTGGGTCTCGGCTGCGGGGCGGATCCGAGCGAGCCGGACGACCTCAAGTACGTCTACGAGAAGGGCCTCGCTGCGCTGCCGACGATGGCGGTGGTTCTGGCCTCGCCTGGCAACTGGCTCGGCAGCAAGGAGTCGACCGTGGACTACACCAAGGTGCTGCACGGCGAGCAGTACCTGACGCTGCACCGGCCGCTGCCGCCATCGGGCACGGTGGTGGGCCGCGGCCGCATCGCCGACCTGCTGGACAAGGGCAAGGAGAAGGGCGCCGTGCTCTACGCCGAGCGCACGCTCATCGACAAGGCCAGCGGAGAGCCGATCGCAACGCTGACGTCGGCTGCGATGCTGCGCGGCGACGGCGGCTTCGGCGGCAAGTCGGGGCCGCAGCCCGAGCCGCACAAGCTCCCCGAAAGCGCGCCGACGAAGCAGGTCGATATCAAGACCTATCCGAATTCGGCTCTCATCTATCGGCTCTCGGGCGACTGGAACCCGCTGCACGCCGATCCGAAGGTCGCGGCCGCGGGCGGCTTCAAGACGCCGATCCTGCACGGGCTGTGCACCTACGGCACTGCCGGACGCGCGCTGATCAAGGCGTGCTGTGATGGCGACCCAGCTCGCCTCAGGAGCATGCAAGTACGCTTCTCCGCGCCCGTGCTGCCCGGTGAAACCATCCGCACGCAGATGTGGCAGGAGGGCAACCGTGTGTCGTTCCGCGCGCGTGTCGTGGAGCGCGACGTGGTGGTGCTCAACAACGGCCTGGCAACGGTGAGCTGAGCGGCCGATTGCACCGCGGTGATTTCCACAGGCGCTGAGGAAAAACCCGACGCGTTGCCATCGTGCACGGCCGCCGCGGGCAAAGACTTGCACGCACAAGCGCGCATGCATCTCGGGCTGCGCCCGAGCACTAAAGTGCTGGGCTCACTCGATTTATGTTGAAGAGCCCGGCGCCGCTGCTGCCTAGGCTTGCAGATGCCGCCCGACTCGTAAACAAGTGGTCAACAAAAGGTTGCGGCTTGAGTACGGGAAGCGGGGGCGTCGACAATGAAGCGTGAAACGGGCGGGCCGTATCTCAGCGCGGTGTTTGTCGACTACGACAACATCTATCTTTCGTTGAGGCGCAAGAGCGAGGAGGCCGCAAAGCGGTTCGCCAAGGACGCCAGCGTCTGGCTGCGCGGGATCGAGTCGGGCCGCCTTATCACGCCCACCAACGCACCCTCGAACGACGTCCGGCGCCGCATGGTGATGAACCGGTGCTATGGCAATCCGGTGCCGCGGCGCAATCCGAACGACAACTCCACCGACATGAACTCCTTCCCGTTCGTGCGCCACCATTTCCTGCGCGCCGGCTTCGAGGTGATCGACTGCCCGCCGCTGACCGCCCAGCTCAAGAACTCTTCCGACATTCGCATGGTCATGGATGTCCGCGACTACCTCACGCACGAGACCTACTTCGACGAGTTCGTCATCCTCTCCGGCGATGCCGACTTCACGCCGGTGCTGCACCGGCTGCGTGCGCACGCGCGCCGCACCGTGATCTTCGCCAACGACTTCACCGCCGCCCCCTACACAGCCATCAGCGACGGCGAAGTGCGCGAGGCGGATCTCATTGCGCTCATCCTCAACGGCGAGGCGATCGGCGACCGGCCGTCCGCCATGCCCCTCGCCGGCACCGGCGATCCGCGGCGCGAGATCCTGGCCGAGGTGGCCACAGCCGTACGCGCGGCGCCGGGACCCGTGCCGCTCGAGGTTCTGGCCGAGCGGGCGCAGCGGGTGCTGGGCCATGAGAGGACCGTTGGCACGCGGTGGGCGGGAGCGGGCTCCTTCCGCGAGCTGCTGCGCCAGCAGCTGCCGGCCGAGATCAAGCTGACGGCCGAGCCGCCTTACCTCGCCTTCGACCCGCGGCGCCACGGCGACGACATCAGGACCACTGCGCTGCAAAGCCGAGAGGCCGCACCCAAACCCGGCTTGACCGGGTCCGGCTTCGAACCGGCCGCCCTTACGCCGGCAGCCCTGCACCAGGCCCTCCCCCTGAGCTCGCTGCCGCCGACGCGGCCAGCTCCCGGCATCACCCCGGCGGCAAACCGCATAGCAGCTTCAGCCGCGCCGGCAGCAGCCATGCCGGCCGCCGCTCCGGCGAACGCCGCGCCATCGATCCAGCAGTCGATCACGCGCATCCAGGATGCCTGCCAAGCCCCTCCCTTGGCACCGCACGAGTACCGCCTGCTGTTCGAGGTGATGGCCAAGGAGATCAGCGAAAACGACCTGATCAGCGCTCAGACGCTCGCCAACATCACTCAGCGTGCGCAGGAACACGGCCTGGAGGTGCAGCGCGACGACGTGCGCTTCGTACTCGAGGTGGTGAGCGAGGCCGATCCCTGGTTCGAGCAGGGCGCGTCCGCGAACCTGTTCGCAGGCCGCTTCCGCAACTTCGTAGTCGCGCGCTGCCGCGGCCAGGGCATCAACCTGTCGGTCGACGAGCTCGATCTGATCGAAGCCTGGTTTGCCGGCGGCTCGCTGCCGGCAAACCAGGCGCAGCCTGCGCGCAGCACGCCCGCCGCGTCCTATACCGCGGAGCCCGCGAGTGCAGGGCCTGCACATCCGCCGCCGCATGCATCCGCAGCGCAGCAGGCGCAGGGCTCGGCGCCGGCGGGGCCCCGCTGGTGGTCCTCGGCCGACGCACGGGCGCAGGCCGCGAGCAAGGGCGCCGCCGCCCCCTCGTCGTTCTCGGCGCATGGTGAAGGCGACGATTTCCCGAGGATCATGCGCACCCGTTGACGCAACCTGATATCGAAATCTAGGCAATTGGTTCTTCGCGGGGCGTCATGCCCGTGTAGACGGGCATCCATGCCAGCTGCTTGCGGGGAGTCCCGAGACTCCCACGGATGACGAACCAATCAGCCGGGGTCCGTATCAGAGTGGCAGCGCCCCAGGCCGTCTATCGGCCGGGGACATAGCGGCGGGAAATCTCCTTCGCGTCGTCGAACGACGCCTCGAAGATCGGGGCCGCGAGCGTCGCCTGCACGTGCAGGATGTCGGTGCCGATGTTGCGGAAGCCGTGCTTGCGCCCTGCTGGCACGAGGATCGACTGGCCGGCCGTCAGCTTGGTACGCTCGTCCTCGATCCACATCTCCGCATGGCCCGCAAACACCGTCAGGATCTCCTCGACCGCATGCAGGTGCGTCGGCGCACCTTTGCCTGGGTCGCACCACTGCTGGAAAACGCACAGCTGAACCGCCCCGGTGAGGGCCGACACCTGCATGCGCGTCGTCACGCCGGGGCGCCACTCCTCTTTCGACTGGCGTTCGTGATCGATGATCTGCATGGCATCCCTTCCCCGTTCTTGCCGCCTACGCCATGTACTGGCCGCCGTTGGCGTCCAGGCAGGATCCGGTGATGAAACCGGCCTCGTCCGCAGCAAGGAAGGTAACACAGCGCGCTATCTCCTCCGCCGTGCCGAGGCGCCCCACCGGGATCTGCGGGATGATCTTGGTATCGAGAATCTCCTTCGGCACCGCCCGGACCATCTCGGTGGCGATGTAGCCCGGCGCAATGACGTTGCAGGTGATGCCGCGCGAGGCCGCTTCCTGCGCCACCGCCTTGGAGAAGCCGAGCAGGGCGGCCTTGGCGGCCGAGTAGTTGGCCTGGCCCATCTGGCCCTTGCGTCCGTTGATGGAGGAGATGTTGACGATGCGCCCGAAGCTGCGCGAGCGCATGCCCTCGATGACGAGCCGGGTCATGTTGAACACGGAGTCCAGGTTGGTGTGGATCACCGCGTCCCAGTTCTCCTTGGTCATGCGATGCAGCATGGCATCGCGCGTGATGCCGGCGTTGTTAACGAGGATGTCGATCGGGCCGAGATCGCGGGTGATGCGGGCAACGCCGTCCTGACAGGCGGCATAGTCGCTGACGTCAAACTTGTAGATGGGGATGCCGGTCTCCGCCTGAAACTGGCGCGCGGCAGTGTCGTTGCCGCCGTAGTTGGCTGCGACCCTACAACCCTTGTTCTTGAGCGCGATCGAGATTGCTTCGCCGATACCCCGCGTACCGCCGGTGACGACCGCTACCCGTGCCATTTCCTGCTCCTCCGGTACTGATCCGCGCAAGGTAAACGAAATCCCCGGCCGCGCGCGCGTCGGCCGAGGATCATGTTAAACAGCAATGCCCGCGTCTTGTCAGTCGCGCTCGACGCACATGGCGACGCCCATGCCGCCGCCGATGCACAGCGTGGCGAGACCCTTCTTGGCATTGCGGCGCTTCATCTCGAACAGCAGCGTATTGAGCACGCGCGCGCCGGACGCCCCGATCGGATGGCCGATGGCGATGGCGCCGCCGTTGACGTTGACCTTCTCCGTGTCCCAGCCGAGGCCCTTGTTCACCGCACAGGCCTGTGCCGCGAACGCCTCGTTGGCCTCGATGAGGTCGAGGTCCTTCACGGTCCATCCGGCCTTCTCGAGAGCCTTCTTGGATGCGGGGATGGGGCCCGTACCCATGATCGAGGGGTCGACGCCGGCATGCGCCCAGGAGACGATGCGGGCGAGGGGAGTGATGCCGCGCCTCTTGGCCTCCTCCAGCGTCATCAGCACCACGGCGGCGGCACCGTCATTGATGCCGCTCGCGCTGGCGGCCGTCACGGTTCCTTCCTTGTCGAAGGCCGGCTTCAGCTTGGCGACCGAGTCGTAGGTGACCCCGTCCTTGATGTATTCGTCGTCGGCAACCACCGTCTCGCCCTTGCGGGTCTTGATCGTGACGGGGACGATTTCATCCTTGAACTTGCCGGCTTTCTTGGCCGCCTCGGCCTTGTTCTGAGAGGCGACGGCGAAGCGGTCCTGCTCCTCACGGGTAATCTGCCACTGACGCGCAACGTTCTCGGCCGTATTGCCCATGTGGTAGCCGTTAAAGGCATCCCAAAGGCCGTCCTTGATCATCGTGTCGATGAACTTGACATCGCCCATCTTGGTGCCGTCGCGCATATGGGAACAGTGGGGCGCCTGGCTCATGCTCTCCTGGCCGCCGGCCACCACGATCTTGGAGGCGCCGAGTTCGATCTGCTGGGCGCCGAGCGCCACCGCGCGCAACCCCGAGCCGCAGAGCTGGTTCATGCCCCAGGCCGGCGCGTCTACCGGAATTCCGGCACCGATGGAGGCCTGGCGCGCCGGGTTCTGCCCGGCACCGGCGGCCAGTATCTGCCCCATGATCACCTCCGAGACCTCGCCCGGCTCGACACCGGCACGCTCGAGCGCCGCCTTGATGGCGACCTTGCCGAGCTCATGAGCCGGCAGGCTGGCGAGGGAGCCGTTGAAGGAGCCGACGGGGGTGCGCGCGGCACCGGCGATGACGATGGTGGATTGATCCTTGCTCATCCTATGCTCCAGGAAGCTGCGGGGCTTAGTGTCTGCGCGCGAGCGGCCGTCGCCACTCCACAAGCGCGCCCATTCTATTGCGGCACGATAGCAAAGCCTTCGGCGCGCCGCCAATGCATAGGTGAGCCTGGGCGCAGCATTTGACAAGTTGTGCCGGGCCCCGGCCTGAGCATGGCTGAACTCAACAAACGGCTGGTATTTCGGGCTGCGCGCGTGCTAGCTTGTGCACAGATAATGGTCAGCCAATGCAACAAGCGACCTAAGCTCATGCTCAACAAATCGGACCCGTCGACGGACAAGAAAGAGCCGGTAGTCATCAAGAAATACGCCAACCGGCGGCTATACAATACTGAGACGAGCACCTACGTCACTCTGGATGATCTGGCCGCGATGGTGAAAGGCGAAAGGGATTTCGTCGTCTTCGATGCCAAGACGGGAGATGATCTGACCCACTCGGTGCTCACGCAGATCATCGTCGATCAGGAGAGCCAAAAGGGCACCGAAACCCTGCTTCCGATCCCATTCCTGCGGCAGCTCATTCGCTTCTATGGCGCCAGCATCGAACGCTTCGTGCCAAGCTATCTGCAGGTGAGCCTCGAGACGCTGGCGAAGGAGCAGGAGCGCTATCGCAAGCAGTTTGCTGGCGCGTTTACACCCGCCGGAGCGTTCGAGGCCTATCAGGAGCAAGCGCGCAAAAACCTCGCGATGTTCGAGCAGGCGATGTCCATGTTCTCGCCCTTCGGCAAGGGCGCCGGTAGCAAGGCGGGGGAGGAAACGCGCAAGGACGAGCCCGCCAAGCCCGCCGGGCAGGCGGACGAGATCGCCGAACTCAAAGCTCAGCTCGCCAGCATTCAGGCCAGGCTCGAAAAGCTTTCCGGCGAAAGCAAGTAGTAGCGCAGGGCGCAAAAGGCGAAGCCGCGCTGCGCCGAGCTACACGAGTGCGAACGGTGCAATGCGCTTTCGCTTTTGCACCCTACACGCTTCACGCCCCGCGAGATTTTCGGCCCTAGTCGGCGCCGCCGATCGACAGGTCGCGCCGAGCGACGCGAATACCGATCGTAAAGCCGGCAACGACGTCGATCAGGGAGCCAATCACCACGAAGAAGAAGGGCGAGGTCGCGGCCGCATTCACGATGAGAAATTCAACCAGGCAGACAATGAAGACCAGCATCGACAAGCCGTGGTCGACGAGAGACACGGACGTCGTGTAGGTCGCCTTCACCAGCTCTGCGAAGAGGAAGACCATCGTCACGAGGATGATCAGGTCACCTCGCGTAAAGACCCATTGCGCACCCTGGATCATGTGCACAGTGATGAGCGGTCCGCGGAAGAACTCCGCCGCCGCTCCGCCGCTGAAGGCCACCAGGATGTTGTAGAGGATCAGCGGGATCGCGATCAGCGGCAGTGCCCTAAGCGACATGACATTCTCCCCCCAGGGAGGCCCGGCTACGCCGGGCCGGTGCGATACAAGTCCCGCAAGTTGAGCTTTGCAACAGGGCGCCATTGCGGCGCGCCAGGCTCCGGGCTGCCGCCGAAGCGATCAGACCTCAGGCGTCAACCTTGGGCAGGATCTGGCGCCCGCGATACTTGCCGGACTTGAGGTCGATGTGGTGGGGCCGGCGCCGCTCGCCCGACTCTTTGTCCTCGACGTAGATCGGCGCCTGAAGCGCATCCGCCGACCGGCGGTTGCCGCGCTTCATCCGCGATACCTTCTTTCTGGGGACGGCCATGTCATTCTCCTGCAGAAACGCTAACACGGGCGCGAGTATCGGCCCACGAGCCCGCCGCGTCAGCCGCCGGGCTTATAGCGGCATTCCCGGTCCATGGCCAGAGACTATGCGCCCGCTGCAGGCTGGTGATTGACACGACGCGGCCGCGACCCCATAAGGGCCCCATGATCGCGCACATGGCATTTCCGCTCCGACGCCGTCGCCCGCTCACCGCGCGGGTGCGATGACGGACGCTTGAAGCGTGCGACCATCGGCAAGCCGCGCAAAACGCGCGGCTTTTTTGTTTCCAGCTACCGGGATCCCAAGTGCCATGACCATCAAGACAGCGCCCAGGCCCTCCGCGGCCGGCAAAGCCCAGACCAAGCCCAGCATCTTCATCGACGGGGAGGCCGGCACCACCGGCCTCGAGATCCGGCGCCGGGTCGCCGATGTCGCAGGGCTGGCGGTCAAGAGCATCGCCCCGGAGAAGCGCAAGGACCAGGCCGCCCGGCTCGCCATGATGCGCGAGGCGGACCTCGTCGTGCTCTGCCTGCCCGATGATGCGGCCAAGGAGGCGGTGGCGCTGGCCGACACGCTGGGCGAGGCGGCACCCAAGATCGTGGATGCGAGCACCGCGCACCGCGTCGCCCCCGGCTGGGTCTACGGCTTCCCCGAGATGGATGCGGCCCAGGCCCAGGCGGTGCGGACGGCTAGGCGTGTCAGCAATCCCGGCTGCTATCCGACGGCGGCGATCGCTCTCATCCGTCCGCTGGTCGAGGCCGGGCTGCTACCGGCCGACTATCCGGTGACGGTGAACGCGGTGAGCGGCTACAGCGGCGGCGGGCGCAGCATGATCGAGGCCTACGAGGCCGGCAAGGCGCCGTCCTTCGAGCTCTACGGGCTGACCTTCAAGCACAAGCATGTGCCGGAGCTGCAGAAGTACGCCAAGCTGACGCGGCGACCGATCTTCGTGCCCTCGGTCGGCAACTTCCGCCAGGGCATGCTGGTGAGCGTGCCGCTGCATCTCGACGCCTTGCCGGGCAAGCCGGTGGCGGGCGACCTCGAGGCGGCACTGACCAAGCATTATGCCGATGCCAAGCTGGTGAAAGTGGTGGCCGCGGGTGATCCCGCGCAAAAGGACATCCGCCTCGAGCCCGAGGCGCTCAACGACACGGACGTGCTGGAGCTGCGCGTGTTCGCCAGCGAGAAGTACCACCAGGCCGTCCTCGTCGCCCGCCTCGACAACCTCGGCAAGGGCGCCTCCGGCGCCGCCGTGCAGAACATCGGTCTGATGCTGGGTGTTGCGACGTGATGCAATTGCCATCGCGGCCGGAGCGCGAAACGTGCAGAACCGGGACCCCGGAGCCACGACAGACCATGTCGCTTGGCCCTGGGTCCCGGATGTTTCGCTGGCGCGAAATTCCGGGATGACAGTGCGGTGGCCCGGTACGATTTCAAGGCACAGCGGCTGTTCGTGGAGGGCGACCTCACCGAAGGCGCCGCGGTCACCTGCAGCGCCGAGCAGGCCAACTACCTGCGTAACGTGCTGCGCCTGAAGCCGGGCGACGCCAGCCTCGTCTTCAATGGCCGCCATGGCGAATGGCAGGCCGAACTGGCGGAGGCCGGCAGGCGAAGGACCTCGCTCGTGCTCAAGCACAAGGTGCGCGAGCAGGAGGGTGGGCCCGACATCGACTACCTTTTCGCGCCCCTGAAGCGCGGCCGCCTCGACTATATGGTGCAGAAGGCCACCGAAATGGGCGCGGCGCGGCTGCGGCCCGTGCTCACGCGCTACACAACGCCCGAGCGGGTCAACAGCGAGCGCATGCGCGCCAATGCCATCGAGGCGGCCGAGCAATGCGGCATCCTGCGCATCCCCGAGGTGTGCGCGCCCGAGAGGCTCGACAAAGTCGTCGCGGAGTGGGATGCGGCCCGCCCCCTCATCTTCTGCGACGAGGGGGTGGAGGAGACGTGTCCCATCAGCGCGCTGGCGCAGGTTCAGCCGGGGCCCCTAGGGTTGCTTGTCGGACCCGAGGGCGGCTTCGACGAGGCCGAGCGTGAGCTGCTCGCATCCAAACCATTCGTCACGCGCATTTCACTCGGGCCCCGAATCCTGCGGGCCGATACGGCCGCGGTTGCCGCTCTCGCCCTTGTGAACGCAGTGCTCGGCGACTGGCGCTAGCTGCTATGGGTGCACGCCGCTTGTGCGTGGGCGTGCTTTTCAATTAACAAGGAGTGTGCCCGCCAGGCCAAGGTAGGCTGCTCCCTTCCGTCGACGAGACCGATAGCCCATGTCCACCCGCCAGGACGGCGCCGCAGCCCCCGTCGTGCGTTCGCGCGACGACCTTGTTGCCTGGATCGCGGCGGGCTCCAAGCCGCAGCGGGCCTGGCGCATCGGCACGGAACACGAGAAGTTCCTCTTCTACACCGACAACCTGCGCCCGGTGCCCTATGAGGGCTCACGCGGTGTGCGAGCCCTCATGGAGGGGCTGATGGCACGGTTCGGCTGGGAGCCGATCCTGGAAGGAAGCAACATCATCGCCCTGAGGCGGCCAGAGGGAGATCCGGGCGGCACCGTCTCGCTGGAGCCCGGCGGCCAGTTCGAGCTTTCAGGAGCACCGCTCGAGACCGTGCATGAAGTGGGCACCGAGACCCAGGAGCACCTGGAACAGGTGCTGGCGATCGGCGGCCCCCTGCGCATCGGCTTCCTGGGAGTCGGTTTCTCGCCCAACTGGACGCTCGCCGAGACGCCGCGCATGCCCAAGCAGCGCTATGGCGTGATGACCCGCTACATGCCCCTCGTCGGCACGCGCGGCCTCGACATGATGTACCGGACCGCGACCATCCAGGTGAACCTCGACTTCGCGGACGAGGCCGACATGGTCAAGAAGTTCC